>VFQN01007992.1_pt1 | contig 11021 bp, 10 predicted proteins | sample 3512371 | NCBI WGS metagenome assembly VFQN01 (sample SAMN10412370, study PRJNA504923) | tailings metagenome | isolation source: Replicate 2 from Balatoc abandoned mine | place: Philippines: Itogon, Benguet | collected 2017-08-28 | reverse complement strand
TGCGTGCAGGTGTACGTCGTGGTAGCGGCCTCCGCCTGCGCGGCGGTCGTGCCGAGGCCGACGAGCGCACCGGCCGCGAGGGCGGTGGATACGCCGGCGACGGCGGTGCGAGCGGACAGACGACGAAGGTTCATATGGAGTGCTCCCTCCCGAGCAAACTGGGGTGGCTACCGAGTGGTAGCAGAGACGGCCGTCACAGTAACCCCTTCCTGGTGACGCAGGTCACCGAACCCCCCAAATGGCGTACACCTAGGCTCGGAGTCGATGGCGAACTGGCAGGACCCCGCGTGGGTCGACCTGATGCTCGACGACTGCGAGATCTGGGCGGTGGTCGGCCTTTCGGCCCACCCCGCGCGCACGGCGTACTCCATCGCATCGCTGCTCCAGGAGCGCGGCAAGCGGATCGTGCCGGTGCATCCGTCGGCCGAGGTCGTGCTGGGCGAGCAGGGCTACCCAACGCTCGCGGACATCCCGTTCCCCGTCGACGTCGTCGACGTCTTCCGGAGGTCGGCGGCAGCCGGGGTGTTCGCGGACCAGGCCGTCGCGATCGGCGCGCGCGGCGTGTGGTTTCAACTGGGCGTGATCGACGAGGCGGCGTTCGAGCGGACCACTGCGGCCGGCGTACCGATGGTCATGGACACCTGCCCGGCGATCGAGTGGCGGCGGCGAGCCGCGTGAAGCTCGCGTTCGCCTGGTTGGTGCTGCTGCTCGTCTTCGTCGACGAGGTGCTCGCCGTCGCGGCGTTCGGCGTCTGGGGCTGGCACCACTCGCCGCGATGGCTGCTGGTCTGGCTGCTGCCGCTGGTCGCGGTCGCCGTGTGGGCGCTGTTCGCGTCGCCCAAAGCGCGGTACGGCGGTGCGCTGCAGCGCCCGGTGGCGAAGGTCGTCGTCTTCGGCCTCGCCTGCGTCGCGCTCTGGGACGTCGGTCAGCAGGGCCTCGCGATCGCGCTGCTCGTCTTCTCGGTGGTCGTCAACGCGCTGGCGCAGCTCCCCTCGATCACCCGGCTGATGCGGGAGGTCTGAGATGCCCGACCTGCGAGTGCCGCCCGGCCCGGGCCTGCCCGCCGGGCTGGTGGTGCCCGCAGGCGAGCTGGTCGAGCGGTTCACCCGCTCCCCCGGCCCCGGCGGCCAGTCGGTCAACACGACCGACAGCCGCGTCGAGCTGGCGTACGACGTGGCGTCCTCGACTGCGCTGACCGACGAGCAGCGGGCGCAGCTGCTGGCCCGGCTGCCCGGGCCCGTCGTCCGCATCGTCGCGTCCGAGCACCGGTCGCAGCACCGCAACCGGCTCGCGGCCCGCGAGCGCCTCGCCGATCAGCTCCGCGCCGCGCTGGCCCCACCTCCGCCGAAACGCCGCCCCACCAAGCCCACCCGCGGCTCCCAGCAGCGTCGGCTCGACGCGAAGAAGCAGCGTGGCGAGACCAAGTCGCTCCGCGGCCGGGTGCGCGACGCCTGAGTCGCCGTACGACTGACTTGTCCGCGGAAACGGTTGCGACACGCCGTACCCGCCCGGCGTGTCGCCGTCGATTCACCGGTCAGCCGGTGAATCGACCCCGGCGTGTCGCACCCGCACCGCGTCAGCCTCCGAGCCGCTCCAGTTCCTCGTCGACGAGGGCGGGGTCGAGCTTGGTGAAGATCGGGGTGGGCTTGGCGACGGGCGTGCCGGGCACGATCGGGCGGCGCTCCCACGCGGGGAAGCCGGAGTAGTCGCCGGTGATGATCGGGTACGGCGCGCCGCCGTCCAGGTCCTCGACCTCCTCCAGGCGCGGCATCGGGGCGATGTCGCCCGGGCCGCCGAACGCCTGGTCGACCTCGTTGGCCGAGAACGGCAGGAACGGCGCGAGGACGAGGTTGAGGTCGGCGACGCACTGGGCGACGACGTGCAGCACCGTGCCGAGTCGGTCGGGGTCGTCCTTGATCTTCCACGGCTCGGTGTCGGAGACGTAGCGGTTCACCTCCGCGACCGCGCGCATCGCCTCGCCGATCGCCTGCTTGAGTCGGTGCCGCTCGAGCAGCGCACCGACGGTCTCGAACGTCCGCTCGGTGCCGGCCAGCAGCGCGGCGTCCGCTGCCGTGAGGTCGCCGGCCTTGGGGATCTCACCGAAGTTCTTGGCGATCAGGTTGGCCGTGCGGTTGACCAGGTTGCCCCAGCCCGCGACCAGCTCGTCGTTGGTGCGGCGCACGAACTCCGACCACGTGAAGTCGGAGTCCTGGTTCTCCGGACCGGCGGCCGCGACGAAGTAGCGGAACGCGTCGGGCTGGTAGCGACTGAGCAGGTCGCGCACGTAGATGACGACCTTCTTGGAGGACGAGAACTTCCTGCCCTCCATCGTGAGGAACTCGCTCGAGACGACCTCGGTCGGCAGGTTGAGCTCGCCGTACTGCCGCGGCGTGCCGCCCTTGCTGCCCTTGCCCGAGTAGGCGAGCAGCTCGGCCGGCCAGATCTGGCTGTGGAAGGTGATGTTGTCCTTGCCCATGAAGTAGTAGGCGTGCGCCTCGGGGTCGTTCCACCACTCGCGCCAGCGCTCGGGCTCGCCGAGGCGGCGGGCCCACTCGATGCTCGCGGACAGGTAGCCGATGACCGCGTCGAACCAGACGTAGAGCTTCTTCGTCGGGTTCTCCCGCCAGCCCTCGAGCGGCACCGCGATGCCCCAGTCGATGTCGCGGGTCATCGCCCGCGGCCGGATCTCCTGGAGGATGTTCTGGCTGAAGCGGATCACGTTGGGCCGCCACAGGCCGGTCGCCGCGCGCTCGTCCAGCCACGCCGACAACGCGTCGGCGAGGGCCGGGAGGTCGAGGAAGAAGTGCTGGGTCTCGACGAACTCCGGCGTCTCGCCGTTGATCCGCGACACCGGATCGATCAGGTCGGACGGGTCGAGCTGGTTGCCGCAGTTGTCGCACTGGTCGCCCCGCGCGCCCGGATAGCCGCAGATCGGGCACGTCCCCTCGATGTAGCGGTCGGGCAGGGTGCGCCCGGTCGAGGGCGAGATGGCGCCGTACGTCGTCTGCTCGACGAAGTAGCCGTTCTCGTAGACACCGAGGAACAGCTCCTGCACGACCGCGTGGTGGTTGCGGGTCGTCGTGCGGGTGTAGAGGTCGTAGGTCAGCCCCAGGCTCGTGAGGTCCTCCGCGATGATCCGGTGGTTCTGGTCCGCGAGCTCCTGCGGCGTCACTCCGGCCTCGTCGGCGGCGATCAGGATCGGGGTGCCGTGCTCGTCGGAGCCGGAGACCATGAGTACGTCGTGCCCCGCCATCCGCATGTACCGGCTGAAGACGTCGGAGGGCACGCCGAAACCGGCCACATGGCCGATGTGGCGCGGGCCGTTGGCGTACGGCCAGGCGACGGCGGACAGGACTTTGCTCATAGGTTGATCCTATTGAGTCCGCGCTACTGGATTGCGACCGGTCAGACCCGCCGTCCGGAGAACGCCGCGAGCCGCTCATACGGTCCGGCATCGGCGCCCGGCTCCCGCGGAGCGTCGAACGCCGGCGCGCGATTGTCGTCGGTGAGGTTCGCCTGCAGGAAGGCCAGCCCGCGCTCCGCGACCTCGGGGTCGAGCCGCTCGATCGGGAAACCGATCGTGGAGGCGACGTCCCACGTGTGCAGCGCCAGTTCGGCGATCTGGAAGTCGGCCGGGACCGGCGGCTCCTCGGCCTCGTGCCACGCATGCACCAGGTCGTCGCCAGCCACCCGGAACACCGGACCCCAGCTGTGCGAGACGTGCGGCGGAGCGGCCGACCAGTCGGGCTGCTCGCCGCGCATCATGGTCAAGAAGTGCCCGGGCATGGCGACCAGGTGGTCGACGAGCTCGGCGAGGTCCCAGTCGCGACACGGCGTGCGCATCCCCAGCCAGTCGGCGTGCACTTGGTCGAGCACGTCGCCCGCCTGGTCGACCGCGCGTGAGAGGACCCGGACCTCGTCGCCCATGCGCCCACGGTAGGCCGGGGCCTCAGCTGAAGTCGAGGTCCTCGCTGCGGCTGCGCTTGAGCTCGTAGAAGTGGTCGTACTGCGAGAGCGTCACGAAGGCATCCCACATCCGGCCCGCGTCCTCGCCCGTGGGCTTCTTGCCGATGACCGGGCCGAAGAAGGCGCGGCCCTCGAAGGCGATCGTCGGCGTGCCGACCTCGTTGCCGACCTGGTCCATGCCGCGCTGGTGGGACTCGGCGATCGCGTCGTCGTACGACGAGTCGTCCATCGCGTCGGCCAGCGAACGGTCGAGACCGGCCTCCTCGAGAGCCGCCTCGATCATCGCGCGGTCCTTGTCCTGCTTCTCGAGGTGGATCCGGTTGCCCATCGCGGTGTAGAGCGGGAGCAGCGCCTCCTTGCCGTGCTTCTGCTCGGCGGCCATCAGCACTCGCACCGGCTGCCAGGCGGTCGCGAGGAACGCCCGGTAGTCGTCGGGGATGTCCTTGTCCTGGTTGAGGTAGGCCAGGCTCATGAGGTGCCAGGTGACCTCGATGTCGCGGACCTTCTCGACCTCGAGGATCCAGCGGGAGGTGATCCAGGCGAACGGGCACGCGGGATCGAACCAGAAGTCGGCCCGGGGCGTCGGCTGCTGAGTCGTCATGGGGGGAGAACGACGCGGACCGTGGTCCACATTCCCGTCAGCCGGCGACCGTGAGCAGGAGCCCGGCGACGCCGCACACGCCGAGGGTGCGCAGCACCGGCCACCGCAGCGCGAAGACCAGGACCGCGCCGAGGGCGGCCAGCAGCGCCGGCTCCCACTGGAAGGTCGACCACACGGGTATCAAGAAACCCAGGCGCTCCCAGCCGACGCGCTCGGCGTCGGCGAAGAGGGTATGCACCGCGAAGTAGAGCGCCAGGTTGGCGATGACGCCCACGACGGCAGCGGTGACGCCGGTCAGCGCAGCGGTCAGCGACTCGTTGCCCCGCAGGCGCTCGACGTACGGCGCTCCGACGAAGATGAACAGGAACCCGGGCACGAAGGTCACCCAGACCACCAACAGCGAGGCCAGCACCGCGGCCACCCACGGGTCGACGCCGCCCGGGTCGGCGAACGCGCCCAGGAACGCCACGAACTGCACCACCATGATGAGCGGACCCGGCGTGGTCTCCGCGAGCGCGAGTCCGCGCACCATCTCCTGCGCAGTGACCCAGCCGTAGTGCTCGACCGCGGCCTGCGCGACGTAGGACAGGACGGCGTACGCACCGCCGAAGGTCACCAGCGCCATCCCGCCGAAGAAGACGCCCTGGTCGACGAACACGGACGGCCCGCCTCCGGCGAGCGCGAAGGCCAACGCCACCGGGGCGACCCACAGCAGCACGCCGGCGGCGACCAACGCGACGGTGCGCCGGCCGGAGCGGTGTCCGGTGTGGAGGACGTCGTCCGGGATGAGCGGCGGTGACGCGTCGGGGTCGGCCGCGGCCTCGGACGCCTCGATCAGCTCCGGACGCCGGCGCCCGATCAACCAGCCCACGACGCCGGCGGTCAGCACGACGACCGGGAACGGCACCCCGACGACCGCCAGCGCGACGAACGCCGCCACCGCGAGCAGCACGAACGCGCGGTTGTGCAGCGCGCGACCACCGACGCGCAGCACCGCCTGGACGACGATCGGGAGCACCGCCGCCGCCAGACCGAGCAGCACCCCGGCGACGAGCGTCGAGTCGCCGTGCGCCACGTAGACCCACGACAGGGCCAGGATCGTGAGGAAGCCGGGGATCACGAAGAGCACGCCCGCGATCAGCCCGCCGAGCCAGCCGTTGAGCAGCCAGCCGCTGTAGATGGCGAGCTGCTGTGCCTCCGGCCCGGGCAGCAGCATGCAGTAGCTCATCGCGTGCAGGAAGCGGCGCTCGCCGATCCAGCGGCGCCGCTCGACCAGTTCGCGGTGCATGACCGCGATCTGGCCGGCGGGGCCGCCGAAGGTCTGCCAGGAGATGAGGAACCACGCGCGGAACGCGTCCCCCAGAGGTACGACGTGGCGGCCCGGTGCGGTCACCCGCCCATCATGCCGTCGGCGGTGCTTTTCCTCGCCGCCCGGCCGGGTGGCAGGATGCCCGCATGCCTGGAACCAACCTGACCCGGGACGAGGCCGCCACCCGCGCCGCCCTCCTGGACGTCACGTCGTACGCCATCGATCTGGACCTCACGACGGGCGAGAAGACCTTCGGCTCGACCACCACGATCCGCTTCACGAGCAGCGAGGAGGGGGCGGAGACCTTCGCCGACCTCGTCGACGCGATCGTGCACGAGATCACCCTCAACGGAGAGCCGCTCGACCCCGCCACGGCGTACGCCGACAGCCGCATCGCGCTGCCCGGGCTCCAGGCCGACAACGAGTTGGTCGTGCGCGCCGACTGCACCTACTCCCACACCGGCGAGGGCCTGCACCGCTTCGTCGACCCGGCCGACGGCCGCGTCTACCTCTACTCCCAGTTCGAGGTGCCGGACGCCCGCCGGGTGTTCACGACCTTCGAGCAGCCCGACCTCAAGGCGCCGTTCACGTTCTCGGTCGTCGCGCCCGACCACTGGAAGGTCGTCTCCAACTCCCCCACGCCCGAGCCGGAGGCAGTGGAGGGCGAGGACGGGAAGGCCGTGTGGCGCTTCGAGCCCACCAAGCCGATGTCGACCTACATCACCGCGATCGTCGCCGGTGAGTACCACGAGGTGCAGGACGTCTACAACGGCAAGCACGGCGACATCCCGCTGGGCCACTACTGCCGCCAGTCCCTGGTGGAGTACCTCGACGTCGACGTGCTCGTCGACCTCACCCAGAAGAGCTTCGCGTTCTTCGAGGAGCAGTTCGACTACCCCTACCCCTTCGGCAAGTACGACCAGCTCTACGTGCCGGAGTACAACATGGGTGCGATGGAGAACGCCGGCTGCGTGACGCTGCGCGACGAGTACCTCCCGCGCAGTCGCCAGCCGCGCTCGTTCTACGAGTTCCGTGCCTCGGTGATCACCCACGAGATGGCGCACATGTGGTTCGGCGACCTCGTGACCATGAAGTGGTGGGACGACCTCTGGCTCAACGAGTCGTTTGCCGAGTGGGCCTGCTACTGGTGCGAGGCCGAGGCCACCGAGTTCACCGACGCGTGGACCGGCTTCGCCAACGCCCGCAAGCAGACCGGCTACCGCGCCGACCAACTGCCGAGCACACACCCGATCGCGGCCGACAACGTCGACCTGCACGCCGTCGAGGTCAACTTCGACATGATCACCTACGCCAAGGGCGCGTCGGTGCTCAAGCAGCTCGTCGCCTGGGTGGGCCTGGAGCCCTTCCTCGCCGGCCTGCGGCAGTACTTCAAGGACCACGAGTTCGGCAACGCCGAGTTCGGCGACCTGCTGGCGGCACTGGAGCGCTCGTCGGGCCGCGAGCTCGAGGGCTGGGCGCAGGAGTGGCTCCAGACCGCCGGCGTGAACACGCTGGCCCCGGCGTTCGAGGTCGACGGCGACGGCGCGTACGCGGCGTTCCGCGTCCTCCAGACCGCCCACCCCGACCAGCCGACGCTGCGCCGGCACCGGCTCGGCATCGGCCTCTACGACGAGGTGGACGGCCGACTGGTGCGTCGCGACTACCTCGAGATCGACGTCGAGGGCGCCGAGACCGAGGTGCCCAAGCTGGCCGGCGTCCGCCAGCCCGACCTGCTGCTGCTCAACGACCAGGATCACGCGTTCGCGAAGATCCGCCTCGACGAGCGCTCGCTCGCGACGGTGACCGCCGGGCTGTCGAAGCTCGACGACTCGCTCGCGCGCGCCCTGGTCTGGAGCGCCGCCTGGGATATGACCCGCGACGCCGAGATGGCGGCGACCGACTTCGTCCGCCTCGTGCTCGCCAACATCGGCTCCGAGACCGACTCGTGGGGCGTCACCCGGATCCCGTCGTACGCCGCCCTCGCGGTGCAGGCCTACAGCGACCCCGCTGGCCGCGACGCGTTGCGCGCCGAGTGGGAGACCGGGCTGCGGGAGCTGTTGCTGGCCGCGGAGCCGAACAGCGACCACCAGCTGACCTTCGCGCGCTCCTACGCCGGCGCGGCGCACAGTGACGCGGCGCTGGCCGACCTCGCGGGTCTGCTGGACGGCTCGTTCGAGATCGACGGCCTCGCGGTCGACCAGGACCTGCGCTGGGTGCTGATCACGGCGCTGGCGGCGGCCGGCCGTCTCGGTGATCCCGAGATCGACGCCGAGCTCGAGCGCGACAACACGATCGCGGGCAAGGAGAAGGCCGCCGCCGCGCGCGTCGCGCAGCCGACAGCCGAGGCGAAGGCCGAGGGCTGGCGGGCGATCATGGACCCGGGGACGCCCAACGAGACGTCGCGCGAGATGGTCTTCTCGATCTTCCGCTACGGCCAGGAGGACGTGCTGGCGCCGTACCTCGACCGCTACCTCGAGGCCGCGGAGACCTGTATCGACACGCTCGGCTTCCACAAGGCCTCCGTCGTGCTCGAGTACGGCTTCCCGAAGGCCCTCGGCTCCCCGGCACTCGTCGAGCGGGTCGACGCCTGGATCGCGGCCAACGAGGCCCCCAAGGGCGCCTTGCGCTACGTGCGGGAGGGCCGGGCCGACGTGCTCCGGGCCCTGGACGCCCAGGCGCGCGACGCCCAGGCTTGATCGACCGCAGCGGCGGCGCCGTCTTCTCGTGAAGACGGCGCCGCCGCTGCGGTCTCAGGACTCCCGGCGGTTGAGGTGCGAGCGCAACGAGCCTCGAAACCCCGGGACCGACACCTGGCGGTGACCGCAATGGTCACCACTCGACTCACCGGACGTCGACGCGCCCCGTCGCGGCTTCGTCCCTCAGCCGCCGCTGCTCTACTCGGCGTGCAGGGTCTGCGGGGCGCGGGCGTGGTCCGCGAGCATCTGGATGCCCCGGCGCAGCCCGCCGACCAGGTCGCCGGCCTGGAACGAGGACTGCATCTGCAGCGCCGTCAGGTCCACCTCCTGATCGGAGAGGTGACGGCGTACCTCGCCGCCGGTGACGATCTCCAGCACCCGCGAGGCCGGGTCGACCATGATCAGAATGCTGCGCGAGGGGGCCACGAGGGAGTTGTGCAGCTGCGTTGCGAACATGCGCGGGTCGGGCCCGCTGCGACCGACGAAGAGGCTGAACTCGAACCGAGAGACCTGCTCGGCCCTCCGGATCGCCTCCTCGATCTGGAACCGCTCGGAGCCGTTGAACTCACCAACGCCCACTTGCGCCTCCGGCCTGAGACGACTGCCGTCCGGGGCGGCCAGCTCGGCCGTGCCCTGACGCGGGCCGCCGAACCACTGGTCCTCGGTGGCGTGGCCGCCCGGGGTGAACCGCTCCCCCTTCACGATGCCCGGGACCACCACGAGCAGGGTGATCGCGGCGAAGAGCAGCAGCGGGACGCCGACCAGCAGGAGCACCGCCTGGACCGGGTCGACGGCGGCCGGGTCGATCGTCCCCTCGGGCACGTCCGCCCCGGCCGGTGCCCCGGCGGCGACGACGAGCGCCCCGGCGAGCAGGACGACAGAGGTACGGCGGGCCAGCTGCGCGAACTTCGTGGTCACGGGCAGCAGGATATCGGGTCAGACGTGTCACACGTCCCGCGGGGAGCGGCGTGAGCGCCTTCATGGTGCTTGTCCGGTGCGGTAGACATGGGGCCCATGTTCGGCTTCGACGACACCCAGTGCGCCGATGGCGAGGACATCTGCGAGCAGATCTACGGCTGGACCGACAACCAAGGCCTCGCGAACGCCGCCGACATCCTGATCGGCAAGCCGCTGTCCCTGGCGTTGCTCCTCGTCGTCTTCCTCGTCGCCCGCTGGATCCTGCACCGGCTCATCGACCGACTGGTCTCCCACGCCGAGGACGGCGTACTGCCCGACAAGATGACCAAGTTCGGCCTGCGCGGCAAGGCCGCGCGGACGGCCGAGGCGCGCGACCTCGCGACCCAGACCCGCCGCGTGCAACGCGCGAAGACGATGGGCGACCTGCTCAAGAGCGTGATCACCGGCCTGCTGATCGCGATCATCGGCACGATGATGCTGAGCGAGCTCGGCGTCAACATCGCGCCGATCATCGCCTCCGCCGGAATCCTGGGCCTCGCGCTCGGTTTCGGCGCCCAGTCGCTGGTCAAGGACTTCCTGTCCGGCATCTTCATGATCTTCGAGGACCAGTACGGCGTCGGCGACGTGGTCGACGTGGGCGAGGCCAGCGGCACTGTGGAGGCGGTCAGCCTGCGGGTGACGCGGCTGCGCGACCTCAACGGCACGGTCTGGTACGTCCCGAACGGCGAGATCATCCGGGTCGGCAACATGAGCCAGAACTGGTCACGAGCCGTCGTCGACGTCAACGTCGGCTACCACGAGGATCTGACCCGCGTGGAGCGCGTGCTCAAGGACGTCGCCCACGACCTGTGGCAGGACGACGACTTCAGCGGGCTCGTGATCGAGGAGCCCGAGGTCACGGGCGTGGAGATGTTCACCCCGGACGGCATCACGCTGCGCGTGCTGCTCAAGACGGCGCCGATGGAGCAGTGGGGCGTCGCGCGCACGCTGCGGCAGCGGGTCAAGGCACGCTTCGACCACGAGGGCATCGAGATCGCCCTCCCCCAGCGCGTGGTCTGGCAGCGCGAGGCGCCGACCCCGGACCAGCCGCCTCATCGGGACCCGGACGCCCCCGAGAAGAGCGAAACGGGCTCCTCCCCCGAAGGGGAAGAGCCCGCCAAGAGCTAGCCGTTCCGCTCAGGAGAGAGCGGCGTCCAGCGTGATCGTGGTGCCGGCGAGGGCCTTGCTCACCGGGCAGCCCTCCTTGGCCGCCTCGGCCGCGGCGACGAAGTCGTCGTTGCTGATGCCTTCGACGACGCCGCGGACGGTCAGCTTGATGCCCGTGATGCCGGTGCCGGGCGTGAACTCCACCGCAGCCTGGGTGTCCAGCGAGGTGGCGGGCGTGCCGGCCTTGGCGAGGCCGTTGGAGAACGCCATCGAGAAGCACGAGGAGTGCGCGGCCGCGATCAGCTCCTCGGGGCTGGTCTTGCCGTTGGCCTCCTCGGCCCGCGAGGGCCACGAGACGTCGTAGGTACCGATGCCGGAGGACTCC
>VFQN01007991.1_pt1 | contig 11021 bp, 7 predicted proteins | sample 3512371 | NCBI WGS metagenome assembly VFQN01 (sample SAMN10412370, study PRJNA504923) | tailings metagenome | isolation source: Replicate 2 from Balatoc abandoned mine | place: Philippines: Itogon, Benguet | collected 2017-08-28 | reverse complement strand
TGCCAAAGGAGATCGGTGGTCAGAAGGTGACCTATATCGCGCTCGACGATGAGTCCGATCCGGCCAAGGCGGTACAGAACGCGCGCAAACTGATAACCGAAGAGAAAGTTGATGCCCTCGTAGGCTCGTCGCTGACACCCGTGAGCCTGCCTCTGATCGATATCGCCCACGAGACCAAGACACCGCTGCTTACACTCGCTGCGTCGCACGTGATGGTGCAGCCGCTCGATGACAAGAAGAAGTGGGTCTACAAGGTGGTGCCAAACGACGACCTGATGGCAAAGGTGATCCTACAGCATATCGCAAAGTCGGGCGTGAAGAAGCTTGGCTATATCGGTGTCTCGGACGGCTATGGCGAAGGCTACTACAAGGAGCTGAGCCGGCTCGCACCGACTATGGGTATCGAGCTGACCACGCACGAAGTTTACGCGCGTGGCGATGCGAGCGTAACCGGGCAGGCGCTTAAGGTGATCGCCACCAAGCCAGATGCGGTATTTATTGCCTCCGCCGGTACCCCCGCCGTATTGCCGCAACGCGCGCTGCGCGAGCGTGGCTACAAGGGGCCGATCTTCCAGACGCACGGGGTCGCAACGGAGGAGTTTATCAAGCTCGGTGGCAAGGACGTCGAAGGTGCCGTATTCGCGGGTGAGGCTTTCACCGTTGCGCATGACTTTGCGGCGAATGATCCCTTTAAGAAGCCAGCCGACGAATACATCGCAGCCTACAAGGCAGCGCATAACGGGCAAATGCCGAACCTGTTCGGCGCGCATGTCTGGGATGTCGTACAGCTTCTCGGCCGCGCAACGCCGGGCGCGCTGAAGGCGGGCAAGCCCGGCACGCCGGAATTCCGCGCGGCGTTGCGTGACGAACTGGAGAAGAGCAAGGACGTCTATCTCAACAACGGCCTCTCCAACATGACGGCGACTGACCATAACGGTTACGACGAACGCTCCGCCTTCCTGATCAAGGTCGACGGCGGACAGTTCCGGCTCGTCAAGTAACGCCGGAAAAGGGATGCGCGGCGCCGGGCAAGACCTGGCGCCGCTCGGAGATGGAGCCTTCGGTGTCCGCGATCGATATCCAGATTTTCCGCACCGGCGTATTCTCCACCAGCGGTTGGGGACGTGCCGAATATTCGGGCTGGATCGACGAGAGCCAGTCCTGGAAGACCAGTTGCTATGTCGGCGACTGGTCGTTCCTTGACGAATTTCAAGTGCGGGGGCCGGAAGCTCTCAAGCTGTTCTCCGACCTTTGCGTGAACAGCTTTACCAAGTTTGCGATCGGACAGGCCAAACATGTTATCTGCTGCAACAGCGGCGGGCACGTCATCGGCGAGGGCGTTCTTATGCGCCTTGCGGAGGATGAATTCGAGTTTCAGGCGCTCGGGCCGATCACCGCCTGGCTCGAATACAATCTGCAGCGTGGCGGATACCGGGCCGAGGCCGTAACAAGGATAAGCAAGTTCAAATATCAGGTCTCCGGACCCACGGCGCTTTACGTGCTGGAGAGTCTGGTAGACGGCGATCTGCGTGATATCGCCTTTATGCACCAGCGTGGCCTGCGGGTCGGGTCGCGGGAACTGACGTTTCTGCGCCAGGGGATGGCCGGCGAAATCGGCTTCGAGATTCAGGGGCCGAAATCGCAAGCGCGCGCCGTGATGAGCGAACTTCTCGCAGCAGGGCGCGAATACGGCATTCGGCGACTTGGTTCGCGCACCGCGATGACCAATCACCTTGAAGCGGCATTCCCGACGGTCACCCACGACTACATCCCCGCGGTATGCGAACCCGAGGAGGCCGATTTCCTTGCGTTCCAGCGGGCCCGCGAGGCAGACGGATCGCAGGCCGGCCGAAGCTGGACGCTTGATGGTTGCCTGAAGATCAAAGGCAGCTTCGAGGCGGATCGCATCGGTGCATGGTACCGGAGCCCCGTAGAACTCGGCTGGTCTCGCAACATCAAGTTCGATCATTACTTCCACGGCCGAACCGCGCTAGAGCGCGAGGTTGCCAACCCGAAGCGAAAGCTGGTCACGCTCGAGTGGGACGCCGAAGATTGCATCGATGTCCAGGCGTCGCTGTTCCGCGGCGACGAGCAGCCTTACGACTTCATGGATATGCCGCGTCAGCAGCAGTTTTGCATGAATGCGCACAAGGTCATCGCCGGCGGGGGAGTGGCCGGCGTCGCGACCTCACGCGGCTTCAGCTACACTTTCCGCAGGATGCTGTCGCATTGCGTGATCGACATTGCACATGCAGCGCCGGGTACGGAAGTCACCGTGATCTGGGGTGACCCAGGTACGCGCCAGAAGGACATTCGCGGGACCGTCGCGCCGTCGCCCTACAAGACTGACAATCGCCGCGCCGATCTGTCCGCCATGCCGGTCCGGTTGGAGGCCATGGCCCGATGACCGCTCTGTGTAACGGACGGCTTTCAGTTGCGGGGAACAATCACGCTCAGCGTCGAGGTGGCGGTCGCGACGACGGCTTCGCCCTGAACAAGTTTCGCGCGGGTGAAGATCAGCGAGCGGCCGCGCCGCTCGATCTCGGCGATGGCGCTGAGCTTTCCGGCCTTGGCGGCACGCAGATAGGCAATGTTCAGGTTCACCGTCGTAACCGATTGTCCATCCGGAACGACCGCAAGCGCGACAAAAGCCATTGCAAAATCGAGCATGGTCGCGGTGGCACCGCCCTGTATGATCTGCTCGGCCTGGAAGAAGAATGCATCGGGCTCGTACGACAGTTCAATCCAGTTGTTGTCTGGGTCTATCGCGGAAATGTGCCCCTTGAGCGCATCCGCGAGCCGGCTCGACGCAATCGGGGCATGTGCGATCCGCTTGCTCTGAAAATCACGGATCAGGATCTGGTCTTCGTTCATCGCAGGCGATCGATCGGCGGACATGTGTTGCACGTGCTCCCCGTGGCTAGACGTCTTTCTATCTGCGCAACGGATCAAGTCAAAGGCTAACCGCACAGCAGCGAAACAGAGAAGCGATTGTCGTTGAGGCTACAATGTATCTGACTCAGGGCTTGCGCCGCGCCGCGCAAATTTGTCCGCGCGCGAAGGCGATCGTTGATGGCGACAGGCAGTGGACGTGGAACGAAGTGCTGGAACGCGTGTCGCGCACGGCCGGCATGCTACGCAATCTTGGCTTGCAGGCTGGTGATCGCGCCGCGGTGCTTTCGCTTAACAACGCGCAATATTTCAAGCTGCTGTTCGCGGTGCCATGGGCCGGCGGGTCGGTCGTGCCGCTGAACACGCGCCTGATCGCGAGCGAAATCGACTACATCCTTGAGGATTCAGGCGCGAAGATCCTCTTCGTAGACAAGACATTCGCTCCGCTTCTGAAGTCATTGAGAGTGGCCGAGCATATGCGGGCAGTGATCCAGTTCGACGCCGACCAGCAGGCGGACTGTGTGCTGCCGTTCGAGCCATTGATGCTGTCGTCGTCTCCTATCGAAGACATGTTGCGCCGGGGCGATGACCTCGCGGGGATCTATTATACCGGTGGCACGACCGGGCGCCCGAAAGGGGTGATGCTGTCGCACGGCAATCTGGTCGCGAATGCCATCAATGTTATGTTTGCTCTCGGTTACGACCGCGACACCAACTATCTGCACGCGCCGCCGATGTTTCACCTTGCGGACGGCTGCTCGACTTTCGGCGTTACCATGCAGGGCGGCTCGCATGTCTTCATGCCGCGGTTTGATCCCCTTCAGTTCCTCGAGACGGTGCAGCGCGAGCGGGTGACCGACGTCACGCTGGTGCCGACCATGATCAACATGTTCCTAAGCCATCCGCGCTTCGCCGAGTTCGATTTGTCGAGCTTCAAGCGTATCTATTTCGGTGCCGCACCGATGCCGGACGGTCTTTTGCGCCGCGCGTTGGCGACGATGCCGAACGTGAAGTTCCAGCAGGCCTGGGGCATGACCGAGTTGTCGCCGATTGCGACTACGATGGATCCTCGATTCTCGGTGCTTGATGGCCCGAACGCCGGCCGTCTGCGCTCCTGCGGGCAAGCAGTTTCGACGGTCGAGGTGCGCATTGCCGATCCCGATGGCAATGAAATGCCGCGCGGGGAAGTCGGCGAGGTCATCGTCCGCGGTCCGACGGTCATGCAGGGCTACTGGAATCAGCCGGAAGCCACCGCTGCAGCACTGCGTAATGGCTGGATGCATTCTGGCGACGCCGGCGTGATGGACGACGACGGCTTCCTCTACATCGTCGACCGGCTCAAGGACATGATCGTGACGGGGGCTGAGAACGTTTATTCGGCCGAAGTCGAGAACGCGATCTCACTGATGGCGGAGGTCGCCGAAGTCGCGGTCATCGGTATCCCCGATGAGACTTGGGGTGAAACCGTTCACGCCATTGTTGTTCCGCGCGCCGATTGCGAAGTGACGGCTGACGGCGTGATTGCGCATTGCCGCAATCACATTGCGGGATACAAGACGCCGCGCAGCGTCGAGATCCGCGCGACACCGCTTCCACTCTCGGCGGCCGGCAAGTATCTCAAGACAGAATTGCGTGCGCCGTTTTGGCGCGACAAGGACCGGGGCGTCAATTGAGCTCCGTCACCATCACCACAACGAAAAGGTGTGTAACATGTCGATCAATCCTCCCTTCCGCGCAGAGCATGTCGGAAGCTTGCTGCGTCCGCCCGCATTGAAGGACGCATTTACGAAGCGCGCCAAAGGGCAGATTGCGGCGGACGAATACGAACGGACGCTCACGGAGGCGATCACCCATGCGGTGAAGATGCAGGAGGAGGTCGGCCTGCATTCGATCACCGACGGTGAGTTCGGGCGCGGATCGTGGTTCGGCTTCTTCTTCGAGCGCATGAGCGGGTTCCGGCTCGAGCCGTCGGCGTTCAAGTTCAAGGACGGACGCGGGCAAAGCTTCGAGTGGCCGACCTGTTATGCCTGCGAGCGCATCAAGCGGCACGGTGGCATCACGACGGACGAGTATCTGCGCCTGCGCAAGCTGACGCGCGAGACGCCGAAGGTCACGATGCCTTCACCGAGCGCCTTTCATTTCTTCCGGCTCAACGCCGCGGTCGACCCCAAGGTCTATCCCGATGCCGAGCAATATTGGGAGGATCTGGTCGAGGTGTATCGATCCGAGATCGCGGACCTGGCTGCGCTGGGATGCACCTATATCCAGCTTGACGAGGTGCCGCTGGCGATGCTCTGCGACCCGTCGATCCAGGATCAGGTTCGCGACATGGGAAGCGATCCGCATGCGCTGATCACCCGTTATGTCGATGTACTGGAACGGATCCTTTCACTTGCGCCCCCGTCGATGACGGTCGGCATCCATCTTTGCCGTGGCAACTTTCGCAGCCGCTGGATGGCCGAGGGCGGCTACGAACCTATTGCCGAGCGGCTGTTCAACGCGCCAAAGATCGATGCATTCTTCCTCGAATATGATTCCGAGCGCGCGGGTGACTTCTCGCCGCTACGCTTCTTGCCGAAGAGCAAGGTTGTGGTGCTCGGCCTGATCAGCAGCAAGACCGCGGCGCTTGAGCCTGTCGCCGCCATCAAGGCGCGAATTGGGGAGGCGGCCAAGTTCGTGCCGCTCGATCAGCTCTCGCTCAGCCCGCAATGCGGCTTTGCCTCCGTTGCGGGCGGCAACACAGTGACCGATGCGGATGAGCGCGCGAAGCTGCAGCTCGTCGTGGATATCGCTCGCGACGTCTGGAAGGAGTGAGCGGCCGGTTACGTCTTCGTAGTAAGGGTGTCACGGCGATGCTGCCTTATAAACGGCAGGGCGTGTACGCGAGCGCGGATCAACTGGACTGGCTCGTCGGAAAAGCCGCCCCAGACCACCGACAAATCGGTTTCAGGCACCGCGAGATCTTTACGGAGTCGTACTAGTGAGATCATCCGCTTGAGGGTGGGGCTGTACGTCACGCCCGTCGCCCATCCTACGTGCTCGTCGCCGTGCAGGACCTTGAGATAGAACATCCGGAATTGGCCGGTCGGCAAATCTGGGGGCGGGGCAGACGGGCCATCGCGGAACAGGCCCGCATAGAGCGCCGCCATATCATCGCTGTTCCACATCAGGCCCATGAGTTTGCGCGACGGGCCGCCGGCATCTTTTTCGCGGACCAGGGCATCCCGTCCATAGAATTCGTGATTGTCGAGATTGATGGTGTATCCCCAGCCGAGTTCCGCCGGAGAGCAGAAATGTTCGCTGAGGTCACCGTCGAGTGCATCGACTTCCTCAGCGCTGGCCCAGAGTTTGGCGAACTTTCGGATCGAAGGGCCTTTCATGCGGGCGGGTAGGAAATCGCGGATCACGGTCGCAATACCGGTTTCGGTGTGGCCGATCAGCTGCGTCTTGAACCCGAGTTCGCGCAAGCCGAAGTCCTGGCCGACGCGGCGGATCTCACCCCACAGTTCGTGCGTCTTGCCGGTATCGGTCCGCATAAGGAATTCGTAGCCAACCTCGCCGGTTACGCCCTGCCTGCCGACAAAGACGTCTTCGCCGATTGCACGAGTCTTGCGCCAGCGCGAGAATTTCATCTCCTTGAAGTCTTCGCCGGTAATCGCCTCCAGGATGTCGGTCGCGCGAGGGCCTTGGAGCGCGAAGCAGGTGTAGTCCGGCGTGACGTCCTCGAGCGTGACGTCGAAGTCGGTCAGTTGCAGAATTTGCGGCAGCCAGCTCTGCGCGCCTGATTGGGTGAAAATGAAGTCATTGTCGCCGAATTTCCAGGTAAGGCCCTCGATCGCGACCTTGCCATCCTCGTTGGTCATCGGCGTATACATGATCTGGCCGATCTGCTGTCGGCTGATGTCCTTTACTGTCGCAAAGTTGAGGAAGCGGGCGGCATCCGGACCGGCGACGCGCACCTTGTTCAGCCAGCTCCAGTCGCCGAGGATCGCAGTCTGGCGTAGCGCGAGCGACTCCTTCCACCAGCGCGTATACTCATAGCCGATCAGGAAGCCGCCGTTGATATGGCCCCATATGTTGCTGATATTGGTCTCGGCCTGGGCTGGCGCGCCTGGTGAGCCGAAATACGGGCGCTCCAAAAACGGCTGCTTGCGATACTGATTGGCGCGCCGATAGATGTCCTTGTAACTCTCGTCACTCATTGTGTCCTTGCCACCCTTGATCGTTTCTTTGATTGTCGCGTTCTTGCGACTACTTGCCCTGCGGTGAGAGCACGCCGTAGGTGAACATGCGCGCATAATCCTCGATGAAATCGTCGATGGATGACGTCTGGGGTAGTGCGCGCGCCGCGATCACTGAATTGCAGAGGCCGAGCAGCGCAAGTGTGGCGCGCTGCGGGTTCAAATCGTTTTTCAACGCGCCAGATGCAATGCCGTCGACGAACAAAGTTTCGATCAGGTTCTGATAGTCGCGCGCCAGCGCAGCGATCTTTTGGCGCAATCCATCAGGTAGTTCGTGGCGATGCCGGATAAAGACACGAATATAGTCGGCGTCGGGATGCGTCCGGAGCGGCATCAGATGATTGGCGATCGCCGCGCGGATCTTGTCCGCAACCGGCACGTCGCGTGACAGGATCTCGCGCAGGTTCTCGATGAAGTCCTTGACGCCGAGCTCGCAGATGGCTGCGAGCGCCGCTTCCTTCGACGGAAAGTAATAGTACAGGCTGGCCTGACGGACTCCGAGACGATCGGCAATGTCCTTGATGCTTGCACCGAGGTAGCCCTTTTCCGCGAAGGCGGTGGCGGCCACGCCCAATACTTCCCGGTACCGTCGCTCCCATCGGGGCGTCGGCTCCCAGCGGCTAGAGGGGATTGCGTTCGCGCTTATCATGCGATAATGATTTCTAGTGATCGTTCGAAAGAATGCAAGAAGAAAAGACAGTACAAGCAGTTAGGGAGTTGGGGTGAGTACGTCCGAAGGCGCCTTGTTGCGGATCCAGCCGCCCGGCGCCGTGCATCAGGATGAAAGTGCGGCCGACAACGCGGCCGGAATCCGCACGCCGCGCAGGCTTGTCGGTCCCCGCCTTATGTTGCCTGGCGAGGATTGCCTGACGATCCCCGGGCTCCTCCTCGACGTTGTGAAGCGTCGCAGCTTGCGGGTCGCAATGCGCGCCAAGCATTTCGGAATCTATCAGGACGTCACGTGGAGCGAGCTTCTCGACCGTGTGGCAGGCATCGGGCTTGGGCTCTGCGCGCTCGGCGTCAAGCCCGAGGAACGGGTGGCCATCGTCGGCGATCCGTTGGCGGAGTGGCTGCTGTCGGACTTCGCGGCGCAATGCATCGGCGCAATCAGCTACGGACTCTATCCGACCAGTTCACGCGACGAGGCGGAATTCGTTCTTCGCCATGGCGGCGCGTCAGTGCTGATTGCCGAAGACCAGGAGCACGTCGACAAGGTCCTGCCGCTACTCGACCGGTTGCCAAACCTGAAGAAAATCGTCGTCATCGATAACAGCAGCATGTTCGGTTACGAGCATCCGGCGCTGATGTCGCTGGATGCGCTGGTCGAAGCAGGTAGGTCGGTTCCGGGCGGGAAGGAAGCATTCCTTACACGCTGCAAGGCGGTGCGGCCCGACGATCCGGCGACGATCGTCTACACGTCCGGAACCAGCGCGCACCCGAAAGGCGCGCTCTATTCACATCGCGGTCTCGTTACGCAAGGTCACCAGTTCTTCGCATTTCCCGAACTGGAGACGAGGGACGAGATCCGAAGCGTCGTTCACCTGCCGCTCAACCACCTCTACGAGCGGATGAACACGCCGATGGGAATGCTGGCCAAGGGCATCGTTCCGCATTTCGGCGACGAGGTGGAGCGCTTCCTGGAGACGCTTTACGAAGTCTCGCCGCAGCATCACGCTTCCGTGCCGCGTTACTGGTCAAAGCTCGCATCGCGCATAATCGTCGGCATCGAGAATTCCAGTGCGCTGAAGCGAACAACTTACAACGCGGCGATGGCCGTTGCGCGCGCCTATCGAAAACGGCGGTGGGAAGGCAAAACGGCTGCGTTGCTCGCGACAGCTTATTGGCTCGCGCGCCTCGTGGTCTTTCGCCGGATGCTCAAGAAGCTCGGTCTGCACCGCGTTAAAATCGCGCTGTCGGCTGGCGCGCCGCTTCCCGCGGAAGTTCAGGCGCTCTGGCAGGTCTGGGGCGTCAATCTCAAGAATCTGTTCGGTCAGACCGAAGGCGGCGTGCTCACGGCGCAGGTGCAACCTTTTCCAAAGCCCGGCTCGGTCGGAACGCCTTATCCGGGCGCGGAAATTCGGCTCGGCGCCGATGACGAGATCATCGGCCAGACTCCAGGATCCTTCGCCGGCTATTGGGCCGACCCGGCCGCCTCGGCCGAGGTGCTGCAGGCGGATGGTATTCATACCGGAGATGTCGGCGAAATCGATCCGGACGGCCAACTCTGGATCATCGATCGCAAGAAGGACATCGTTATTACAGCTGGCGGCAAGAACGTCAGCCCGAGCCGCATCGAAACAGCGCTGAAGGCTAGCCCGTATATCAGCGAAGCGAGCGTGATCGGCGAAGGGCGGAAATATCTGACCGTTCTTGTCGAGATCGATGTCGGCACGGTTTCGGAATGGGCACGCGCCAACAGCGTCGCCTATACTAGCTACCAGTCGCTCGCCAGCAACCGCTCCGTCTATGGTCTGATCGAACATGAAATCGCTGCGGGCAATGCGCAGCTCGGCCGCGTCGAGCAGGTCAAGGCCTTCCGCATTCTCGATCGCGAGCTCGATCCCGAGGTCGAAGGCGAGGCGGTGACGCCGACGCGCAAGATCAAGCGCGGGCTGCTGCAGAAGCATTTCGGTCACTTGATCGATCAGATGTACAGCGACGACGAAGAGCGGCGTATCAGCCGTCAGGTTTCCTGAAAATCAGAGCGTGGGAGAGAAACAATGAGACGTGCCTCAAGACTGACTGCACTGACCGCGACTTGCGCGCTGTCCGTCTGCATCGCTTCGGCAGCATTCGCGCAATACAAGATCGGAATTTCCGGTGCGGCCACCGGGCCTGCTTCGCCGAGCTACCTGCCGCATATCGAGGGGTTCCGGACCTATCTACGTCAGCTGAATGACAAGGGCGGCGTGAACGGCAACAAGGTCGATTTCGTGCTCCTCGACGACAAGGCTGCACCGAGCGAGGCTGCCAACAACGCCAAGCGCCTGATGGACGACGACGGCGTGATCGCGGTTTCACTGATGAGCCTCTCATCGACCTATGCGCCGATGTTCCAGGCTGCGTCCCGCACCAAGACGCCGGTGCTGTTGCTCGGTCAGGCGGTGTGCCCGGCCAACGCAGCAACCCCTCAGATGAATCCTTATGTGTTCTGTGGCGGCAGTACCTCCGATCCCAACACCGCCGGCTTCTGGCAGGTGCCGCTGGTGAAGGCGCTGGCCGACAAGAACAAAGACGAACTGAAGCTCGCGCTCGTGGCGGCGGACATTCCGATCAGCCGCCAGGGCATCGACAACATGGAGAAGATCGCGGGCGAGCTGAAGATCCCGGTGGTCGACAAGCAGGCGATCCCACCGGCCGCAGCAGACGTCAGCGGTGCCGCATCGCGCATCATCGCAAGCGGTGCGAACTATGTGACGAGCTGGGCGCCGGTTACGACCGCTGTGCAGATGCTGGGCGCATTGCGGCGCCAGGGCTGGAACGGCTGGTTCATCCACAATCACAGTGGCGATGCCGAAGACACGCTGCGCCAGCTGAAAGACCCGAAGCTGGTGATGAGCCCGGAATATGCCTTCACGGTCGAGAAGCTGCCGGTCTTCGCCGAGATCGAGGCGGCGGCCAAGAAGTACGGGGTCAGCCTGCCGGTCGATACGCTGTCACTCGGCTGGGCGAGCGGCATGGTGCTGGAAGAGGCGCTGAAGAAATGCGGTTCGCCCTGCACCCGCGAAAAGCTGGTCGATGTCCTCAACAATATCAGCGTGCAGACCGCCGGGATCTATCCCGATCCGGTGAAGTGGACCAAGGACGACCACACTCGTCCTGCGAGCTTCACTGCTTATGCCTGGGATCCCAAGACCTCGTCGGTGAAGCGGATCACCGATTGGGCGC
>VFQN01007990.1_pt1 | contig 11021 bp, 14 predicted proteins | sample 3512371 | NCBI WGS metagenome assembly VFQN01 (sample SAMN10412370, study PRJNA504923) | tailings metagenome | isolation source: Replicate 2 from Balatoc abandoned mine | place: Philippines: Itogon, Benguet | collected 2017-08-28 | reverse complement strand
ACCCCGGGGCGGGCTTTGCGGATGGCACAGCGCTGCGCCTGAGCCTGCCGGACGCTGACCCGGCGGCGTTTGACGCGGTGCTGCGCTTCATGTACACGGACAGCATGGGTCCAATTCCCTGCGAGCTGCTGCAGCCATTGGGGGAGCTGCCGGACCGGCTGCTGCTGCCGGGGCTGTGCAGCGAGGTGGGCAGCCAAGTGCTGGCGGCACGCAGCCCGCACTCTCCCCAGCGGCTGGACCCCGCGACAGACATTGCAGCCGGCAGCACGCTGCAGCTCAGCCTTCCAGGTGCTGACCCGGTGGCGACGATGCCCCCCACGGTGTGGAAGTACAGGGGTATCCGTGGTGGTGTACAGCGCCTTAATGGTACACCTGCGTGGTTTCCTGCGAACCAGAGCCCTTCCGTTGATATCCTGGCATGGGACCCACTGAACCAAAGCCCCGCTCTGGATCTCCGAGGATGGAGCCCTGTGACTCAGAGCTACGAGGTGGATCTGCCAGCATGGGACCACCTTGGACAAAGTCCTGCCCTCCTACTCCCACCATGGACGTTAGCAGGTTGCAACACTGTACCTTCGCAAATTGGGGCCGTATTCATTACCGTCATCATCGTGCTGTTGGGGTTCGTCACCATCGCCATAGCGCGTCTTTGCCTCGTACACAAGGTATGTCTTTGTAAGACTGCTGCACTCGGTTGACTGCCCACGCCCTGTGGCTCCTGCAGTCAACTGCATATCCATAAACCCAGTAGAGACACATATTGCAGGCATGTACACAACAGCAGCACCGCTCGACCCATATGAAACGCTGCATGCCCCCTTACGGCTCTTGCTGTTGCACTCCAACCGCAAGACACAGCAACGTCAGCTCCGTGCGTACACCTAGACGCCACCGATGCGGCGTCTCACATTGTCTCACGACCAATGCATGGGGCTCGTCGTTTTCCTGTCGTTTCATGTGTAGTAACCCCGCTCGTCCCCCTTGTCCCGTCAGGCCCGCGCTGCCATCACCGCCGGTAGCAGCAAGCCCCCAGCGCAGTCTCGCAGCCCGGCCCCGTTTGGGGATGGGTCGCCCACCGACATGTCCATGCGCTCCGCCCACAGCCGACCCGTCAGCCAAGCCAGCTCCAAGGTAGGCTGGAGCAGGGCACGTACGGCTGAGCAGCTGAGGGCCCGGCCGACGTTTGTGCTGTACCTGTAACTTTGCAACCATTCGCGTGGTGGGCAGCACAGCTAGTGCACAGGGTACCGGCACCTATGCATTTACCAGATGTCCGTTGTTGGTCACAGTGTCATTACCCTACGCAATGGTGTAAAAGGCAAGAACACGGTACGCAGGCGGCTGCCAAGGTCCATGGCAGCTGGACCTTTGCTTCCTCGGTGCGGCATTTCGGCCCCCAACGCTGTTTGCAACCTTACTCTGGCGGCGCGGTGTGCAACCCTCCGCAGGCTGGACGCATCGGGGCATTGCAGCGAGGTGCGGCCGCGGAGCCTCACGCTCTCTGCAGCCCAAGCAGCGCACGTGGCGAGCGTGCTGCAACCGGAGGGGCCCTTGGTACAGCACATGCCACGAAGGCCGGCGGGGGAAGCGCGCCGGCAGTTGCCCTGGTTCCGCAGGCGGCAGGCCTCGCGTCGGCGAGCGCCGCTGCGGTCAGCCAAGGGTCGTGCTTGGGCCGCCTCCGCACGACGTCCCTATCGTCTCAACAGGGCTTCTTGGGTGACCCCAGCGGTAACGGCGCTGGTTACGCGCAGGTGAAGCCCAGGGCCAGCCGACTGCAGCCGCTGTGCTTATGTTGGTCATTGGGCGCGGGAGTTGATATGCATGCAAGTTCTGGCTATGTCGGTAAGTAGGGCATAACCCCTCATAACTGCTCCTAACTTCTCACTCTGCAGACTCATTACTGGGGAGCCTTGGCAGCGCTTGGCAGTGTATGGTGATGCCCGACACTGCACTGACTCCCTGCTGCGTCTCATCCTGCCCTTTTCAGGCACGCGCTGCGAACTACGCTGGGACACGCCCGACCGCTGGTGCGGGATCCTCCGCGTCCAAGAGGCCTCTCCCGGTGCGTATGGTTGAAGAGCACATGTACAGTGGCAGCACCGCTCGACCCACATGAAACGCTGCATGCCCCCTTACGGCTCTTGCTGTTGCACTCCAACCGCAAGACACAGCAACGTCAGCTCCGTGCGTACACCTAGACGCCACCGATGCGGCGTCTCACATTGTCTCACGACCAATGCATGGGGCTCGTCGTTTTCCTGTCGTTTCATGTGTAGTAACCCCGCTCGTCCCCCTTGTCCCGTCAGGCCCGCGCTGCCATCACCGCCGGTAGCAGCAAGCCCCCAGCGCAGTCTCGCAGCCCGGCCCCGTTTGGGGATGGGTCGCCCACCGACATGTCCATGCGCTCCGCCCACAGCCGACCCGTCAGCCAAGCCAGATCCAAGGTAGGCTGGATAGGGCATGTAAGGCTGAGCAGCTGAGGGCCCGGCTGACGTGTATGCAGTACTTGCAGTTCCTCAACCAGTCGTGTAGCCGCGTGGTAGGTCCGTCCGCCTCGACCAAATATTTTCCGTGCCCCGGCCTCTGATTTACGCCACAACGTTGTCCTTGCAGATGCCTGTGGACGACATTTACCTTCCAAATCCATGGACGCTGCTTGCATCCCACACGGGCCCATGCTCTGCTGGCCACGAAATCCCAGGAGTCGTCCGTACCCACGCCTCCCGGGTAAGGAGAGTGGAAAGTCTGTGTCTAAACGGTCAATACTGGCACACAAACGTAACGGCACAGACTCGACGTGGGTCAGCACTCGGGTAAGAGGAGGCTCGGTTCGGTGTGGATGTCACAAGGAGAATCAGTACTGGTGCTCCTTCTTGACCAGCGGTGTGCACTGTGGCTGGTCGACACCGCGCTGACATGGGAAAGCAGCACCAGAAACGCGAATCTTTTCTGCTGCCACACGGGGCCGCACACTCTCCGGCTCTCAGTGTACTTTTTGCTTCCGCAATTTCTAGTACTCAGCAGGGCCACATCATTATTTTATTACTCCCTGATAAACCGAAACCAAGAGTTGTCCGTGGGGAGTGGTAACTTGGTGGAACGAAGCAGCGGCCGGGGCCCACATCCTTCGCATCACGTGGTGCTGCCGTACAAGGGTTTGCCTATTTGCGGCCCTTATCGGCGTGCCGTGTGGCCCTAATTCCAACGGACATGCTTATCTCGCTGAGACCGATCCACAATGTGAATGATAACACATGCGTGGCAGCGTAACGAGTGCACAGCTGATATACATTTTGTACAACGCTGTCTCGTGCAGGTGTCAAGCGGGACGGCAAGAAGGCTGGATGAACCTTCATCCGACGCGTCAGCAGCAGCAACAAGCCCAACATCTTCGGCAGCAGCAACACCAACAATCAGCTCACTGCAGCAGAGACAGGAGGCAGTGGAGAAGCAGGTGTCAACTATGCGCCAGCAGGGTGCTGTTTTCGGCCTAGCCACGGCCAAGGTGCTGAACGGGTTCCAGCAAGAGCTCGTTTGGCTGCAGCAGCAGGGCCTGGGTGCCTATGCGGCCACCGGCAACGACCTCACCAACGTCAAGCAGCAGCTGGCGTCGCAGGCGCAGACCACGAGCGCTTCAGGTGAAAAACTCCAGCAGCTTGAGGGCAGCGTGTGCTCCCTGCAGGCGGAGCTTGCGAAGACCGCTGGCAAGAGCAAGCACCTCGGCGAGCGCATGTCGTTGCTACAGGAGCAGGGCCTGAGCAGCGCCGCAGCCACGAGCAAGGACCTCACCGAGCTGAGGCAGCAGATGGCGCGGTTGACGCAGTACTGCACAGAGACCGTGAACGCCTCAGGCGTGAGGGTGCAGCAGCTCGAGGAGCAGGTATCCTTGCTGCAGACGGAGCTTGCGGAAACCGCAGGCGCGTGCAAGCATGTCGGCTGGTGCGTGCAAGAGCTGTCGCAGTGCATGAGCGCCGCTGACAACAAGGACTGAAGTTGCACGCGGCTGTTGTGCTTGCTGCGGCATGGTCTTGGGACAGCGCTTGGGGCCAAGGGTGGAGGCCGCAGGACGTGCAGTGGGCTTGCAGTAAGTAACGAAGAGCATTGTGGGGCCGGCTGCAGAGAGCGTGGGGCAGGGGGTGTCTCATAGGAAGAAGATGAGGAGCAGCAGCACCGTCAGCGAATGTGCAGGGTGTGAGGATGGGATGGAGCTTGAGCCAGGTATGGAAGCCACAGCACCTACAGCGAGCGTGATGGATATAGGGAAGGCGCGGCGCATTAGCCAGGGCGGGAATCACGGTACCTGTAGTGGTATGCAGGGACTGTGGCAGGGGAGAGCACTTGAGGCAGCGGACGGAAGCAGCAGGGCCTGCAGAGGGTATGGAGGGAGTGGAGGACTCGAATTGTGTGCATATGCACTACCTGTGTGTTTGGCAGGAGGGGAATTTGCCATGTGTACAAGTACAGTGTGAGTCATGTCTGCAAAGTGGCATGAGGGTACCAGTGCGTGATTGGTAGCAGTACTGTATGTCATGATCCGAATAGGTGCATATGCGAGCAGAGTGCAGAGGAGGCTGTGCCTGAAGCCTGTCTCGTCATATGCATGGCTGGGTGAGAGGGTGTCTGTCCGGTATTATGGTATTATTGCCCGGCAGTCTATCGTTTTTTTTGCAATGGTGCATATGCGAGCAGAGTGCAGGAGGCTATGTCCGAAGCCTGTATCGCTATATGCATGGCTGGATTTTTGTTTGGTGTCATGGACAACTGCAGGAACCCGTGTCACCCCTCAAATTATATATACGCTATCAGGCAAGATACGCAGTGCGTTCGTTTTTTGCCGCCTTCAGGCAACCGTGGGCTGGCCGCAGACACGATTTTGGGGCATAGGTTCTTTGACGCTTGGTGCATTGCGCCCCTTGCCACTCACTGTGAACATCTGTGTCGGGTTCGTGTGCCTAGGGAGAGTGGGGAAGCAGGGCAGACGGTTGCCACGTATGGCCTCAACAACAGGCGCCTGGCGCCCTGCCGCCCTCATGGGGGGTGCTGCTGCAGTCGTAGAGCACATATGTGAGCTCGTCGTTGCCTTGCCCCAGGCCCAACGTGGCCACGTTTCAAGCTCGGTCGCTGCTAGACTACCGCTAGACAGGAATGACGAGCTGCCTATGTGTACCTTCCCTTTGCTGTGCGTGCGCCCAGTTGGTCTGGCCCAGTCCCGGTCTGGTTCGGTAGATAAAAGACGGAGTTGTTGCCAGCGCGACGACACCACTGACCAACATGTTAATTTGTCACATGGGCATGTGCTCCAGGGGATTTGCTCTAAGACCCCACTTTGGGTAGTAGGTGCACACCCCTGGTGCACACCTTATCGGCCTGATCTGGACGCCACGCGTCAGATACAGTTGGTGCCACGAAACGAACATGTAAGGCACGACAAGGCAGCGATAAGCAACCACTCCAAGTATTGATGCCGCTAGGTGCCTGACGTTGGATTGGCGTGACACCTGCCCCGTCCGTTGCCCGCTCGCAATGTCCCGGCCCCGAATGTCCAGACCCTGCCCCCGCCGTGCCCTTCCACCGCTTGCGCACTTCAGTCAAAGGGTGCACTCGGCCAGTAACCCAGTATGATGCGTCCAAAAGCGTTGGCTTCCATTGCGCCAGCGTGGCGACCAAGCATTGTAGTACATTTGCACGTGGGTGAGGATTCATATTCAGGCTTGTCTACCGTATGCAAACAGCTACATCACAGCATGAAAGTAGGGCTCCCGCAACGGGAAGCATGCATGGAGGCTCATCGCCAATGCCGAATTTGTAAGGTACCCACTTTGTCCCACACTCAAGCCTCACCCCATGTCCTTGCGCCTGTCCGATGAACCATATGCACCCATATTTCGTCCTCGCCTCTGTGTCAAACCGCCAAGAGTGAAGTCAAATTGGCCATACCGGTAACGCAGCCCGTTGCTTCAGTCCGAATTACACACAAAAAAACTGCCAGCGTTGTCGCCTTCTTGCCATACGAACCTAGTCCTGACATGCTTTGCTATCCCTGGACCGTCATCCGATAACACAACAGGACCCTCCTGCTACATTAAGTTGGCAGCAGTGCGATCCATAAGGCGGCTCCCTTCACAGGGTCAGTCGGCGTCGCCCCCCTCGCCCGTCCAACCCAGTAGGCGCTGCCCCACAGCCGTCCCCTCAGCACCCGACAGCCCCCTGCTACTGCTCCAGTGGCTCTCCTGGCACTCCCGCCACCGCCGTAACCACTGCCGTAAGGCGGGCCTCCGCCATCAATGCCGCCGCCTTGGCCTGCGCCGCCACCATGGCCGCCTCCGCCGCCATCGCCTCGGCTGCTGCGGCAGCCGCCTTAGCCTTTGCGGCTGCCGCCATAGCCGCCGCCACCGCCGCCTCCGCCTCCCCTGCCTGTGCAGCCGCCGCTAGGAGAGCGGGGTCTGCTGCGGCCGCCGCCGCCAACGTCGTAGGGGACAGGGGAGGGGCAGCCACCACGGGGGCAGGTGGGGAGGGCACTGTTGCCTGGCGCGGCGGTGCAGCCACGGCCGTAGGGGCCGACGCCGAGGGCGCGGGTGGGGGGCTGGTTGGCGGGCTGCTGACCGCCATGGGAGCCTGGGACGATGCCGCGTGTGCTGGAGGGGTTAGCTGCGGCGTAGGCGCTGTTCGGGCCACAGGTGCAACATCTGCTCCCCTGCTGTCCTGGCTGCTGCTGCTGCTGACGGTGCTGGTCATGGCTGAGCTGCTGGCCACGTCCCCCGCTGTCCTACCTCCCAACCTGCTGGATGCCGTGTGAGCTGCGACACTGCCGGGAGGCGCAGTGTTTGGGCCGGCCGTGCTGCCTGACGGGCCTGCAGCCGGACGGCTGACAACGGTTGGCATGGACAGGTTGGGGCTGATGCCCTTGCCATCAAAAATGCACCTGTAGCCCAGGGTTCCTGAGCTGCCGCTGCCACTGCGCAGTGACATGGGCGACGACTGCCGCGAGGGCACGGGGCTGTAGGCTGTGAAGGGCATTGCCGCGGGTGCAGGCGTGGCAAGCGCTGTGGGAGCGGTAGTAGCTGGAGTGGAGGCGAAAGGCTGCGCGGCAGGGGTGTGTTGCGGGGTGGCCACTGGAGTCTGAGCAGCCAGGGTGCTTGTATTGGCAGAGGCAGGGACTGTTGCGGCTGGCGGTGCTGCTGCCGAGCCGACGGCGGCTGCCTGGGCATTGACGGGGGCGGTCTTGCCGGACACATCAACAGCGGCAGGTGGCGGACTTGGTGCTGAGGCGGCAGGGGTTTGCGTGGCTGCAGGGCCGGCAGCAGGCTTGGGGCCTGGGGCGGGGGTGGCGGGAAGTGCGACGGTGGGCGCGGCACGGGATACCGCAGGTGGCCCTCCCAGACTTATACTGACAAGAGCTTGCGCTGGTGTGTTGGCTGCTGCTGTTGGTGCTGCTGACGCCGTGGCGGTGCTGACCGCCGCGGCAATGCTGGGCGTCGCAGCAGCGGGGCCCGCAGGCAACCAGAAGGGTGCCTGTCCGGCCTCCAGCTCGGGCGGTGCGGCGTCGATGTTTGACCTGTTGGTGCTTGACTGCCCTGTGACGGTGGGACCTGAGGTGGCGGCCGAGGCGGGGGCGAGGGGCGGGGCAACTGAAACGATTGGGCTGCCCGCCGGCCAGAAGCTTACCGGCTGCTCTCCGCGCTCCGACTCCCGCGACAGCTCAGCTGCTGGCGGCCCTTGCAGCCCAAGGGGCGGCGACGCAGGGGTCGTGCTGCTGCCGGGAGCTGCTGCAATTGGGGTTGCATTGCCGGCGCCAATTGGGGGCCCGACTTGCACGAGGGGCGGCTCGGGCTCCGACCGCTCCTGAGCAGCGGAAGCGGATGGCTCAGCGGCAGGCCCGCTGGGGGTGTGCTGCACTGTCAGCTGCGGCTGCTGCGCTGTGGTTGCGGGCTGCGGCTCGACTGGCTGCGCTGCAGGAGCGGCCGCAGCTGCAGCAGCAGGGCCAGGAGCCCACACCTGGGGCGAAGGCCGCGGGGCCTGCTCCTCAACTACGTTGAGCAGCGGCTTGCTGCCTTCGCTGCTGGCCGAGGCCACGGTGCGCTCCCTTGCACTGATGGATGCCGAGGACGGGAATGGAGGTGGGCGTTCTGCGGCTGTCGGGCTTGCAGGTTGCAGCGTGGGCGCGCTCAGGTTGGGGTTGATGCTCTTGCCGTCAAAAATGCACTTGTAACTCGGCGCACCCGCGCTCGCGCTGCGCGGCGGCTGCGGCTGTTGCTGCGGCTGTTGCTGCACACCGCCAGAGGAGCCACTGGACACAGGTGCAGCTGCAAAAGGAGCGGATGCGCTGTTATTGCCGCTAGCAGAGGTATCGACCGCGCGGCCGCCGCCACTGACTCCCTGTGGCGCCACCGTGGCCCTCGTGAGGTGGTCCGGCGTCGCGTTGCCGCCGAAGATGCTGACGTAGCCCCCGCTGGGCACGCCCCCGCTGGCCGCCCGGCTGCCGGGTTGGGATGCCGTCGCCGGGCTGCCAAAGCTGATGCTAACACTGCCCGCCCTGTGCGCCATCCCCGGCCTTGCCCCGGCCCCGGGGAACCCGCCCGCCGACGCTGGCGCCCCTGCTGTGGGCGTCTGCGCCCGCGCCTGCCCGCCGAAGATGCTGCCGTACCCGCCAGTGCTGTGGCCGCTGCTCGCCATCCTGCTTCCCGCTCTGGGGCTGTGCGCAGCGCTTTGCGCCGCAGCCCCGCCGCTGCCGCCGCTGCTGGCGGTGCTGGCACCCCCAGTTATGATTGTGTTGTTGCCATAGGAGCCGTTACCAAAGATGCTGTGGTAGCCCGACTGAGGGGCGCTGCTGCCGCTCCTGCTGCCGCCCTGCCCAGCGAACATGTCGAAGTCATCGCCCGCCGCGGCGCGGGGAGGGCTGCGCCTGTGGTGGCGGTGGTGCAAACAGTTAGCGCCGGAGTGTGCCTCAGCACGTTGTAACATTTGCAAGTTGGGCCAGCCGTCAGGTGCACAACCATTGCCAGAGTTCTTTGCGGACGGAGAAGCGGCCCATGCAGAACGGTTCCCAGCTTTCCATTTTGGCAAAACCAGCCATAGTATACAGGAGTGAGGTGGGCAAGCCAACTGTTCTTTGCGAAGCGCATGTAGCGCCCAACCCTTGAACGTACCCTACTGCTTTGCCGCGGCGCACAGTGCCTCCCCTCCGACTGGTGTTGCTGGTGCTCTGGCTGGTGCCGGCGCGCACACGCGACGTGGTGGCAGCAACCACCGCCGCCAGCTGTGTACGGAGGGGAGGGCAGGGAGCGAGGAACACCCCATTGCGTAAGATTAAGACATGGTAGTGAACCAGCAGTGTGCCATCGATGCAGCGAGTGAGGACAGACGCGGGTCAATGGGTGGGATGATCATACCCTGTCACTAGTAACAACTCTCAACGTAGAACCAGGTCGGATAGTTGGGCTGCCTCACCCTCGATCCAAAGGTCACACTGCCACACACCTGTTTACCACAAGCCACGGCTCACCCGCTGCTGCTTCAGGTCCTGGTCGTACGACGCGCGGGCGGCACCGTCCGTGAGCACCTCGTAGGCGTACTTCACCTCTATAAAGCGCTCCTCAGCCTCGGGGTTGACGTCTGGGTGCAGCGTCTTGCACAGCCGCCGGTAGATGCCCTTGATGGTGTCCAGGGAGGCCGTCTCTGGCACGCCCAGCACGGAGTAATGAGTCTCTGGGGAGCGTATGTAGCGGGAGCTTAAGGGAAGGATTCGGCAAATGAAACGGTGTGACAGGTTTGCCGTGCCCCAAGACACGTGTAACGCGCCCTCAGCTGGTGAAGGGACGCCCTGGGATGCGGTCAGGGACGCTTAGCGATGTCGCGCTCACAATATGAATAAATGTTGTAACTTGACAATTGTACACGCTCTGTGCAACTGAACGTCCGTGTGAGCTATCAAAGGCTGCGCAAGGGTTCTGAGGCAGCATTTTGCGGCCTTGGCGCCCAGCGCGCCAGCCCAGCTCACTTTGCCTCGCATGAGTACTTGTTGTGACAGTACTGTACGCGCGCAACGTTGTCCGACGGTACTGCGTCGCGCATGGGCAGCGCTGCAGAGGCGCTGTCGCGGGCCAGGCGCTCGAACGCGAAACCACGTCCAGCCCATTTCGGGTCAGCATGGCGCAAACCTAATTGTGTCTATCCTGCCTTACACTTCAATGGCAGGAAAAGCGGCCAGTACTACGCTGCACGGACGCTCTCGCCCAGCTTCACCCTAGTTGTTGCCTTCTAGTTCGTCGAGCAAGATGTTGATTTTGTCAATAGCGAGGCGAGGCCTCAGCAGAAACACGCAACGTATAGTGCAGTGCAGTGTGAACTGCACAATGGCCAGCGATCGTCGAGTAGGAGATTGTAGTTGTTTGACCCTGTCGCGGGCCAGTGCGTGCGGCCCGGGTCCGCCGTGGTCGCTTGTCACAGAGTATGGTTTTTCTTATTCCATGCATGTTCACTGCTTGCACGTTGTCCATGTCGTACTGAAGACCAGGCACTCTGCCTGCCAACCTGAGACTCTCAGTGAGAGTCCATTAACACTTTTTCAGTATGTGAAATGACGAACATGCGCGCCTTGCACCCGAAGCAGTGCTGTCGCGGTCCATGGGTCGACGTTGCGGCAGGGGAGGCCCCAAACAGCCCCAAATGCACGTGACACAGTTCGTACTTGCTGTCTGCAGATTCAGCCAATGTGCTCCTGTGCAGGGGAGTCCGGGCGCTTGCCATGTGGTCGCAGGTTTGATTTTGGCGCAACATCCCCTGCATGGGCCCCAGTTGCACACCCCTCTCCCCTGCTCCTGTGCTGCCACGGTGCCTCCATCGCCAAACTACACTGTCAAAGTTTGCCGTACGACTGTAGTCCAGAAGCTCAGCAGGCTTTACCAGGGCTGGTATCTTATTTTATTTTCACAAAATACCGCCGCTTTCAGGCCGCGCAGCGGCGCCAAAATAAGAGGATTTTATCGAATCTGATAAAAGAAAACGGGGCTGGACAGGGGTAT
>VFQN01007988.1_pt1 | contig 11024 bp, 17 predicted proteins | sample 3512371 | NCBI WGS metagenome assembly VFQN01 (sample SAMN10412370, study PRJNA504923) | tailings metagenome | isolation source: Replicate 2 from Balatoc abandoned mine | place: Philippines: Itogon, Benguet | collected 2017-08-28 | reverse complement strand
GGTCGGGACCAGTAAGGATCGTGTGGCCACACCACCTGGAATGTAACATAAAATGTCAAAATGGCCACGGTACGGTTGACAGTACACGCAGCCCATGCATGGCTGGTGCGTCGCCCTCAGAGCTCACTTTCGAACCTACCTACACACGGTATCTCGTCGCAAGATCAGCTGGACTAGACGCCGAAGGTCATAGCTACGATGCGCACCACAGAGCCTTGGTCACAGTACGACAACGAATGGGTGCAGATGCTCAGTGCTGCTCAGTGCGCTACCTGTCACTAACCCAAAACCACCAACCTCCGGCACTCTCACGATCGAGCCGTCAAACAAATACCGGTACTTGGTTTGGCCAGCATGCACATGGAAGCCCGCAGACAGACATCTTGCCGAAGGTGTACTTGCAGCCACAGACGTCAACTTCTTTCAGCTTGCTATGCTGCTGCCGCTAGCTAGTGATCACTCCCATCACTCCCTTCCCCTCTCCTGCGGATGTGCACCTCGCCGCCGGACTACAGAGGCGATACACTCTCCAGCAGCGCAGCTCCGCTCCTCTCGGTCCCTAGTACTTCACAGAGTTACCGGACTTGCAGCAGATGCAGCAACCTGCCAGCAGCTCAGCACATGCCCTCCTGCTTACATCCGCAGCGAGATGTGCCACCTTCCTGCATGAATCCTGTCCTGTCGCTGTCCCTCCTGCCGCGTCACTATCACTATCGTGTTGCCTGCCAGCGGTCACAGTTAGGCCCAGAGGAGCAGTTGTCTGGATGCCGGCCTTGTGGCAGTACGCCTCTGATGATGCCCCTCCGTCTCGTTCAAGCCTCACAGCGCAGCAGTCCCATAGCCATTATGAATAGATTGGGACCGCGCCCACAGTCCCATTGCGACCGCGCCGCTGACCGAGTCGCCAGCCAGCCATGCACATCTGTGTACGCTATATGGCCAGCAGACTCGTGACATGGCAACGCACGCGCTAGAGGAGCTCTTGGAAGCTCCCTGCGGCTGGCCGCGCTTCCGACCTTGTTGGGCGACCCCTGACAGCTGGTCAGCTCATTACGCATCCGCACATGCGGGGAGGCGGCGGGTCCCGGGCAAGCTCGTCCTGCACAGATGGGTTGAAGTAGGCAAGAGCAAGGATTGCCGGGGTTGGGCACCAAACGATAGGACAACGGCATTAGCAGAAATCGCCCCAAAGTTCGGTCCCAAGGCACATTGTCTCTTCAACTTGGTACTCGCCCTGTATGCACACGTGTATTGGATAAACACACACAACGACCCACTCACACCTGCAGCGCGTGCAACTGCTCCGCCACGCCGACCATGGCAAACTAACGCAGCAGCCTGCTGTCCTGTTACCCCCTTGAACTCAGCTTGCTAACACGCTAGTCCACACACCTGCAGGGCCTGAAGCTGCTCCGCCACGTCCGCCATGGCCGGCCGCAGCAGCGGGTCCTGGTGCCAACAGGCGCAGATGAGGCCGTACAGCGCCTCAGGCATGGCATTGGGCCGCGGGGCCCGGTAGCCGTCCGCCACATAGGCAGCGTAGCCCTGGGAAACGGAGGCGCGAGGGCGGGCCAAAGCTGGTGTTTCGAGCGGTTGGGATGTTAGCGATGTTACCAACCGCCCGCAAAATCTTGTCATCAGGCCTCAAGCCTTTCATCCGTACACCCTCCCCCACCCCCGTGTTGCCCTGTGACCCACCGCCGGCGTGTCCATGCCCCTCAGCCGCAGCTCGCGCATGTGGGTGGCGGGGGTCGGCTGGGGGGGGGGGGAAAACCCCGGGGGGGGGGGGGGGGGAGGGGGGGGGTGGGGGGGGGGGGGGGGGGGGTTTATCGTAGGACGACAGACAGGGGGGGGGGGGCGCATGCTTGTGCGTGCGGGAGAACACCTGCGGGTGCAGGTATAACGATGTCAAAACGGGTTGTGTGCATGGCTGCGTTGGGCGCTGGCCGTTGGGCACTCGCGCACGTGCGGACTGGGGCTGGGGGGCGGTTGAAAGTAAACGGTACGTGTCGAGACTGTCGTTGTGAAGCACTTTCAGACTTGATGCGTTTGTCGCAACGCCACGCCTTTGAGGATCAAGGGACAGACCCAGGCGCCGGCTGCATCAGCATCACAGGTCCAGCACACGGCATTCCAGTGGACACCTTTGACCAGCCTTCAAGACAACAGATTTGTGTCGGTCGTGGATGGCACACTGTACACAGAAAACCGCGTAGGAGCCGCCCCCACCTCGTACAGCAGCACCCCGAAGCTGAACACGTCCACCTTCTCGTTGTACGGCAGGTTCCGGAACACCTCGGGAGCCTGCAGGGGTTAGGCCGGGATACGACCCATGGGTCAGCAGGTTACCCGGAAGGAGGTACACTGCAGCCAGCGGCAAAGTTGCGTTGGAAGAAGGCCGGGTATGATTTGGGCAGGGCGGCTGCACATTGGTTTACACGCGCCATGGGGTTTGGGCCTTGCATATGTCGTGCACAACAGCTGGCCCCCGTGCTTGCGCTACCTTGTCGCCAGCTGTGGCCGATGTGTCATCCCACAGCGGTTTTACGCGTACCCCCCCCCCCCCCCGCGTACCATGTACATGCAGCTGCCGGTCTGCCCCGTGAGGCGCCACACCCACTGGAAGTCGCGCTCATAGGCGCCCTGCGGGTAGGGGACAAGGGTTGGCGCTGAACAAGCAACACATGGTGCAAAGAGTAGCAAGAGCATAACGGCACAAACCTGAACTGGCAACAAGCCAAGCGTGGTGCAACCCTCATAAGTATAAGTATGGGTATGCGGTCGTTGCCTTCCGGTTGCCAGGACGAGGGTAGTTTTGAAGTGTGGCTAGGGTGGGGGAACATGACGCGATGTCGAGCTGAGGTCGTGCGAAGTGACTGCACGCATGGCCCCAGTCGGCGACAGGACTTGGACACGAGTACGGGAACGGGCAAGAGGCGATGCGACCGAACACAAGCACCCACGCCTGCCACGGAGGCCATGCACTAGGGGCATAGAGCCACGAGCTGCCCACCTGCAACACCGTGGATATGGACGGCTTCGCTAACGACGCCCCTCCACCCGCCATCGCCCCCGCCGCCGCCGCCGCCGCGCCGGGCGGACCCGTCAGCGAGCGACTTGACCCTATCGACTTGGTCGACGAGGTGCGCTCAACCGCCGGCGGCTGCAAAGGCGGCGGCGGTCGGTCCAGGGCCCCAGACGACGGCCGCGTCACACTGCCGCCGCCGCCGCTGCCACTTCCGGCAGCGAGCGCTGCAGTCGCCTGCACCAGCAGCTGCCGTTGCGGTAGACTCTGCGGTCGAGACGCCGAGGCGTTGGAGACTGTTGCAGTTGTGCCGGTTGCGCCCGTAAGCGTTTCAGACCCTGAGCCGTTGGCGTTATGCCCGCCTCCGCCACCTCCGCCTCCATGTGAACCAGGAGTGCCCTGGTTAGCCAAGGGCGATGCGCCGCCTTCCACAGGGGGCACGGCGTCGCAGCTGGCGCGTCTGGAGTGCAGGGTGGAGCCCGGGGGCAGGTGCGCGTTGGCGGTGCTGTTGTGGATGTGGGTGTAGGTGGCGGCGCTGGCGGGCGCGGCGGGGCTTCCCGCCAGGGAGCTGCTGGAGGACAGGTGCAGGTGGGGCTGGTGGGGCTGGCAGGCGGCGGCGGTGTTGCTGGTGTTGGTGATGTCTGAGGTAGGGGTGGAGTTCGTGATGGCGATGGTCTGGGAGGCGGTGGTGGGCGGCGGGTTGGCGGGCTGGTGGCCCGCGGGGAACGCCAGGGGGCTGCTTGGTGGGGAGTCTGAGGGGACACGGACGGGCACGTACCGGCAGGTCCTCAACTAAGGAGAGCATTCAAAGGTGGCAGTCGTCGCCCCTACCTCCAGGCGCGAAGTGAAAGCTTGCGGCCCTTCCACTACCAACTCCTCAAGCGCCAAGACGCCTGCTCACCTGCCCCTGTGCTCGGCACCCCCGCCGCTCCACTGGACGGCAACAGTGCCGCCGAGAGTTGAGCCGCGGACCCGCCCTTGTCCGACAGCTGCCGCCCCAGCAGCCCTGGCCCCTGGCCCCCGTCCTCGGTGGACAGCCGCAGCCGCACCGCGCCGGGCGTGACCGTGCCGCCCTGCACACGTGGCGGCAGCAGCAGCAGCGTCTTTGCTGTAACATCTCATCACCGTGCGCGCTTGAACACGGGGGGTCCTTCGCAGGTGTTGATTCGCATCGCAGGCCCCCAGGCGGAACATGGTGCAGGGGCCGGCGCAGGCTTGCACTGCTGCACCACTTGAACGTTATGTGAAAGGAACCGAATGCCAAACAACGGTCTTCTTATAATAATGCAGAACCTATCATGCGGACAGATGGCAACAGCTTGAAAACAACTATAGCCAGCATGCAGTTGTCACAACCAACAACCAACTTACGCCGTCCGGGCCAAAGAGAACAGCAACTGTGTACACCTCACCTCCATTGCCTCGGATGCCGGGGTGTTGCCCCCTGCTGCACCTGCTCGCCCATGGCTGCTGTTCTGGAGGCTGCAAGGCAGGCTGTGGCTTTGCCCGAGGCCCACCCTGTTACCCCCGCCGCCGCTGCCCCCGGTCCCCCCATGCCCGCTGCTCGCCGCGCTGTGGAGAGTGCTGTGACTGAGGCTGAGGTGCAACGCACCCGAGCCCATGCTCCCCACACGGTGCTGCTGCTGCCCCTCTGCCCCCTCCACCGAACTTCTGCCAAAGAGCCCGTTAAGGCCCCCAGCCGCCAAGCCCCCCGCACCCACGCCACCAGGAGCGCCCTGCTGCTGCTGCTGCTGCTTCCGCGCCAGCATCTGCTGCTGCTGCTGGAACGCCAGCATGGACGCGTACCCCGCCGTGTTGCCATGGTAGCTGGCCTCCTCGTTCAGCGGCACCAGCGCACCAAGCGGCTGCACCGCGGGCCCGGGACCCCCGCCACCGCGAATCCCCTTCCCACCAATGCCCCACAACCCGCCGCCGCCAGCCGGCGACGTCGACGGTGCGGGAGGCCCCGCCGCCAAGGCCGCCGCCGCCGCCGCCAGGCCGCTGGGGGCGCTGCTGATTGCGCTGGTAAGCGGCGTCGCGGCGCCGCTGGGTGGCACAGGCCCGCCGTCGGCGGCGGCTCCGCCGTCGCCCGAAGTCCTCCCGGTCCCGGCCCCGCCACCCCCGCCCGCGGCGCCTGCTGCGGCCGACAGGCGCATGTCCAGGCTGGCTGCGCGGGAGGAGGGGCCCAGGCCGCTGCCCAGGGCCAACACCACAGAGGCGGGTAGCTCCTCCACGAGGTAGAAGATCTTGCCTGCGAGTGCAGGTGTTCGACATCTCGGGAAGCCGCACTACAGCCGCACTACTGCAGATGTGAAAAGATGTGCACGGCTCCTGCACGTGCGTTCTGTCGTCGCAATGAAGCGGACGCAGTGCCATGCCGTTATGCCAGAGCAAGATGTATTACCACCTCATGTGCAAGCCCAGACCCCGGCCCATGCGACCCTCGCGAGCCTTACCCCACCGCAAACTCCTTCAGGTATTCTCCAAACCCTTACTCGCCTCCTGTATGACGTCCTACAGCGAAGCGGCTTCATGGCCTGAGTCACGGCCCCTACCCCAAACCCGTTCCCCCCTTCCTGCTAGAGCGGTCCTATTGACCCTCTCGACCTTTCCCGTCCCGTTCCCTATACCACCCGCTTACTGGGCTCGTGCGTGGTGTCCTGCTGACCGGTGCTCCCTGCAACGCTCCCTGCCTTCCCCAACCAATGTAGCACCCATTACTGTCCCCACCCCGTCCCGTGACCCCGGTCCCTGCTCCACCCGCTTACTGGGCTCGTGCGTGGGGTCCTGGTAGTAGGTGCCCACGCTGGGCGCCGCCAGGCTGCCCGCGGCCCCGCCCCCCGCGCCCCCCGCCGACCCGCGGGCCAGGGAGCCCAGGGAGCCCTGCGAGGCGCGGCCCAGGGCCCCCTCGCCGCCCTGCGGCTGCGGGTTGATGCTGCGCCGCCGCAGCAGGGGGTTGCGCCCGTCCATGGTCTGCGCGGTACGGCAGGGTGCAAGGCGGGGAGGCCGATGATCGCGGCAAGGTGCAGGGGGATGCATCAACGCCAAGACCGAAGTTAAGGACACAGTCATATGCAAAGTGGATGGCAGCAGTGTTAGGTTGTGATGAGGCGCTGCTTGGCCGCCCCGCTCTGCACCGCCGCCGCCAACATGCGGACCCACAACTTACTGCCATCAGCCCAAAGTCCATTAGCTTGGCCGCCGGGCGGCCCGTGTCAGGGTCTGTGGTGAGCAGCACGTTGTCCGCCTTGATGTCGCGGTGCACGACCTGTGAGGGCGTGTGTGCCGGCATGGCGTGCGGCACGTGCATTAGCGAGAGAGTAGGAAGATGCGGTGACTAGAAAGCTTTCCGCCTGCATCTCCAAATAGTTACGTGGGTAACGACGTAACATGTAACATGTTCAGATGGGCGCCGCGTACGCTCTCTGCGGCGTGTTGCTCATGGCCAGGCCCGCACAACCGCTGTACAGTAGCCCTTGCCAGTTTGTTCCGTCTTCGGGGAATGCGGGCTGTAGGGAACCGCACACCAGCACAGACTGATTGGTGTCGCACGTGGCACGGCGCCGCCCGCAGACCCGCCGTCACCCACCGGTGTGGGTGCGTCGTGCAGGTAGGCCAGCGCCTCCGCCACGTCCCGGGCCCAGCAGAAGGCCTGCACGGGGCAGGTGCAGCGCCGCAAGCAGGAACCAGAAGCGCAAGGACGTGAGTTCTGTGGCCTCTACACACCTTGGCCCCGTCCGCAGGCCGCCGTACCTGCAAGTGCTGCACGGTGCAGCGCCTACCTGCATGTGCGACAGCCTGCTACGCAGGCCCCCCTTCCAACACCTCGGCCCGGTCGCGTGTCGATGCATGGGCCCTAACGGACTTGCACCGCCAGACGTGATCTGTCACCCTTCTCAAATGCACGCCACTCCCCACATCCTCGCCCCCACATCCTCGCCCGCCCCCGGCGCCGATTTTGCCAACGCCCCGCAGCTGCAAACATAGCCTCAACCTCCACATGGGCTCCGCTTCCCCAAGTGCACCACCAAGCTTGCTGCCTCACCCCCTGGACCGCACCTCGTAGTTGCTGTACGCCCGGTGCGTCTGTGACATCTGCTTGTACAGCATCTGGGCGACGGAGCCGCCCTGCGGTGCCAACGGCAACGCGTGAGGCGTCGCGCCGGGCAAAAAAGAACCCACAAGCACGCCGACCGTAGCCCTGTCCCGGCATCGGCATGCCAGGTCTGTCCTACCGCCCTGCACTCACCACGGCCTGGTGTACAGTGACCAGGGCTTGAGAACCCACACCCGCGCTGCAGCTACTCTTACGCTTTGCAGTCACCCAGTCGCGGCCTCCCAAGGCGGCCTCCCAAGGCCACCTCACAGAACGTACGCCTCTGGGTGTACACGCACGCACCCATCAGCCTGCTTCACCTTGCCATACCCTGTCTCCTAATCCGGTTTGCCTGTGCCTGTCTCAGGCTCATTATGCCTGCATCCCGCACCGCATCTGCTATGCACGCACCCACCGGCACGTAGTCCATGACCAGGGCCCACGTGGCGGCCCTGTGGCCCAGCGCCTCCAGCCCCGGGAAGGAGGCGGGCAGCTGCACCACGGCATGCACCTTGACGATGCACCTGACGGAAACGTGTGGAGGTGGATGAGGCGGCAGTTGCCTAACAACCGGTTGTGTTGTGGGGAGTATGGTGGGAGTGCGATGGGCCAGGCGGAGCGTGGCAGGGCGTGTAGTTTTCTGTGCTGTGACGGCTGCCCAGCCAGTGCAGGCACACACGCACCTCCATGACGTATCCGGCCTGGCTGCATATGCACCGATTAGGAAGTGGTCCCAACTCGCATACCGATGTAAGCAGACACACTTGCACACACACTGCTGCTCCAACGCTCGACAGTGACACCACGCCGCACCTGTGCGTGCACCTGCTCATGTACTGCCCCTCCCGCAGCATGAGCTTGAGGTGCAGGCCGTTGGCCACATTGTGCTCGGGCAGCAAGACCTGCAGGGACGGGATAGGGCAGGGCAGGGGAGTGTGGGGCTGTGGGTGGAGTGTGGAGGCTGGAGCCGGGGCAGGGCGTGTGCGGTTGCAGCCATGTGTGGAGGAAGCTGGTCAGGATGTGGAGGTGGGGAGGGGAAACGGCAGCTGGTGGGTTAGGCGCTTTTGCTGGATGGCGGCGCCGCATTCGGTGCGTCCCTGAGGTGCGCCAGAGCTGCGTGTGACGCCCGGCTTGCGGAACCGCACTGCGCGCACGGACTATCTGGGGAGCCGTGAAGTGAGCTGCGGATGGATGTGTTAGGTTTCTGCGAGAACCGTGGCAAGGTGCAGTGTGCTTCGCCGGCCCCTTGGGGCGCGCCTGTGCACGCACCGACGCACATTGTGCGAGCTGGTTGAAAAGACTAATCATGCGGTTGGTGGGCGGCAGGGTGCAGTTGCAGTGAAACAGCACGCGGCTGCACAGTTTCCGCACCTTGACGGCGACCTCCGTGCCCTTGTATGTCCCTGGGGTTGGCGTGGGCGTGGAGGGCCCGTAGAGGGGTGCGGAGTGTGGGAGGCGGGCGGTGTGCCGAGCGCCGTCGTGCATGCTGAGCATTTTGGTCAGGGCGTAAATGTGGATTGATGTGCTGTGCAGTTCAAGCATTACTGCTGAGAGCGGGGCTATGCGTGGCAGCGGCGCTTCCAACGGTCACCCACCAAGGAAGACCGCGGCGAAGCCACCTTTGCCAAGTTGCTTCTTCAATACCAGCTGTTCCTTAAGCTCATTACTAGAGACCGCGGCAACCTCATCCCTCCTGCCTTTGCCCATTCGCTCTGCTGCCCGTTCTGGCGCTGCGTCAGCTGACTGAAAGCACCAGGGCCGGCCTTCATCATAAAAGGTTAGTATTCATTCGTCCAGGATTACAAGTAGCACAACGTTTGCACCGCGATTTGACCCTAGCTGAAAAGCACTGAGGTAGCTGTTTCTTGGTTCATGCGGCTAGGTGAGCAGTTCCATAGCGAAATCGGAAAAGCCGTGACTTATCCTTTCAGGCCGCCAGGTTCAGTCAATCCCTTTGGTCACATGGTCGCGCAAAAGTGTCACCTGAGCCATATGCACTGCAAATGTGGACGCAATGCTATGATGCCACTTCGGCTGTACAACAATCACCAGCACATTGACAGGAGTTTTTGCACCGCTGCAGCAGTGGCACCCCAGGTGGCGGTTTGGCACGTGTTGGCACCAGGGGACATCCCCTGGCTGCAGCCGTACGCAGGCATGAACTCACCCACCGTAGCGTGCTTGTATGCCAATGTAGAAGCCTGTCATTAACGTATATGGCTGCAATCCTGCAAACACTACCTGTGCCTTTGCCTGCGCTGTTCGCGACACTACAAGACCGCAAGCAATCGCGTCCTGAGCTTGGGCCACATCGCCTTCCCCGTCATCTTCTTAGCAAGACACTGAAAGAATGAGCATGGAGGACCGCGTCGCGCAGTTCCACACGGATGCTCAGCAACCACGGTCTTCCAAGACTGCCAAGGAGATAGAAAAGCGTGGGTATCTGACACCGTCTGAAGGGCGGCGAAGATATCCAGGGCTTCTTATACAGCATAAGGGTTAGCCATTGGCTGTCTCCTGCAGCGGCAGCAGCGGCAGGCGCAGGATGTACCTGGGGGAGCAGGCGTCGGGGCACGTGTGCGTAGGCCAGGGGCAACCTGCGCACGGCCGTCACCCACGAAACGCACCTCCGCGCACCCGACCCACATCGCAGATCGTGATTACCCCCCCGGCCCGCAGTGCGCAAGTTCCTGTTCAAGAACCAGGAGTACCGCTTCACAGAGCGCGAGCAGTCACACCTGTTCTCGGCGGTGCAGTCGCACTTCGCGGCGCACCAGGACCTGCCGCCCGACCAGGCCGACAACAACCCGGCGCTACTGCTCATTGACGACGCCTTAAAGGTAATGGGTGATCCCAGGTCAAACGAAACTTTGGAGTGCGGAATGCCGCAAAGCTCTGCCCACGGGGCCAAAGCAGCGCGGATGTTCGTAGGCAGGGGCCCCCAAGGCGTGCCCGGTGCTCCTGTGTGCTGCTGGGCGATAGGAGGGCAGAGCCTGAGGCCCGAATGGCCAGTGGGCTAAAGCCCGGGAGGTTCAGATTTCCGCCCGTAACAGCTGCGCGTGCCCTGGCTGTCTGGTTGTTCGTGTTGGCGGGCAGACGCGGGCACAGACGTGCACGGTTGCAGGTGCAGCAGCAGTCGCGCTGCGTGTGCACCACCTGGCACTTGTTTGGGAGCTGGCCGCTCTCCTAAGCCTTCCCATCTATCAAATGTTAGCTTTAGGCACCATATTCACCTGCTGCTTATTTCATTAACTGCAGATGCCGTTCACCGTCTTCACCACCTCGCACAAAAAGACCTTCCTGAAGTGGCACGCAAAGCTTACAGGCGGGGCCGCGCCCACCCATGGCGGCCGCAGCGGGACAGGTGCAGCAGCAACGGTGCAAAAGTATCAGGTGTACGACATAACGGTTGACACCATCAGCTGCATGACGGACGACGGAGACACGGTGGAGGTCGATGCGGCGGGGTGTGAGGCGACGCTGGTGGCACGTGTCCGGGAGCTGTTTGATGGGGGTGCTGAGGTGCGGGTTACCCTCAATGACAACGGGTCCTTGGCTAGCATCCTTAGTACCTGAGCGCGGTGAATAAGAGAGGACTGGCGAGTGTCTTTCGAGTGCGTTTGAGCGGGTGAAAGAGAGAGGATAGGTCAAAGGCCAGTGCGGTACGGGTGTCGTGTTGAGCTTGTACGTGCTACGATCGGCGGGCACAGCCGTAGCGGTTGTCTCGTACCCTGTGGTGGCCCTTGTGGGACTCCTCACGCAAGTACCATAGTCGGTCACCGAAGCGATAAAGGGGAACCCTTTGAGCGGAGGGCTAAAGTTGTCGCAGGGCTAGGGGACTTGAGAGATTTGGGGTTTGACCGGAAACTGGGCCGAGGTCGGCGCGTGGGTGTGTCCAGGCGT
>VFQN01007987.1_pt1 | contig 11024 bp, 8 predicted proteins | sample 3512371 | NCBI WGS metagenome assembly VFQN01 (sample SAMN10412370, study PRJNA504923) | tailings metagenome | isolation source: Replicate 2 from Balatoc abandoned mine | place: Philippines: Itogon, Benguet | collected 2017-08-28 | reverse complement strand
AACCCTCGATCTTGCGGTCCTCCGTCACATAGACGATGCCGTCCCGCATCGCCTGGCGCGGCACGCGGTAGCGGACGGACCGGTCCCTCAGGCGCACCTCGCCGCCGTTGAAGAAGTTCCTCTTCGCGACGCCCGCAACAATCTTGGCGGTTTCGGTGCGGCCGGAGCCGATCAGGCCGAACATCCCTGTGATCTGGCCGGAATAGACGGAAAACGAAGTGTTGCGGACGATGTTGCCCATCGAGAGGTTCTGCACGCTCAGCACCTTCTCGCCCGTCGGCCTCGCTCCGCTGCCGGAGTGCTTGCGATACAAGGCGTTGGAAAGCGTGCGGCCGACCATGGCACGGATGATCTTGTCGCGATCGAAGGTGGCTGTGGCATCGCTCGCCACCAGTTCGCCGTCGCGCAGGATGGTGATGCGGTCGGCGATCTGCAGCGCCTCCTCGATGGCGTGCGAGATGAAGACGATCGATACGCCGCGCAGTTTCAGCCGCGCGATCAGCGCGAAGAAATGGTGCTTCTCCTCCGGCGTCAGCGACGCGGTGGGCTCGTCGAAGATGATTACGCGCACATTCTTGCGCACGGCACGGGCGATCTCGACCATCTGCTTGTGGGCGGCGCCCAAACCGGAGACGACGGCGGTCGGATTGACGTTGAAATTCAGGGATTGCAGGAAGGTCTGCGCGGCGATGTTGAGGCCGCGTATGCGGTTGAACAGGTTTTCGTCGCCCAAATAGAGGTTCTGGGCGACCGTCATCGACGGCACCAGGCTGGTCTCCTGGAAGACCATTGCGACCCCGTTGTCGAGCGCCTCGGCGGGGGTCGTGAAGTTCACCGGCTTGCCGTCAAGCAGCATCTCGCCCGACGTCAGCTGCGTCACCCCGCACATCATCTTGGTCAGCGTCGACTTGCCTGCTCCGTTCTCGCCGAGCAGGGCATGCACCTCGCCCTTGGCGAGCATGAAGTCGACACCGGTCACGGCGGGCACCCCGCGATACTCCTTGGTGACCTTTCTCATCTCGACGAGCGGCTGCATGGTCATTCTCCCGCTTGGCTCTGAGCCTGCATACCAAGATCAGCATCGAGCGCGACGATCACGCCGCCGCCTTTGCTGGCAGCGAGCAGCCTGTCACCAGCCTCGATGCAGCTGGTGATCCCATGCCGCGTCCCGTCGGCTCTCGAATGGAAACTTCCGGTCGGGCGGAATGCCCGGTCGAGCCGCACCACCAGCCCGTAGGAGCGGGTCGGCGCCCACGGTTTCAGCATGCCGAGATGCTTCTGCGCTCCGCCCTGCAGCGGCTCCAGGAAGGTGCTCGACGCGGTGAGCGCGGGGGCAGCCCAGTAATCCGGCTCGATATCGGCCATCATGCGACGGAGGAAGTCGGGCTCGCGCTGTACGAATTCGATCAACTGATTGCGGGGTGCGAACACCGAGAGCCAGTACCCGCCTCCAGAGGCCGGCGCGAGCCGCGCCGGATAGCCGGGCAGATCCTCGAGCACCGGCTTCGCCGCACCGCCATCGCGCCCGAGCAGGACGATCCGGTGACGCCAGCTCTCACTGACGGCGATCGCGCCGTTCTCGGCGATGGCGAGGCCGTACGGCCAGCTCATCCAATCACCGATCAGGCCGGCCTTTCCACTCGCCAGGTCGACACGGGCGACCGATCCGGTGGCGCCGCGCAGCATCAGGTCATGTTTCCATTCCGTCGCCGGCCGCGATGCCGAGCCCTGCGCGACGATCAATTCGCCAGGGGACGTGAAGAGCAGCGCCGTCGGGCAGACGAGGCGGCGACCGGACAGGCTGTCGATCGCCTTGCCGTCGTGAGCGCCCCCTCGCAGCAGAACCCGGCCATCGTCGAGCCCGATCGCCAAGGCGCCGTCGGGACCCGCGGCGAGCGCCGTCACCACGGTGTCGAAGCGATGCAACTCCGACGCCTGTCCGCTCGCTGGGTCGAGCGTCGATACCGTGCCGCCGCTCGAGAAGTAGCCTCGCGTCCCATTGAAGACGAGATTGTCGGGCGTCTCGGTCGCCAGCACGGAGGCCGCCTCCTCCACCGCCCGGTTAGGGCGAAGGGCGCCATCCATCGGCGGCACGGTGACAGCCGCCTCGCCGCTGCCGCGGAAATTGTCCCAGATTTTGCGAACCGCGGCGATCAAGACTTCTTCCCCCAATAGGACGAGAGCGACGTCCAGTTCGGGTCGGCTCCCGGAATTTTGTACCGGCCGACCCGGTTGTTGTAGATGCCGCCGAGATAGAGGTAGCCCTTGTGCTCGCGGATCGACGTGATCATCGGATGCGCCTCGCCGCCGAGGTCCCACAACACGTCGAGCACATTGCCCTCGGCGTCGAACTTGATCACGCAGCCGGTGTTCATGTTCGGGTAGAGCCATTCGTCCCGCGCCACCTTGAGCACCATGCGGCGCCGGAACTGCGGCATCCTCAGCGCCAGGTCGAAGACCGGCGAACGCATGCCGCAGAGCGCGCACCAGAAGGTTCCGTCCGAAGCGCGGTTGATGTTGTCGGGATAGCCGGGAAGATTGTCGATGACGACTTCCTTGTGGCCCTTCTTCGGACCGTCGAACCACCAGCGGGTGATGCGGCAGCCCCAGGTCTCGGCATAAAGCAGCGATTGCCCGCCCGGCTCGACGCAGATCCCGTTGGGCAGCTGCAGGTTCGGCAGCACCGTGCGCGACGAACCATCCTTGGGGTCGTAGCAGATGATGCGGCCGTTGCCGCGCGCTTCGAGCGCGTCGACCATCCAGTCATACATCTCGTAGCGCACCGTCGCCTCAGAGAAGAAGACGCGGCCGTCGGGAGCAATGTCGAGGTCGTCCGCCAGCCGCAGACGGGAATCGTCCACGATCGAGAGCAGGCTGCGGTTGGTCTCGTCGGAGAGTTTCACCACTTTGCGTTCGGGATCGGACGTGATCATGTAGAGGCCCATGCCGCCCACGCAGCTGTGCAGATTTCCCTTGGCGTCGAAGGCCATGCCCAGCGGATGGCCGCCGATATGGGCGTAGATCTCCCAGCGTTTGTAGTCCGGCGCAAAGAAGCGGATGATGTCGCCGTGGCGGCTGCCGCAATAGAGGTTCTCGTCCTTGTCGAAGATGACGTCTTCTGGTCCGTCAAGCTCACCCAGGCCGATGGCGTCGACGCCGCGCAGTTTGTCGTTCAGCGCGTAATCGGAACCGGAACCCGATGCCGTTTCGGGCAGCGGCGGCAGTTTGAAATAGGTCGGCGAGACGTAGGCGCGCGCCAGCACCTTGTGACGGTTCTTGAGCCAGCGTACATCGATCGCAACCGCGAGGAGCAGGATCGAGCCGAGGACGAGCGAGCTCGCGCCACTGCGCAGGCCCATGCGGATCAGGCTGTTCTGGACGAGCAGCACGATGATGGTGCCGAGCACAGCCTTCACGATCGAGCCACGGCCGCCGCCGAGGCTGATGCCGCCGAGCACCACGGCGGTGAGCACGGTGACCTCCATGCCCATACCGACGTCGGAACCCGCGCTCGACAGGCGCGCCGCATAGAACGAGGCGGCGAGCCCGACCATGAGGCCCGAAATGACATAGGTCGCGCAGACCGTGCGGCGCACCTTGATGCCGGCGTTGAAAGCAGACCGGCGCGATCCGCCGACGGCCAGAACATGCCAGCCGAAGCGCACGCGGGTCAGCACGATATGAGCGACGAGCGCCACGACCGCGGAGACGACGAGGCTTGCCGGGATACCGAAGACCGAGCCGATCGCCATAAACTCCCACGCAGCCGAGGCGTTGAAGCCGCGACCGATCGTCATCGCATATTGCAGGAGCAGCATGTCGACGACGGCGCGGATGATGATCAGCATGACGAGCGTGGTCAGGAACGCGCGCAGGCGCAGATAACCGATGAGGATGCCGTTGATCAGCCCCACCATGCCGCCGACCAGCATGACAGCCGGGATACCGACGATGAGCGGCAGCTCCAGATAGTTGATGAGCGCGAGCGCCGCCAGATTGCACAGCGCGAAATTCGAACCGACGCTGAGGTCGATGCCGCCTGCCATCATGACGAAGGTCATGCCGACGGCAATGAAAAGATACTCGCCGAAAACGCGGGAGATGTCGGATAGGCCCGCAGCCGACAGGAAGTCCGGCATCTCAATGCCGAAATAGACCAGCACGACACCCAGCATCAGCACGGGAATGGCATTATCGATCCAGCTCTTCGCCAGGACCTCGCCGACCACATGGTCGGGGATCAGGCGATATCGCCAGCGCGCATAGGTTTCCGATGCCGACATCCGAAGCTCCGTCTCGGCACAAGGTCGGCCGCCGGGCCTGCCATGTGCCTACGCAATGATGTGATCGCGGACCGCGGTCGGCCGCGCAGGAAAAGCGGCGGCGCGGACGAGCCGCGCCGCCAGTCAGGGCATGACCCTCAGCCGCCCGAGGCCTTCAGCTCGTCCAGCGTCCAGCAGGACGACGGCGTCAGTGTCTCCTTGGTGATGCGCTTCAGCGGCGTATAGAGCGCGAAGGGCGCGCTGCCCGGGGCCGGCTTGGTCTGGAGCAGGATCTTCACTGCGGAGTTCAGGTCGCGCGCCTGGCCCGGAACGTCATAGCTGTAATAGGCGTCGAAATTGCCGTTCTCGATGTTGTCGCAGGCCGCCGCCTTGTTGCCGCCGCCCGACGTGACCAGGAAGACCTGGTCCGACATGTTGGCTTCGCGGAGCGCCGCCGCCGTTCCGACGTCCTGACCGTCCCACAGGCCGAGGATGCCGCACAGGTCAGGATGCTGCTTCAGGATGGTCGAGGTAATGGCATGCGCCTTGGTCGCGTCCCAGTCGGCCGCCTGCGTCGCGACCACCTGAATGTCGGGGTGCTGCGCAAACACATCTGCCGCGCCCTGCCCCGAAATCGTCGCCGTAGGCGTCGCCAGCATGCCCTGGATGAAGGCGATCTTGCCGTTCTTGCCGTTTTCCTTGCTGCAGGCCTTCACCACTTCCTCGGCCTGCTTGACGCCCATCTCGTACCAGTCGGTGCCAACATAGGCGTCGCCATTGGTGACCGACTTGAGGTTGATCTGGATGACGTTGATGCCCGCCGCCATGGCCTTCGGGACGATGCGGTTGTAGGCCTGCATGTCGAGCGGATGGAGGATCAGCACGTCGGGCTTGTCGGCGATGAAGCCATTGGCGGCCTGGGTGCCGGCTTCGGTGTTCCAATTGGGATCGCGCACTTCCACTGTGTAGCCCAGCGCCTTGGCCTGGTTCTGCAAGCCGGCATTCCAGCCCTCGGTCAGGTCGAAGCCCATCGAAAGCGGCACGAAGCCGACCTTCTTGCCCTTGAGCGTGTCGTAATAGGTTTTCGACTGACCGTCGTCGAAGGGCTCCGAATGGGCCGGCGGCAAGGCCGCCGTCAGCGACACGGTCGCGGCGAGTGCGAGTAATCTCAGGCTTTTCATTTGCTTTCCTCCACTTGTCTGGTCTTTGCCTGACGCGACCGTTCCCGCCCGGCCGCGCCGATCAGCGATATGGCTGCGCCGATCAGATGTCCCCGTGCTGGGCCGTCTGTTCGTCGCGGGGATTGAGAAGCGTGTCGATGACGATCGCCGCCAGAAGGATCACGCTCTTCAGGATGTTTTGCATGGTGTAGGTGAGGTTCATGATCGTCATGCCGTTGAGCAGGATGCCGATCAGCAGCGTGCCCACGATCACGTTGCGAATGCCGCCCTTGCCGCCGGAAAGACCGATGCCGCCGAGCACCACCACCAGGATGACGTCGTAGACCTGGGTCGACAGCGCGACGCGGGTGTTCATGCTGGATACAGCGGTGGCGGTGACGATGCCGGCCACGAAAGCGATCACGGCGATCAGCACATACTGCACCACCATCATCGGCCGCACGGGGATGCCGGTGATACGCGCGGCGAGCGGATTGTCGCCCATGCCGTAGATGAAGCGCCCCGGCTTCAGATAACGAAGGAACAGGAAGGCGAGCAGCGCGATGGCCGCGAAGATGATGACCGATGTCGGAACCCCGAGAATGCGGCCGCTGCCGATCCGATAGAACCAGCTGTCCCCTGCCGGCAGATAGACCACGTCGACATTGACGAGCCAGGTCTTGCCGAAGCCGTAGACCAGGATGCCCATGGCCAGGGTCGCGAAGATCGCCGGTATCTCGACATAAGCGACGAGCACACCGTTGATCAGACCTACCAGGACGACGAAACCCAACGCCCACAGAATGGCGACGGGGATAGGCACGCCGTTGTTGAGCATGTCGAGCAACCAGGCGACAGAGAGAGCCATCGTGGCGACCATCGACAGGTCGATGCCGCGCCCGATGATGGCCAGCGCCATGCCGACGCCCAGTATGCCCAGAATTGAGACGTTCTGGACCAGCGACAGCAGGTTCCCCGGGTCGAGAAACCCGTTCAGAGAGATCGAGAAAAACAGGAACAGCGCCACCGCGATCAGCAGGACGATGCGTTCCTGATTCAAATGATGGACCATGCCGGCGCTCTCCTCCCGAGACCGCGCCCATGCACCACCGTGAGCGCATGAGCCTCTGTAAATGAATTATGTTCACTAAGAGCGATCTTTGTCAACGGCGATTGAGCACCGCAAATTGTATGAAACTTGCCTTCAATCCGAACCTTCCGGAGTTCAAACGGCAGGATCGTTCGTAGTAGCGACAACGGTTCAAATGAAGACAATTCACTCTGGCATTTGACCGTCGCCGACAAGCCGCGGGGCGGTGCGAAATCACTCTCTCCAACAGGATGGCGGCACAGATGCAGGGACGTCCGCTCTCGTTGCGCCGAATGGTTTGCCGGCACGGATGGTGCACCTCCGGTGCCAGGTGTTTTTCTGAAGCCTGCTTCCGCAACCGGCGGTATATGTCGTGTCACAAAAGCCGAGCGATTCGACCCCGCTTGCGAAGGCCGACGGCGAATCCTAGGAATGGGACAGGTGCCCGTGTCGAGCGGGCCGGAACCGGGATGGCGAACAGGAGACGTCTCATGGCGCAGTCGGGCACTCGGCGGCAAGTCAATCGCCTGCCGGCGGAGCGGCGGATAGCTGACATCATGCTTGCAGCTCGCGCGGTGTTCACCGAGAAAGGCTACAACGATGCGCTCATCTCGGATATCGCCGAACGGGCGGGCGTCGTGGAAGGCAGCATCTACCGTTTCTTCACCAACAAGCGAGACCTGCTGATCAGGGTGGTCGAACACTGGTACGAGGAGATGATCGCCAGCGACGACGAGCAGTTCGGCGGCATCCGCGGCACATGGAACAGGATCCGCTTCATCATCCATCACCACCTTGCGTCGATCCGGCGCGAGCCGGCGCTGAGCCGCCTGGTCTTCCAGGAGTTGCGCCCCGATCCCGAATACCGCTCGACCCGCCTCTTCCAGCTCAACCAAGCCTATACGCACCGCATCATCGACGTCGTGAAAGCGGGCGTAGCCGAAGGCGAATTGCGCGGCGACATCTCGCCGTCGCTGGTTCGCGACATGGTCTATGGCTGCATCGAACATCGTACCTGGGCATTCCTGCGCAACGAGGGCGAATTCGAGCTCGACGCGACGGCCGACGGCATCACCGATATCGTCTATCGGGGCCTCGTCGCGGATCGTAGGCCGCCTCATGATCCTGTCTCCGACACGTTGTCGCGCCTGGAAAGCGTCGCCGCCCGCTTGGAGCGCCTCGCTCCATCCGCCTAGGGCGGCAGCGCGAATGAATTCGGCCCTGCCGTTGCCTTCTTGCAACGCGCATCGGGCTCCACCTGAAACCGGGACCCACTTTCGGGTCCTGATCCTCTCAGAGCGGATATCCGGCGAGTTTGCCGTCCTCGATCCGCTCGATGTACTCGGTCATGCCGTAGCCCTGCCGACCGTCCCACTCGAAGCGGGTGAAACCTTCGGCGATGCGCGACACGAGAATTTCGCCATCCGCCTTGCGCCGGTTGCGCAGCGGAGCCAGCTTTAGAATCTCGCCGGTGATCCGGGCCTTCCTTTTCGCCGTCCTCACGCCCAGCACCACACGCGCCGGATCCTGCGCCGGGGTCCACTCGGTCGAGACGTCCATGTCGACGACCTCCTCATAGTCGCCGTCGACCAGAAGCACGCCCTGCCGGCGGGAGACGCCGTTCTTGTCGGTTATCTTGAGCAACATGAAACCGTCGCCATTGGCGAAATTGGCGATGAACAGACGGTAGTAGTAGATCGCCTGCCAGTAACGCGGCCCCCAGGAGTGATCGCGCCAGCCGCGGCCGTCGATCGGCCAGCTTTCGTCACCGACCGTTATCTTGCCTTGAACACGCCCGTGCTGATTGAAGTGGCCAAGCGAGAAGTCGCGGCCATACATCGTCGGCACGGTGTCATCGACAGGCTCGCCGCCATGGATTGGCGATTCCGCCTCATGGACCCAGGCAACCTCGCCCGGAAGTCTCGGCCCGGAAGCGAACAGCGCCTGCGGTTCGCGCAGCGCCTCAGGGTCGTCGACGATGATCAGATCGCCCGCGAAGCGCATCGACACCTTCCTGAGCGGCTTGACCACCGAGTAGGAAAGGCCGCCGGCGTCGAAACGGTCGTTGCTGGTGATCGCCGGCCGCTGGAACTGGCAGGCGATGCGGCCGTCTGGCAGATAAAGGCAGACCGACAGCTCCGCATATCCCTCGTTGACACGGTTGCCGAGCCGCATCCAGCCGCCCACCGGAGAAGCGGTGTTGAAGCCGTTGGTGTAGACGCTCTCGTTGAAATTGCTCGACCCGTCGGGCTGATGCATCAGCTCGTCCTCGGGTCGCATCACGAACTTCTTCGCCATGGTCAGATCCTTCTTGCAGGTCATGCGCTCAGTCGGCGCGAACCACCACCTTCATGCGGCCGCGTTGCACGACCTCTTCGTTCTGGTTGACGACCTCGAGCACGAAGGTCGCCAGGTTGCGGCCGGGTTTCGAGGTGGGGCGCACCTCCTCGACCGTCACCCTCGATCGGATCGTGTCGCCCAGCTTCACAGGTCCGGAGAAATCCCAATTCAGGTTGACCAGGCCGATGACCCGCTCGCCCAGGATACCGGTATGGGTGAGCATGCCGATCGCCGTGGCCATACCGAGCGGCCCATGCGCGATCCGGGTACCGTGAGGCGTCGTCTTGGCGAAGACCTCGTCCACATGGACGGGCGTGAAATCCCCCACCAATCCGGCGAAGAGGTTGACATCCCCCTCGCCGATCGTCCGCCCCGGTGTGACCAGCTTTAAACCTTGTTCGAGAGCACTCATGATCAAAACCTTGTTTTCATTTATTTTTGCTCAGGCGTACCGAGCCAGCTCGACACGCGCCAGCGCTTCGCGATGAACCTCGTCGGGCCCATCGCCGATGCGTAGGAAGCGTGTTTCGGCGAAGGCTTCCGCGAGGAAAAAATCCTGGCTCAGTCCACCACCGCCATGCACCTGGATCGCGCGGTCGATGACCGCGCCGGCCATTGTCGGCACCACGATCTTGGCGATGGCGATCTCGTTCCTGGCGGCCTTGTTGCCGACCGTATCCATCATCCAGGCTGCCTTCAGCGTCATCAGCCGGCCTTGCTCGATCTCACACCGCGATTGGCCGATCGCCTGGCGCACAGCGCCCATCTCGGCCAGGGTCGAGCCGAAGGCCGTCCGTGATGCCGCGCGCTTGCACATGATCTCCAGCGCGCGTTCGGCCAGTCCTATGAAACGCATGCAGTGGTGGATACGACCGGGGCCGAGCCTGCCCTGCGCGATCTCGAAGCCGCGGCCCTCGCCGAGAAGCATGTTCTGCGCCGGCACGCGGACGTCCTTGAACACCACTTCGCCATGGCCTAGCGGTGCATGTTCGTAGCCATAGACCGAAAGCGCCCGCTCCACGGTGACACCTGGCGCATCCATCGGTACCAGGATCATCGACTGCTGCTTGTGCTTCGGCGCCGACGGATCGTTCTTGCCCATCACGATGGCCACCTTGCACCGCTCCGAGGGCGCGCCGGTGACCCACCATTTACGGCCGTTGATCACATAGTGATCGCCGTCGCGCCGGATCTCGGTCTCGATGTTGGTCGCATCCGACGACGCTACCCTGGGCTCGGTCATGGCGAAGCAGGAGCGGATCTCCGCGTCCAGAAGCGGCTTCAGCCAGCGCTCCTTCTGAACGTCGGTCCCGTAGATCGACAGGATCTCCATGTTGCCGACATCGGGGGCATTGCAGTTGAAGATCTCCGGCGCGGCCAGGGACCGGCCGAGCACCTCGCACAACTGCCCATATTCATAGTTGGAAAGGCCCTGCCCTTCGGAGCCGTGATTGTAGAAGAGGTTCCACAACCCTTGGGCGCGCGCCTTTGCCTGAAGCTCCCGAAGCAGCGGACGGGGCGCCCATTTGTCCTTGCCCTCGCGTGACGGCGCCAGGAGCGCGTGCTCATTTGGATAGACATGCTCTTCCATGAATGTCTCAAGCCGTGCGCGAAGCGCCTTGGCCCGATCCGAAAGCTCTGCGAACATCGCTGCTCCTCACTCCGCACGCCGCCGGTTCTTCCGAACGCGGCGCCCTGAAAACCAGAAATTACTCACCCGCCCCGACAAGGCGTCGAGCGGCTGCGGTGGCTGCGGCCCTCAAGCGCGGCCGATCTTCTCTCGCTTCACGACGATGCCGGCAGCGTCGCGGTCCCAGGTGTCCGACGTCAGTCCCTCCACCCGCAGCTTGACCTTCTCGATCTTGGCTGTCGGCGTCCGCGGCAGGGCATCGACCACTCGCACGTATCGGGGGATCATGAAGTGCGCCATGCGCGGCCGCAGGAACTCTATCAGTTCCGCCGGATCGAAAGTCTCGCCCTCGCGCAAGGCCACCACCGCCATCACCTCGTCCTCCGCGATCTCGCTCTTCACTGCGACGGCCGCCGCCTCGCGAATTGCGGGAAAGGCGAGCACCTCGGATTCGACCTCGAAGGACGAGATGTTTTCGCCGCGCCGGCGGATCGCATCCTTCAGGCGATCGACGAAGTAGAAATTGCCTTCGGCATCGCGGC
>VFQN01007985.1_pt1 | contig 11025 bp, 14 predicted proteins | sample 3512371 | NCBI WGS metagenome assembly VFQN01 (sample SAMN10412370, study PRJNA504923) | tailings metagenome | isolation source: Replicate 2 from Balatoc abandoned mine | place: Philippines: Itogon, Benguet | collected 2017-08-28 | reverse complement strand
ATTTTGTCGATGGTAGTCAAGTGCTCAGCTGCCCCTAGCCCCGCACTGTGCAGGTAGGTAGTAGCATGGTGTGCCCAGCAAGTGGTACAACCGGCAAGGGCCATGCCAACGTCAGCAACAAAAGCATGGTGCGCTAACGACCTTGTACACCCTACCAATTTATTCCAGAAGCGGAATACTAGCTTGCACCAGTGCAAATGCAGCGGGTACTGCGACAGCTCGCGGTACAAGCACACCATGGTAGGGCACCTAGCGCCCACCGCAGACCGCATGTACGCTCGTTGCTCCTCCACCATGGGGTGTGCCATAGCACCCTCGAAAGACGTGTTCAAGCAATCGACACTCCAAACTTGAGCACCGTACGAGAAGACAGGTACCACCATGGCGTTGTACAAATCCATGCGCAGTTTAGGTGCGTGAATGCTATGCTCCTTGCAGGTGGAGTGCAAACCGTACGTGGCCTTGCGCCCCGAAACCAGCAGCTCCTTGGCGCAATCTGTGAAGGGACGACCGGGCCCATAGAAAAGGCCAAGATACTTAGCGGTCTTTCCTTCTGCAACAACATCGAGCCGCGAACCCCCCAACGTAAAACCATCGGCCACTAACCCACGCCGCTCAGCCGGACTACCACCAAATATTAGCACCTCGCACTTAGTATCGTTGACCTTCATGCCGGTAGCGTCGCAAAAGTCATTAAGCAGTTTGAGGAGTGTATGGGCTCGCTCAGCGCCCGTGGCCAGTAAGGAGGCGTCATCCACAAACAGCAAGTCACTCACTACTTGGTCACCAAGTCGAGCACACTGCGCTACTTGACGATCCCACAAGGCTGGTGCCCGCACTCTACAGTCCTTGTCATGTGCGCTAATGTAGTGAGATAGCATCTCAATGTACAGACAAAAAAGGGTCACGCTAAGAGGGCATCCCTGCTTAACCCCTCTCCCAACTGAGAAGACACGCCCCAGCTTCCCACCGGCCTTGACACGCAGCAGCACTGTGTGGTAACATGCCTTCAATGCCTCTAGCATGCGCCCGTGGATGCCGTACGACTCTGGTACCCCAACGTGCCCGCTGGAAGCTAGCAGGCACCGCAGGACCCACGGTGCCCGGTCATATGGAAGCATACATGGGGTCCTCTGCCGGGACAGCCTCCAATCCTCCATGCTAGAACATGACCAGCCGTAAGTCAGCAGCATGTCGCCCTCCATGTCGTCCCCAACCAACATCCCGTGTTACTGCATGTTGCTGTTGCTGGTACCGTTAGTGCGCCGAGCCGCGTGCCCCGGCGCCCTCAGTGGTTAAGCATCCAGGCGGGGACGTCGTACGTACGGCAGGGGCCCACACAGCTACTTTCCCTACGACGCCCGCACCTCAGCTTGCACATGTCTTTGCACTTGTTACGAGCTTATAAGCGACGCACCAGCTGTACAGTGGACAAGACTACAGTTGCTCGCAGACAGGACCGAGACTGGCACACACAGGCCTTGACAATTCCGAAGCCTCCCGAACATGCAGAGCTCCAATGTTGTAGCAACCCATCTTCAAGATTGTATACGAGAAGCGTATGTGGCCTGCAGCGAGGGTGATGCGGCCAAGGCTCTCCGGGTGAGCCGATGTCCCGCCCGAACGTTCCGGCAGCGTCCACCGAAAGCCGAAGGGCAGTAGCACGTCTTCATGTAACTCAATGATGAAACATCTACTGTTTCCTGTAGATCGTCCTCACACTGGTTCAAGCAACGGGAGGGCGGTCAGAGATGGCAGCAGCCTTCAACAGGCAAGGCCTAGCCATATCTACCGATGCGCAAGATGAAACAAAATTAATCAAAAATAATAAACTAGCAGCTCTCGCGGAAGCCACGCTTGCCAAGGAAACACCAACTCCTCCTTTTTCCGCCCTGCCCCTGACGCCCTCCCCCTCTCCACAACTCCCCCTTCCAAGGGTCCTGGAGCAGCTCACAGCGGGCGACAGCAGCAATGCTGTACAGGAGCTCACGGAGCTGTTCAGCCGAGCTGCAATCGCCCCAGGGCCGCAGCAGCCTGCTGCCGGGGTAGCCGCACAGCTACACCACCACCACCAGCAGCAGCAGCCGTGCAGCAGTGACAACACCATGAGCTGCAGCGATACCAGCGGAGACCCACAACAGCACTTGCAGGGCAGTCAAGGACACTCGTACCCGCATCCGCAGGAGCAGCAGCCATGGGGTCTGCAAGGAGGGTCAACGGCAGCAGCGGCAGCTGCAGGTGGAGGGCCTTCTGGGTCAGCGTGGGGAGGAGGGCCGTCTGGGTCAGGGGCCCAGGGGGAGGAGGCCACCAGCCCGTGGCATGGCCCCACGGGCACCCAGCGGCACGCGCCCATACTCTGTGTGAGTCGATAGAGCTCGTTGTTCGGGGGGCGTGTGTGCTGGCTGCGACAGTCGGCACGTGGCATATGGCTGTTGCTGAGTTCCAATATGTGGTAATTACGCATATGCATGCAGTCCAGACTGCCATGTACCGTTTTGGTAGGATCTCAGCCACGCACAGTCAGCTGCATGCTGCATGCCCACGTCCCTTTCCCCGTCACCTCTGGCTGCAACGGTGGATACATGACATATCGCTGTTGCCGCACACCTGGATATGCGTAAGCCGCAGCTCAGGGGGCGTATTGGTAACCCAGCAGCTGGGTGCGCGCAAGAATATCTTGTTGGGGTTAGGGCGTACTGCCCACACTGCCACATAGGACGCCACCCGCGCACAGCTGCCTGTGGGACGTTCGTGGGCGTGCCTGTCGACGCACATGCAATTCCACCCCTGCCGCCGTCACGACCCTTCAGCCACTTCACTTAGCGTCGACCTGCCTAGGGGACCTAGGGGACCTCATGACGCTGTGTGCCTGGCGAAGCAGCAGCGCATGTGCACCGCACACCGTTGCTGCCTTACGTTATGACGTGCTTCCCCTCTTCGCCCCTCCAGGAGACCGGCCGTGAGGGCTTCATGCAGTGCGCGCCGACGCCTGCCCCCCCAACACAAATCACGCATTTAATGTAGTAAAAATAATAAAGCATTTCATTTATATTGCTGATGGTGCATGAATTCCACCCCTCCAGGAGACCGGCCGCGAGGGCTTCATGCAGTGCGCGCTGGATGACGGCTCCTCCTACGCCTGCCCCCGATGCGGCGGCGTGGTGCTGGCGTCAAGGCGGCAGCAGCACGATGCGTACTGGTGCCCGCGGGGGGCAGGGGGAGCGGCGGCGGGGCGGGGGCAGGGGCAGGGCGCCCGGGGAGCGGGAGCGGGGCAGGGGCAGGGGGCCGGAGTGGACGACATGGACAGCAGCTGAGGTGGTGGTGGTGGGGGAGGGCCAGAGGATACCTGGGATGGGGGAGGACGTGTGACCGCGCAGCGGAGCGTTGGTTGTTTCGTGAGCTGAGAGCAGGTGTCGGCTGTCGTGGCGGTGGTGTTGCTGTGGTTGGTGGTTGTTGGGTTGTAGTTGCAATGGTGGTGTTGGTTGCTGCGCTTCTGAGGCAGCTAGGGGTGGCCGCGGAGCAGGAAGGCATGCGGGCTTTGTTTCGGGACGCTTCTTTCCGGCTGCAGCGAAGTGCGGGACGCGGACTCGGCGCCTGCCAGGAGGCAACTGACACTCAGAAGACGTGGTGCTCAACTGCGCATCCGCCCGCATTGGTGCTGGGTGCCAGCAGTGCAAGCGGCAGCGACGTGAACACCCCGTCATTGCATGACGTGCAGCCGAGGCCCAGAGTCCCAGCTGCGTTCCCAAGCGAAGAATCAAGGTGAGCAACTCAGAGCCTTGGCCACACTCCCTCCGGAAGTACGGCGTCTCGATTAACGGCTGCCTTTCCATTGCTACGCCCGTCCATGTGCCTGTGCGCACACCACCGTCGTTCTGTACGTGCATATATCGGTAAATCAGGACTGAGCAGGCTGCCGGCTGCGCACAGCCTGATCCACCTCTCAAAGTCCACCTGCCAGCACCTCCCCAGGTCAGCGCCACTCGTCACTGCCTTGTGCGTGTCACCAACTTTCTGCCCTTGCTTATGACAACTTCCAACCCGCGGTGACCTTTGCCCACCGCCTGCTCCTGCTTCTGGCCCCATGGTCACTGCGTGTACCCACCCTTCGCAGGCCCTAGGCCTGCTACCTCAACACCTGCTACCTCCGCTCCCCCCCCCCTTTGCCCGTTGCCCCTCTCCTAACCTTGCGCCCGTATGCCCTACGCCGTGTGTATAAACAAGCATGCCAACGGGCATCTGCACCACCCTGGGAGCTGCCCCTCCCCTACCCCACGGGGCAATGGCAGCCAGTCGGGCGTTGTGTCCCATCGCTGCCCCACCACTCTCTGTCGACACTCGACTCTTAACCCTCTACACACAGTGCCTCGCGTCGTGCATGCATTTTCCCATGGACCCCAGGCTGGCCGGCATAACGTTCAGTACTCCAATGATGCCATTTGCCCATTCGCTAAACTCCACCTAAGCACTCCCCACTTGCCCCAAAGTATAACCATCTTGGCTGCCTAAGCGATACCCTGAGCACTCCCCGCTTGTCCTTAGAACCAAGCAATCACTGATCGCCACTAGCATCGCTCCCCGCAGGCCCTACTGGCTTCCGGTCCTTTCACTTTGCCGCTCTGCGGTTGTCCCCCCTTGCCCCATGGCCGGCAGGCTATCAGCGTAAAACTCCCGGAAGTTGGCGGTTGTGACCTCCGCCGCCCGCTCCAGGCTCCACCCCCTCGCCTCCGCCACGATCCCCAGCATGTCGTACAGCCCGCCGTCAACCGCCGCCGCCGTACACTGGTCGCTCTCAACCAACAACCGCTGCTCCGGAACGGCGCGCACGCGCTCCAGGAGCTTGCCGTACGCGGCTCCGGAGCCGCGGGCGTTGATGACGGCGGAGAAGGAGAAGTAGATTCTGTCGCCGACGCCTTTCGGCAGCTTGGTGAAGCCTTTGACCAGGTCAACGCTGCCGCCGTAGCTGCGGGAAGGTGGGGGGGGGGGTGTAGCATTAGGATCGTAAGTGCTGTTCGAGAGGCTCTTGCGAGTGTGGGTGTGGGCCGCTCATCCCGTCAGGGGACCATCATGCGCGGTTCAGCCGTGGAGCTGGAGAGGAAGCGGCCGTGTTAGGGCTTTACCATGTTGCTCGTTGTGGGGGCAGAGGAGGATGGTTGATGATGGGCTGCGGGCAGGCGGCGGGAGTGGCAGTGAGGGCAACGCCGCCGTAGCTGCACGAAGGTGAGGGGAGGGGTGTAGCACGCTAGCACCAGGGGCGCCCAGGGAGTTGCGTGGTGACTCAGCAGACACCGAGTCGCACACTGAGGCAGTGCAGTAGTAGCGGCCATGTAAGGTGCCGGCAGGTAGAGTTGTTGCTGTGGCTAGATGTTTGCGGAGGAGGCGGGGTAGCGCTCAGTTGCCCGTTGCAGGAACCGGGCGTGTGTGCTAGCTCAGGCAGCCGGCTTGACCCTTGAGAGTGGCGATGGCCAGGGACACCCGCACCCGTACTGTTGGAAGCCCTCCCGGTCCCTATGCCTCCGGACCCCAATGTTTCTGAGCTTCCTGCCCCCGTACCTGTGCAGCATGATCTTGGGCGGGCAGCCCTCAGGCCCAAAGCAACGAAGCGTGAGATACTTCAACGCTCAGTCATATGCCCTCCCCCAAAAACACATACACACACCTGTGCAGCATGATCTTAGGCGGGCAGCCCTCTGGACCGAGCTGCCGCAGAAGCTCCTGCAGGTGCCCGTAGCCCTACGGGGGAGCAGGAAGGGGCAGCAACACAGCCGACACAGTTGCCCACACGTTCAGTATCAGGCCCCGCAAGTGCACCCGTAGCCCTGTGGGGAAGCGGGGGGATACAACAGCAGCGCAGCATCCCGTTAGATCAAAAAGCTACTCCGCTTATGCGTTCTCTCACACAGGGAAATTCAAATTCAAGCCATTGCAACCGACACCTGGCCAGCGCGCCTGCGTTCAGTGTACTCAGCCTGACGCGGCATTTCGCTCTTTGTGGGCGCCCACCTTGTACGGCGCCTCAGCACGCAAGATGTGCCGTACTTTTGATGCATGCGGCACAACGCCACACCCCCACGCCACACCCCCACGCCTTGGGCCCAAGAAGCCATCGCTGTGCCTCGGTCCAGTGCGACCCGCGCGGACTGCTGCAGTGCCATTCTCACCTCCGCCCCCTTCCACACACGCCCATCCCCACACACCCGAGCACATGCTTGCACAGCCCCCCACCTGCACGCAGTGCATGGGCACAGCACGCCTGCAGGTCCGCCGCCAGCGCCACGTGTGTCTTAACCCACACCCCGCACGCCCCCACCCCCACCCCCACACCGCACCTGCACGCAGTGCATGGACACGGGCCGCCGCAGCTCCGCCGCCAGCGCCAGGTGTGTCTTAACGCACAACCACACACAGCACGCACCTGCACGCAGTGCATCGACACGGGCCGCCGCAGCTCAGCCGCCAGCGCCAGGTGTGTCTTAACCAGCTGCAGCTGGTGCTCCCACGACGGCTGCAGCCGCGTGCCGGGCACCAGGGAGGAGCGGTCCAAGCCGAACTCCCCCACGATGGCCTGCGGGCGGGTGTCAAATGGCATTATTTCAGCTGCCAGGGTGACATGCATGCATCCCCTACAGGGATTCCTTGCATTGCACGCGAATCCCCACACAGTGAATCCCCCAGCCGTGCCCCTGCCCTGCCTATTCTCCTGCTCAGCCTCCATCCCTATCCATGCGCATGCGCCGTTTCCCGTCGCACGGACAGTGACTCACGCCCTCACCCCTGGGCCTTACAGTATACCGAGTGCTGCTGTTGTGGCTGTGGGCTGTGGGCACATCCACAACTCACTTGCGGGCGGGCGGCCACCATGACCGCACCCAAGTGCTCGTTCCATTTTAGGCACTGTTGCTTCTCCAGCATGCGCTCCTACCCACCTCTGGGTGTGCTGTTAGTAGCTGCCGCAGGCGGGGCAGCCACTGCGCTGCGGGCGTGGGGTGCAGTGCGGCCAGGTGGGGGTGGCGGCGGGGGTCGTCCTTTGGACTGGGCTCCAGTAGGTGAGCCACGGGAGGCAGGGGCGAGCTATCGTTCCCGGAGTCCTGCGGTTGTTTCTGCTGCTCCAAGTGCTGCTGCTGCTGCTGCTGCTGCTGCGCAGACTTTGGTAGGTGTTGGTGCTCTGGATGCGGCTGTGCCTGTGGCTGCTGCTGCTGCTCTTGCGGGGCCTCGGGCCCAGCCATGTCGTGCAGGTGCGCAAACCAAGGGTGCACCCCGAAGCAGGGTATCACCTACAGCACGCGAAGATGCCGAGAGATCTGTAACATGCAGATGCGTAAGGTACCGGTACCCACGACCCTTGGCAAGCTGCTGGCCCTTTTTGATTCCCTGGCCGTGGCGAACCCTCCCCCTGCCCGTGCACCTTGTCCGGCGCCAAGCGCTGTAGCTCCTCAACCGCATCCCAGTCCTCAGCGCGTGTTCCCATAACGGCAATGTAGCGAGCAGATAGGTTTGGTACCAAGTTGCGGCGAGCCTGGTCGTCCTGGGCGTGACAGTGCGCATCGCCAACGCCATGCCGCGACAGGAGGGTTGTATCAACTGTAGCCGACATGCTATTCGTTGTTGCAGTAGAGCATTGCGAAGGAAAATGCTGTCTCGAGCAGGGCTTATTTAGACGACGAACTGGCAAAGCGTGCAAAAGCCTGTCGCCAACCGGCGGCCTCCTTAGGCTGAATGGCAACATTACAGCTTAGAACATAACTGCCTCTTCGCTCCATCCTTATTGCAGGAGACAAGGCCACTAGAACTGACCCATGGACCTATGAACGGTTGCACTCCGTTCCGCAACACGGGCTGCATGCTGCTACGCCTGGCTGGGCACGGACAAGCTGCTCGCAGTTAGACGTGACACAATGGTGCTATGGACTGGTCCTCATGACCTTTGTACGCTGTGTTTCTGACTACCGGTATCTCTTCTCTTGTAAGCCGGGCGGTGGGGCAGCTGTGGGTGGCAGAGGGTGTCGTGCCACCTTGCAGCAGTTCAGTGTGCTCCACTCTGTGACTCGGTCCGATCATGACCCCCGGCAATTGCCCACAGCGTACACCGGTGTGGCCTGGCTCACAGAAGCCCTTTACCGCCCTCCCCAGCCAAGTTACGTGCGTTGTCGCGCCGTATGAAGCCACGTGTCTATGACCGCCCATGAAACTCCCACCTGCTGCTAACTTGGTATGCTATAAAGGAGATATACCGATCATCCTATCAATATACGAGTCCTCTTATAATCTTGTCATAAGAGGACTCGTGCGGCGGTGAATAGCCGGGGCTACAACCGCGAGGCGCGAGCAGCCTGCCCGCCCCACACTGCCCAGTACTTATCATCATTAGCAACATCAAAGGCTGTTACCCTCTTGACAACCGCGTTGCGGTCGCACACTGTTACACACTCGAGGGCTTTTTTGTGACAATTTTGCAGCGATTTTGGCCTAGTGCCCCGTGCCAACACCGCCAAGACGCAACATGGCAACTATGCATACCACAAAAATCAGACACCTGCACGAACATCACCTAGGAACCCAGCCAGCACACCCACCCATAGCTCGTGGCAATCGCCGCTCCGCGGTCGCCCGGCCCCGACCTCTCCGCGCCACACCCCAAACCACCACCAGCCCCTCCTCCCCAGCCACCCCTAACTCCACCACACCCTTACCTCCAAACTACCTATCCAGCATCATATACCGGCCCGACCTCAGCCGTGCCACCAACGACCCCATCCCTCCGTGGGGCAGCAAGGTCACCGGCCTGCTGCAGCTGCCGGGCGGCGTGTGGTGCCTCAGGCAGAACTGGATCGACCTGCCCTTTACAGTGGACCTGGCGCTCAACTCCTTTGTCTTCACGCTCAGGAGCGGGGGCCTGCTGGTGGGTGTTGCATTGAATGGTTGGGTACTTGGGTTGAGGAACGCCTGGGCCGCTGGGGGCATGGGGGCGCGGCCTTGTGGTATGATTGTCCCGGGGAGGGCACGGAGCGTCCTCACACAGGCAGCAGCACACCCGTGCACTGGAGCTTAGGGATGCTCCACCAAGAGGCAATGCGCTCAACTCCTGTGTCTTAACTCTCAGGGGTGGGGGCCTGCTGGTGGGCGAACCGTTGATGGCATGTGTTGAGGAACGTCTGGGCCGCTGGGGGCATGGGGGCGCGGCCGCCTGGCACTGTGCCCCGAGAAGGGTACTGAGCGCCTTCGTGCCCTCAGCTGTACACTCCGAACCTGCTGCTACGAGCGTTTTTAGATGCCGCAGCCGCGTACACCAACGCCGCGTGCACGCGCTGCAACCGTCTGCAACTGTCATCTGCAACCCTGCACGGACACACGTGCCCCTGCACACGCCCGCCCCCTTCCCCCCGGCCCAGATGTACAAGCGCATTGCTTGTACGGAGCATGCTACCGCGCTGTTCGGCTCTCTCCGGCTGCATTCACGCACACCAACACCAAGATACTTACTGCTCCTGCACCCAACCGATCTGCCCCCGCGCCCAGGTGTACAACCCCGTAGCCTGCACGGCGGAAGCTGCCGCACTGTTCGACTCCATCCCCGGCTCGGCGCGTGTGGAGCACGTCGTGCTGCCCTCCCTGCTGGCAGACCACTGGTACCACACGCCCGGGTGGGCGGACCGCTTTGCCGGGGCCACCATCTGGACCGCGCCAGGTGGGTATTGGCAGCTGGGTACGTACTGGCGGGCCCAGCGCACCACAAGGGTCGTGTGCATGCACTGCTTGTCCAGGTGCCCCTTGCACGCGCACCCCCTAACCTGTCACACGCCGCGGCCCCCTGTCCGACAGGCCTGCTGGAGTGCGCCTTCCCGGCCACCATTGTGGGCGGCAAGGAGCGCGTGCAGCAGCTTCTGGCCAGCTTCCCGCCTGGCGCCGTACGGCCCATGCCGGTGACGGGCGCGCTGCCAGGGCTGGACGGCCAGGTGGGTTGACAGGGGGTGTTTGTTGTCATTTTGCACTCAGCTTACCGGTGTACCTGGCCGGTTGCCACTACCAGGACCTGTTGGGTCCCCTCCACGCACCGGCTGTCATGCAATCAACTGCTTCATTCGTTAAGAAACACACTTGCTGTTCACCACCCCAGGTGCTCACGGCCCACTACCAGGACCCGCTGGGCCTGTTCCTGGAGAGCGCCGTGTTCATGAATGACGGCAACGGCTGGCATTTAACTAAAAAGTGTTACACTCGTTGACAAACCCTTCACTTGTCCCCCAGGTGCTTACGGCGCACTACCAGGACTCGCTGGGTCTGTTCCTCCAGAGAGCGCCGTGCTATGGCGGTTCTAAGGAAAAGCAGTAAAGTGTAGTAAACTTCACTTGTCCCCCAGGTGCTCACGGCGCACTACCAGGACCCGCTGGGTGTCTTCCTGGAGAGCGCCGTGTTCGTGGCCGACTACGGCGCAGCGCTGTTTGGCGACATGGCCTTTGGGGTGTACGAGCACAAGCTGCCGTGGGTGTTCCAGCAGTCGTCCAAGGTGCGTCTTTGGGATGAGGGGGTAGAAAGGTGGAGGACAGGGTGCTCGGGGGGGTCAGGGGTGTGCAGGCAGGGGTCAGGGGGCAGGGGTGTACGAGCGCAGGTTGCCGTGGGGTTTCCAGCAGTGGTCCAAGGTACGGAGGCGGGGTTCAGGGGGTTATGCAGGCAGGGGCATGGGTATGCAGGCAGGGGCCAGGTGGCAGGGGCCTTTGGGCTGTACGAGCACAAGCTGCCGTGGGTGTTCCAGCAGTCGTCCAAGGTGCGTATCGTATTTATATGGAGTAGGGGGTGGGGGCTCAGGGGGTCAGGGGGGAGGCAGGTGGGGTACAGGGTGCAGGGATCAGGGGTGTGCAGGCAGGTGGCAGGGGCCAGGGGTGTACGAGCACAAGTTGCCGTGGGGTTCCCAGTCGACATCTAAGGTGTGGGATGAATGGCCGGGCGGGAGGCGGAGTGGGGTCGGTGGACAGGGGCTCAGCGGCGGGGGTGGGGAATTGCAAGCTATCGCGGGGGCGGGGGGGGGGG
>VFQN01007984.1_pt1 | contig 11026 bp, 7 predicted proteins | sample 3512371 | NCBI WGS metagenome assembly VFQN01 (sample SAMN10412370, study PRJNA504923) | tailings metagenome | isolation source: Replicate 2 from Balatoc abandoned mine | place: Philippines: Itogon, Benguet | collected 2017-08-28 | reverse complement strand
CCCGTCTCCCCTTGACGTTCGAAAGGAACACCCGGTAGGCTTCCTTCGTACATCGAAAGGAGAGGCCGGGTGAAGGAGCGCAGCGAGGTCCTGCAGGGCACACTCGACATGCTGGTGCTGAAGGCCCTGCAGGTCGAGCCGATGCACGGGTGGGGCATCACCGAGCGCATCCAGGCCTGGTCCGAGCAGGCCCTGCAGCTCGGGCAGGGCACGCTGTATCCGGCGCTCTACCGCCTCGAGCGGCAGGGGTTCGTGCGTTCGGAGTGGCGCGTCACCGACAACAACCGCCGGGCGCGCTACTACTCGCTCACGCCCCGTGGACGCCGCCATTTCGACGAGGCACTGGCGCACTGGGAGCGCATGTCGCGGGCGATTCGACTCGTGCTGCAGGCCGGCAGCGCGCGGTGAGGTGCGTATGGACACCCTCAGGGAGCGATGGCAGCGCCTGCGCGTGCTCCTGCATCGGCGGGAACTGGACGAGCGGCTCGACGACGAGATCCGCTTCCACGTGGAGCAGCAGGCGGAGCAGTACCGACGGGAGGGAATGCCCCCCGACGAGGCGCATCGACGTGCACGGCTCCAGTTCGGCAGCATCCAGGGGGTGCGCGAGCAGGCGCGCGACGAGATGCGGGCCTCGCGTCTCGAGGATCTGGCGCGCGACCTCCGCTACGGCTGGCGCGGGTTGCGCCGGGCGCCGCACTTCACGGCAGTCGCGGCCGTCACCCTGGCGCTCGGCATCGGCGCCACCACGGCGATGTTCAGCGTCGTGTACGGCGTCCTCCTGCGCCCGCTTCCGTACCCCGATCAGGATCGGCTCGTCGAGATCGTCCACCAGGTGCCGTCCCTCGGCCTGGACCAGTTCCACGCGTCGCCCGCCAGCTACTTCGGCTATCGGGATCACACGCGCGCATTCGACGCCATCGGCCACTGGGACTCGGACGGTTCACCAGTCACGGTGAGCGGGCACGGCGATCCCGGCTCGGTGCCCAGCGTCGAGCTGACGCACGAGGTGCTGCCGCTGCTCGGCGCGACGCTGGTCCGCGGACGCCACTTCACCACCGACGACGACCAGCCGGGCGCGCCGCCGACGGTGATCGTCTCGCGTGCCTACGCCCGTCGAAGTTTCGGCGACGACGCGGCCGTCGGCCGCACGCTGGTGGTTGGTGGCGTCGCGCGCGAGGTGATTGGCGTGCTCCGTGAGGACTTCCGGTTCTTTGCCTACGACGCCGACGTCTTCTACCCCTTGCAGCACGTGCGTGCAGCCGCCCGGTTCCCGTCGGCCGACGGTCGCGCCATCGCGCGCCTCGCAGACGGCGTGACGCTGGCCGAGGCCAATGCCGACGTGGCGCGGATGATTCCCCTGCTGTGGGAGGAGTTCGGCCGCGGGGATCAGGGCCCGCGCCTGGAGATCAGGCCGGCCCTCCGGTGGTTGAAGGACGGCGTCGTGGGCGACGTGCGCGACACCCTGTGGATCTTGATGGGGACCATCGCGCTCCTGCTGCTCATCGCCTGTGCCAACGTCGCCAACCTGATGCTCGTCCGCACGCAGGCACGCTGGCCGGAACTCATCGTCCGCTCCGCGCTGGGCGCCGGACGGGCGGCGATCGCACGGGTAGTGCTCACCGAGGCGGTGCTCCTCGGGCTGCTTGGCGGCGCCGGCGGGGTGGCGCTGGCCCATGCCGTGCTGCCGATGCTCACGAGGCTCGGCCGCGACGACCTGCCGCAGGTGATGTCGGTGCGCATCGACCCCGTCGTCCTGCTCGTAGCCGCGGCGACGGCCGTCCTTGCGGCCGGGATCGCCGCCGGTGTGCCGCTCGTGCAGTTCGCCCTCGGGCGCATCCAGCATGCCGAGACGCTGCGGGGGGCACGGTCGGCGGGCGAGGGCCGGCGCGGCCTGCGCGCGCGCCAGGCGCTCGTGGTGCTGCAGGTGGCGACGGCCCTCGTGCTCCTGCTCGGGTCGGGGCTGATGATCGGCACGTTCCGCGAACTGCATCGCGTGGCGCCCGGGTTCCGCGCGCCGGAGGCCGTGCAGACCTTCCAGCTCACGATCCCGGGGCTCGGCTCGCTCGAGGACCAGGCGGGAGCTCAGGCCCGCGAACGCCTGCTGGTGACGCAGCGCGCGATCCTCGATCGGCTTGCGGCCGTGCCCGGTGTCGAGTCGGTCGGGTTCGCCTCGGGCAACGACGGACTCCCGCTCGACGGCGACGGCCGGCAGTTGTCGATCATTCCCCACGTGGATGGCATCCCGTCCGGTGATGGCGTCCCCAGGCTCTGGGAAGTGCAGAACGTCTCGCCCGGGTTGCTCGAGACGCTGCAGACGCGGGTGGTCGCCGGGCGCGGCCTCTCCTGGGACGACGTGACCACGCAGCGCCCGGTGATGCTCGTGTCGCAAGCCCTGGCGCGCGGCGAGTGGGGATCGGCCACCGCCGCCCTGGGGCGGCGGGTCAGTGCCTCACCGGCCGACCCGGCGGCGGAGATCATCGGGGTGATCGAGGACGTGCACCACGATGGCCTCGACCGCCCGGCCCCGCACACGGTGGTGTATCCGCCTCGTGCGCGCGACACCGCCACGTTCGTGGTGCGGAGCGGGCGGGTGGGCAGCGCCGACTTCGCGCGCGACCTGCGCGAGGCCGTGTGGGCCGTCAACCGTCAGCTGGCCCTCGCGCGTCCGCAGACGCTCGGAGACCTGTACCGGCGAGCCATGAGCCGTGCGTCGATGACGCTGCTGCTGCTCGGCGTGACCGGCGGGCTCGCGCTGGTGCTCGGCCTGGTCGGTGTCTATGGAGTGGTCGACTACGCCGTGTCGCGCCGGCGCCGCGAGATCGGCATCAGGCTCGCACTGGGTGCCGATCCCTTCGCGGTCTCGAGCCTGTTCGTGCGGCAGGCGGTGGTGCTCGTCGGCGTGGGCGTGCTGCTCGGACTGGCCGCGTCGGCCGGGCTCACCCGCCTGCTCGCGTCGCAGCTGTTCGGCGTCAGCCCGATGGACGTGCCGACACGCGCCGCCGTCGGTCTCGGCCTGCTCGGGGCGGCGTGGCTGGCCAGTTGCCTGTCGGCGTGGCGTGGTGTGCGGCTCGAGCCGCTCGACGTCCTGAAGGCGGAGTAGGCACGCCCACGCGTCGCCTCAGGGCGTCACCCACACGGCCCAGTATCCTGACCGTTGGGCCACGGTGGTGCCCTTGCGCCGGACCTTGACGGTCACGCGCCGGTACGTGCCGTCCATCTCGCCCTTCGCCGGCGTGTAGGCGAGCAGGTAGTGCGACGACTGATCGTCGGCGATGCGCCTCGCGATGCGATCGACGCTGTTGGTGTTCTCGAGCAACACGCCGCCCGTCTCCCTGGCGAGCAGCGCCAGCGACGCGGTGCCGTCGGAACGGACCAGGTCGGCCTGCTGCTCCAGATCGCGCGTCCAGGCACCCTGCGATCGACCCTCGTCGCCGAGGGCCACGCGCCCGGCGTAGTCCTGCTCACGCGCCGTGGCCGCCACGGTGCTGTGGGCCCGCAGGCCGGCGGCATCGACGGGGTAGAACGTGACGCCCGCGCGATTGGCCGTGGCGACCATCGTGTCGAACAGGGCGCGCGCCTGGTCCGACAGCGGGATGCCCTCGGAGAACAGGACGATGGCCTTGCGGCCCGTGAGGCCAGCCATGCCTGCCGCGAGGGCTCGCAGGCCCACGGCGGCCATCTGGCCCTGCACGTCGCGCGTGTACCGCTCGTACGACGCGGCCATCCGCATCTCCATCGCGTAGAGAAGAAGCTCGGGCCCCGTGCCCTTCAGGAGTCGCTCGCGCGTGGCGAAATCCTGCGCGCCGCCAGACGACTCGGCGCCGACGGTGGGCGACACGCTCGGGTCGAGGTCGATGCCCGTGCGCGTGGACAGCGTCGCGCTGCCGTCCCTCACCACGATGGGACGTTGCGACAGTCGCGCCAACGCCGCTCGGGCGGCGGCACGGTCGCGCGTGAACCCCTCGGCGACGTGCAGGGAGTGCTCGAGGCCGAACAGGCCGACCCAGTCCCCGCTCGGCATCGTGGCCAGCAGCGCGTCGGCCACACGCGCCGCCATCACCCGTGACTCGGGAGACAACTGGTCGAAGACGAAGGCCACGGCCGACGGCGCTTCTTCCGTCGCCGGCCCGGACGCGTCGTTGCTGCCCGCCTCCGCTGCAGACGAGGGGGCGAGAGCCGACCCGTCGGGGAGACCGGCGGATGCCGTCGTGCGCGCGCGCGGCAGTTCACGCGGGCCGGGCCCGAAGATCGCCGTCACGGTCTGGCGCGTGCCGTCCTCGCGCAGTTCGATCTCCGGGAGCGAGAGGTCACGCACCGGGCGGCCCTTGCCGTCGCGCACGACCACGTCGAACAGGATGGTCGTCGTGGTCGTCCGGATGGACGGCTCCTGTGCCGACAGCACGGCGAAGACGCCGCCGATCAGGCACACGACGAGTCGCATCGGTCGACGCATGGGATTCTCCGCGGCAGGCTGGCTGCCATCAGCATACGTCGCGAATGCGGACGTGCAGCTCAGCCTGAACGACGGAGGATCAGGACGACCACACTCGGCCCTGCCGCAGCCAGCCCGCGACGATGCACGCCAGGGCCACGGCGGCGATGACGAGCCACCGCACGGCACTCGGGCCGTTCAAGGGGGTCGTGTCGGCCGCAGCCGGCCGCGTCACCGCTTCGAGTACGCGCCCGGTGATCACCGGAGGGGCGGCTGTCGGCCCTGGTCGGGCGGGCGAGGTGCCCGGATCGAGCCCCTTGCCTTGCGCCAGGCCGGGCGCCGTCGTCCCCGCCCGATTGGCGGTCTGGCCTGACACGGCAGCGCGGGCCGCAGTCGCCGAGCCGTCGGTGGTGGTGGTGGTGGTGGTGGTGGTGGTGGTCGGAACGGTCGTGGCCGCGGCCAGTGCGGCGGTGTAACTGGCGATCAGGTCCGCGCCGTCCGGCGTGTCGCGGAGCGTTTCCGTGACGAGCCGGGTCAGGGCCGGGTTCCTGCACAGGTTGGCCTCGCACGCGATGCCGTGCGCGGCGGCACTGCGTGCCAGGCGGGCGGCGACCTGGGCGCGCTCTTCGGCTGTCGCGTCCCACTGGCCGCGCGACGCCGCGCCGAGCAGGTTGCCGAGCAGCACCTGCTGGGCATGCGGGTTGTGACGCTCGAAGAAGCGATCCATGCCGACCTCGAGCGAGTCGTCGACGTATACGCGCTTGACCTCGCGCCAGTCGTCGGTCGTGACGGTGTGCGATGCCGTCGTGTCCCACAGGTCCAGGTGGTCGGTCAGGTACATGAACGTCCGGGCGCCCTCGTAGCCGTGCGACTGCATCTGCGAGACCCACGAACGATTCAGGTAGCGCGTGCGCAGCTCGCGCTGGATCTCCGTGGCCGCCGATTCGATCGATGCCTGTTCCACGTCGCGGACGTTGCTGACGTACAGGTCGACGTTGCGACCGGTCACGGCCTTCGCGGCGACGTTGAGCCCGCCGAGGAAGCCGGCCGGCATCGGGTTGTCCAGCATGCCGTTGACGACGTCGGCGCGGGCCATGGTGGCGCCATCGATGCGCGACAGCTGCTGCTCGAAGGCTGGCCGGGCCGCGTCGCCATACAGGCCGGTCCCGTACGCGTGGCTCAGGCGGCTGGTGTACAGCTCCGCCATCTTGCGCTCGTCTCCGCGCTGGTCGCCCGACTTGGCCAGGAACTGGATGCTCGGCGAGTAGGCGCCCGGGGCCGGCGCGAACACCCGGGCCCGCGCCAGTGTGGCGGCGCGTTCGGCGGGCGTGCCCTGATCGCGCAGTCGCGTCTCGGTCTCGCGCACCGCCTTGCGCACGGGGTTGTCGTCCTCGGGGCTGGTGGCAGCCAGCTCGCCCGCCTGCGCGATGAGGGCCATCACGTCGGGGTAGTGGTCCCGATACGTGCCGCTCGTGGTCAGCAGCACGTCCACGCGTGGCCGGCCCAGCGCCTCGCGCGGGATCAGCTCGACACCCGTCACGCGACCCTGTGCGTTGCGCACGGCGCGTGTGCCGAGCAGGTGCAGGATCTGGGCCTCGGTGATGCCGCGGTTCTTGGCGATCTCGCCGGAGAAGATGGCAAACGCCATCGACGACGGAAACGCGCCGTGCCTGTCGCGGTGTGCGGCAATCAACGCCTCGGCCTGCCTGATGCCGACCGCTTCGGCCTCGGGCGTGGGAACCTCCGCGCTGTCGAAGTTGTAGACGGACCGTCCCGGGGGCAGCGAGTCCGGGCGGCGCAGGGGGTCGTCCATGGATCCGGGGGGAATCCAGCGCGCGTCGAGGGCGGCCAGCAGCCCCTCGATTTCGCGCGGGGCCGCCGCGAGGTTGCCGGCGTATGTCCGGGCCGTGTCCAGGCGTGCGGCCACCTCGTCGTCGGCCCGGCCGAGCTGCGAGACCACCGCATCGACGGGCGTGTGCCCGTCGATCACGACCGCGCGTACGAGCGCGCGCGCCTGCGCCCGCCGCGTGTCGTCGTCTCCCGGGAGCAGTCCGGTCAGGTCGCGTCCGAGCATGGTCGTCACCATGTCGACGCGGACCTCGCCTTCGGCCGCGCTCCCCAGCACCTTGCTGCCGGCGGGCACGTACATGCGATCGAGGCGGTCCAGTTCTCGCTGCACCCGCGCCACCAGGGTGTCTGCGCTGGCGTCTGCACTCTCGCCGACCAGTCGGTCGAGACCGGTGCGCGCGAGCTCGGCACGCACGAGGCGCTCGGTCTCGCCTCGCAGCTTCTCGTCTTCCAGCGACGCGTATCGCTGCAGCAGTCCGCGCAGCGTGAAGTGCTGAGCCGTCGCCTCCGAGGGGCGCACGATGCTGTACCAACTGGTCGTCTGAGCCAGCGCCTTCCGCTTCGTCTTCAGGCCGCCGTTCGCGCCGAGGCGCTCGGGGTGGATGTGGGGAACGTGGCCGAGCAGGATCCCGATGTGGTCGTCGGGCAGGGGGCCAACCGGTTTGCCGCCCTGCAGCGAGATGTTGGAGAAGAAGCTGACCCAGGCGTCGGCGCGCCACGTCCGCTGCATCCAGAGGAAGAACGCGACGTACTGATGGTGCGGAGGCAGGGCGCCGGTCGACATCAACGCCTTGCCGTCCTGCAGGTAGCCCCAGTCGGGATTGGGCGCGAACATCACGTTGCCGAACACCAGGCCCGGCACCACCAGGAACCGTCGGCCGGCAGCATCGGTGAACACGCCCACGCGGCCGGGTGGCGGCCCCCACATCTCCTCGATCTCGGCCCGGCGGGGAGCCGGCAACGACGCGAACCAGGCGCGGTACTCGTCCTCGGGCACCAGGTGCACGTCTCCCCGCGCCACCCGCTGCGCGAGTTCGCCCGGGGCCCAGTTGCCCACGTTCGATCCCTCGAGTGCCATGCGCCGGGCGATCGTGTCGCGGTCGGGCAGTGGATCGGGGCCCACGTCGTAGCCACGCGCGCGGAGGTCGTGGAGCAGTCTGGCGATCGTGCCGGGCACGTCGAGGAAGTCGTCGGGATCGCCGCCGACGTTGGCCTTGCCGCCGCCCTGGCTCCAGTACGTGAAGAACACCCGCTTGCGCGCGTTCGGCGTTCGACGCAGCCGCGCCCAGGCGAGGGCCCGCTCGACGCGCCACTCGACCGCGCGCCCGAACGGTTCGGTGAAGTGGGTGTCGCCGCGCTCGGCGCCCCGCCCCGAGATCGGCAGGGGCTCGAAGCGCGATTCCCGCTCCGCCTCCACGACTGCGCTGCCGAGTGTCGGGAAGAGTCCGCTGGGTGAGGCCGCGTACTCCGCCTCGCCGTGCGAGTGGTGATGGAAGGCACTCAGGACCGGCACGTCGAGGGACGCGAGTCGATCCAGGAAGGCGGCGCGGTCGCGAATCGCGAAGACGGAACCGACCTGGATCACCACGTCGACCACGGGCTGGCCGTCACGCAGGAACCATCCCGGGTCAGGGGCGCCGCGATAGGCGAGTGTGAGGGCACGGTGACCGCGACGCTCGATGGCCTCGACGAGCGCCTCCACATGCGCCAGGTTCTTCTGGGTGTAGGCCGCCATGCTGACGGTCAGGCCCACGGTCAATGGCTGGGGCTCCTGCTGGCGTGGCCGCACGCCTGCGGCGCCTCGCTCCCACGCCTCGAAGGCATCCAGGGAGTCGAACAGCTGCGGCGCGCCAGGATGATGGAAGCCCAGTGCCGGGTAGACGACCGGTCGTGCCGCCTCGGGAGCGGTCTCCCGACCGAGCACGTGCCGCACCAGATAGCGCACCAGATGCCGGTAGTTGTCCTGCGACGGATTGGCCCAGTACCGTTCCAGGTCCGGATGGCGGGTGAGATCGACGTTGCCGACCAGGCCGGCGGTCGGCTTCACGACGACCACGCGCGTGGCCGTCGCCGCGGCTGCCACTTGCGCCGCGTGCTCGGCCAGGCCCGGCGTACTACCGTCGATCCACACCAGGTCGAAGGACTCGAGACGCGTGTCGGCACGGAGCGCGTCGCCGGTCTTGCCCGGCGCGAACACCGTGAGGTCCACCGTGCCGGGATCGACCGCGCGTCGGATCTCGAACGGACCGGTGGACTCGCCACCGCCGTACACGATGGCGATCCGTGGCAGCCCGGTTGCGGCCTCGGCGCGGGCACCGGTCAGCAGCACCATCGCGGTCACGACCGCCGACAGGATGCGGGGGCGTCTCATCGCGTGCCTGCCTGGGCCGCCGCCTCGGCGTCGGGGACGTACACCACCTGGCCATTCGCGAGGCGATAGGCCGTGCCGAGTCGCGTGCCGGATCCCGAGAGGGAGCGATCGGTCACCTTCTGGACCGTGATCTCGGTGCCCTTCTTCTGGATGATCTGCAGGTCACCCGTGGACGACTGCTGCACGATCGTGACCTCGGACGACGGGTCGAGCAGCCGCCCGGCCGAGAACAGCCCGAACAGCGCGATCAGCAGCGCGACGATGAAGGCCACGCTCACGTCGAAGAGGTTGGCGATGCCGGCCAGCGGGTCCTCGTCCTCGCCGGTCCACCCACCCGGTCCGCGCCGGCGCGTGACGAACCTCATGCCACACCTGCCTGCGTGGTGCGCCGGCCCCTGGCTTCGAGCAGGTGCTCGGCCTCGAACGCCAGCGCCTGCACGTCGGCGCGCACCCAGTCTTCACGAACGGCCGTGACGACATACGCGATGACGCTGATGGTCAGGCCGACCACGGTCGCGGCAAATGCCGTGACCATGTTGCTGGCGAGCGAGGGGAGGTTGCCCGTGGCGAGCCCCTGCAGTGCCTCGGCCATCGGGATGAGCGTGCCCATCAGGCCCAGCGCCGGGCCGACGCGGACGGCCATCCGCCCGTGCCGCAGGGCGCGCCAGCGCCGCTGTTCATGGCGCTGGAGCACCTCTTCGAGGCGCAGGTCCAGCGGGACGGTCCCGGCGGTGTGGTCGGCCTGAGCGACGTCATGCCGGGCGGCCTCGAGGTGGCGGCGCTGCCCGCGCGCACGGTCCCACGCCTCGCGCAGGAAGCCACCCAGCATGGCGAGCGCTGCGGCAGCGAGCAGGACCAGCGCCGCGAGCACGGGCCAGATCAGCGCGCCGGCCACGACGTGCAGGACATCTCGAACCAGGTCGGTCGTCATGAGGGGTCTCAGAAGCGGACGCGTGCGCCGCCGAACACGAGGCGGCCGGCGTTCCGGTAGAAGAGGTAGTACCGGCGGTCGAAGACGTTCTCGACCGAGGCGGTGAGCTGCAGCGCGGGCGTGAGCGACCACGTGGCGGCGACGTCGGTCTCGGCAAACAGGTCGTAGGCGCCGGGGACGTTGCGCACGGTGTCCGTGTTGGTGTCGGTGGCGAACACCGCGGACTGGTAGCGGCTGGTGGCCGTGAGGGCCAGCCGGCCCGCAACGGCCGTCAGGGCGCCCGCGGCCACGTGGCGCGGGACGAACGTCACCTGGCGTCCCACGGTCGTGGGCGCCGCGTCGTTGCGCACGATGCGGGCATCCGTGAACGTGTACGTCGGGCGCGCCGTCAGCCAGGGGAGTGGGCGCCACGTGACGGCGATCTCGGTGCCGCGGGTGCGTGCCCGACCCGCGTTGAAGTGCCGTGACGTGAACCCTGTCGGATCTCCGATGAAGTCGACGGCGCGCTGCACGAGATCGCGGATGCGGTTCTCGTAGTAGGCGACGTCGAGCGACAGCGAGTCGCCGAGATCCTGCCGCACTCCGGCTTCCCAGCTCGTGAGGCGCTCGGGGTCGAGTTCCGGATTGCCGAGCAGCAGTTGTCCCGACGACAGGCGGAGATCGCGGTAGAGGTCGAACACGGTGGGATTGCGGAACGACGTGCCGAGGCTCGTGCGCAGCACGGTCGCCGACGCGATCCGGTACACGAGGGCGGCCTTGCCGGTCAGGGCGCCGGCGCCGCGTGAGTCGAAGGCGACCGGGGTCAGTCCCGCGGCCGCCTGGCTGCTCGCGTCGTACGTGCGCCAGTCGTCGTATCGCACCCCGAGCGTCAGGCCGACGCGGTCGTGCAGCCTCCACTGGTCCTGCGCGAAGGCGGCGAGTGTCAGTGCCCGGCCGGCCGAGAAGGTGTCGCGCGGCGCGGACGGTGACGTGGCCCGGTAGTCTCCGACGGGGAACACGTTGATGGCGGCCTGATCGAGGCGCACATCCGTGCCGACCGTGAGGAGGTGGCGTGCGTTCGGCGCGCCGCTCCACTGCACCGTCGCGAACGTATTGCGACTCTCCTGCACCGTGAGCGTGCCCGCGCCGCCGGCCAGCGTGGCTGCTGCGCCCGGTTGGCCGACACGGTCGCCCGGCACATCGAGCAGACCCGCCTGCACACGCCACTGGCCGCCGGTCCCGCTGCGCAGCCACTGCGCCTGATACAGGTTGGACGCGCTGCCACCTTCGGGGCCGAGGTAGGCGGACGGCACGAGGGCGAGGCGCCGCCATCGTCCGTCCTCCTCGAACACCACGGGGCCGTTGTCGAGGGTCTCTCCCGCGGTCGTGCGCACGTCGGACGTATAGGAGCTTGCTGAAGAACTGGTCATGACAAGTACCTTCCGACCGCAGATCGCGTGCG
>VFQN01007983.1_pt1 | contig 11029 bp, 19 predicted proteins | sample 3512371 | NCBI WGS metagenome assembly VFQN01 (sample SAMN10412370, study PRJNA504923) | tailings metagenome | isolation source: Replicate 2 from Balatoc abandoned mine | place: Philippines: Itogon, Benguet | collected 2017-08-28 | reverse complement strand
CGCCCCCCACCCCCCCCGCCCCCCCCCCCCCCCGTCCCACCCCCCCCCCCCCCCCCCCTCCCCCCCCCCCCCCCTCCCCCACCCCACACCCAGTCCCCTGCACCCCACCTGCGCGCACAGCAGCGTGGGCTGCCTGGTGATGAGCGCCAGCGCGTCCTCGGGGCCCGCCCCCAGGTCCGCGGCCAGGCCCTCCAGCGCCCCCGCCAGCAGGGGGGTGGGCACCGCCACCAGGCCCAGGCTGCGGCCCAACAGCTCCATGAGGGGGCGGGGGGCCAGACCCGTGGAGCCGCACACGCCTGTTGGCGGGCGGGATGGGGCATGTGAAGGACGGGGTGGGAAAAGCGCGCCCCGGCCCCTTAGCTCCTGGCCCCTTCGCCTCGTGTGGAGATCGACGCGTAAGCCCCGTCGTCTGCCACCTAGATGTTTAACTCCGTGTTCCGTCCTTGCGGCCACGTTGGCTCTCACGTTGGATGCGCCCTACTGGGCCTGGAACTGTAACTTAGCCAGTCCCCGGCCCCTAAGCCCTCCATCCCTCACCCTGCCTCACCCCCGATGCTCAGCTGCAGCAACCGCCCCTCCGCCGCCACCACGGGCGGCACGCGGGCCACCAGGTCCGCCGCCTCGGCGCCGCTGAGCCCCAACCGCTCAGACACGCCGCGCACGCTGGTCGCAACCTGTGTGGCGTGGCAAGGGGCGAGCATAGACACTAACTTTGGTGTTGTAGTGTTGTAAACACCTTCTTCACTGTTGCTGAAGGGCCCCGAGGGCACCAAGGTGCGTGGGCCAGGAGCAACAACCCGATCACCGCCCACTTCCAACGCCCATGCATTCAGGCCTCTGCCCGCGCCACGACTACTGGTAGTCCAATTCAGTGATCTCCGCCTCAGTCGGCTGCACCACCGAATTTGGGTGCAGCAGCGAGCGGGTTCCTTCTCAGTCTGTTGTGAGTGGCTTTGCCTGTGCCCCGTAGGTCCGTCCCGCAGGACAGACCCATGGGACTGTGTGAGTCCCCTGGAAGGTCAGGGCGTTGTTGACCCACCAATGCGGATGACCCATCAGATCGACTGGCCCCTGTCGAGTCAGGCACGTTCTGTGCTCGACCTCGGCCTCGGCCCTTGGCTCAACGGAACCGTTCCGGACCACCAACCGCTCAGATGTTTCGTAAATCCATGGTCGAGGCCAAGTTCAGCACGGAAGGTGCCTGACTCGAGTGGGGTCAGTCGATCGATGGGCCATCCGCCCATTGGTGGGTCAACAACGCCCTGACCTTCCAGGGGACTCACACAGTCCCATGGGTCTGTCCTGCGGGACGGACCTACGGGGCACAGGCAAAGCCACTCGCAACACAGCCACACAGACCAAGAAGCCTCCTGTCGCGCCGCACCGTGCCTACCCCCAGCCGACCGCTAACACACATCTGCTGGTGCACACCTGCGTTGGCTGCACCACTCACTGCAGCGGCTGGCGGCCCACCAGCGCATGATATCTGATCCCTGCTAATACACATGCGCTACCCACACACATCTGCTACTACACACACCTGCGTTGGCTGCACCACCCACAGCAGCGGCTGGCGGCCCACCAGCGCATGATCTCTGATCCCTGCTAATACACATGCGCTACCCACACACATCTGCTACTACACACACCTGCGTTGGCTGCACCACCCACAGCAGCGGCTGGCGGCCCACCAGCGCCACCAGCTCGGGCACAGGAAGCGCCAGCTTGAGCGCCAGGGAGTCGAGCCTGGGGCAGGAGGGCGGGAGGGAGGAGAAGCAGGGGGCTTAGCGTGGCGGCAACCTACATGCGCATCGTGTGCAGCGGATGACAGGCAGAGCAAGGAAGCTGGTGAAGGCCAACGCAAAGAGACGCCGCCTTGTCGCCCTCCCAGCCCTCACGTCCACGTCCATGGCAGCTCCCCAACTAGAGCGTGGCTCCCCTTCCCTCTTACAGCTATCCCTCCCTGCATCCCTGTCCACGCCCAACCCCCTGCCGTTACCCCACCTACTCCACCTCGCGGACTAGCCTCGGCCACTGGTTCACCTTCTGGGTTACTAGTCAGGAACGTTGCCGTCTGCAACGACGGCGACCTACAACGCCATCGCCACATCCCACGTCGTCTACCTCGCTCTCCGCAGGCCGACTGTTTTTGTTCGTCCCTTTGCAGCTCTGCGGTTACCCCACGTCGTCCTCCTCCCGCATCACCCGCTGCCCCTACTAGCTTCCGGTCCTTCCGCTCCGCCGCTCTGCGGTTAGCCCCCACGGTCAACCCCCCTTGCCCCCCCCCTTTAGTAACTTCTTTCCCCCCCCCCACGTGTGCCCCACCTGTCGTGTATTATGCTGGGCTTCTCCACCGCCCACAGCCCCGGCTGGGCGCACCACAGCTCCACAGCCGCCCCCACACCCACACGCAGCTCGGAGGCCAGGGCGGCCGCGCGGGCAGCAACCTCCTGCACGGGGGAGGCACAGGGGAGGAGCCCAAGTGAACAGGGAGTGGTGGAGAGCAAGGGGCAGGTATGAGGTCCAGCAACCTCCTGCACGGGCGAGTACGCGTAAAACGCGAGGAAATCGTGTCAGGGAAGCACGGGGACCGGGTAGACAGAGGGGAGGGGCCCGAGTGGACAGGGGGCAGGGAGCAAGGGACAGGCAGGTGGTTGAGCCCAGGAGGCCTAAGGCTTGAGCGAGTGGTGACCGCCATTGGGGCCCAGCCAGTGGCTCCGCAGCCCTGCCCCACGTTCCCATTGCAGCGCTGTGCCCCCTCGCAACACAACCTGGCAAGCGCGGCACATGTCCCCACAGCCCAGGATGCGCCACCCCGTGTCTTGCTCCCTGAGCACCCAACGACTCCTGGCACGCAACCGGGCACCTCACAACCCCTCCAGTCTCTGCACGTGACGTACCCTTATCCCACACCCACATGCGGTTGCACGCACCATACCCCTCCTTACGCACTCCGTGCACACGCTCCATGTGCTGACGCTAACCCACACCCAAACCCACACCCACACCCGCACACACCCGTGTGCATGCAGCCCCCACCAGCGGCGGCACGCCCCACACCCCTACCTGCAGCTGACGCTAACCCACACCCACACCCACACCCACGCCCCCACCTGCGGCGGCACGTCCCATAGCGCCGGCACCCTGGCCGCCAGCCGCCCCGCCTCCGCCACGCCCAGCCCGAGCGCCCCCGCCAGCGCCTCCAGCCGCCCCCTGACCTCCCCCGCCCCCAGCAGCACCAGCGCGGGGTTGCCCGCCAGCAGCCCCCCCAACACCTCCTCGGGTAGATCCAGGTCCGCCAGGCCCTCCAGGAACGCCTGCAGCTGCTCCGCGCCCTGGTCCATCAGGTCGCCTGGGTGTGGGTTAGCAGTGGGTCAGCATTGGGCGTGTGGCTGGGGTTACCAGTAGCAGCAGGTGTGTGGGTGAGCCGCCGAGCAGCTGCCCAAGCAAGGTGCGTCCACCCACGCCGCTAGCATGCCGGTGCCCATGCAGTGTTGTATGCTGAACGGCATGCATGGCGTGGGTTCGAGCATGGGCACAGCCGTGCCTTTTCCCTACGTACTCCCACAGTGTCCCCCCCCCCCCGTGCCAGCTGCTTCACTGGCAGCCCCTGCCACGAGCTCCATGCCCACGTCAAGTATGAGGCACAGCCAGTATATTGAATGCCGCTGATCATGCCTCTGTCGTCCCCACGCACACACTGATCTCGTCCTGTGTTGCCTCCTGCTGCTGCTACGAACGGCGGCATGCCTCAATCGCCCTGGTGCACGCCTTGCTCCTCTCCGCCCCTACCCCCTCCCCCCCCGCCCTGCGCACCAGGCGTCAGGAGCTCCGCCCCGTCCTGCGCTTCAGCAGCAGCTGCAGCTGTTGCTATGCTACCTCTCCGCTGGGGGGCAGGGTCAACGCGTTGACTGGGCCGGGAGGTAGCGTTGCCGTGGGCGGTGTGCTGAGGGGGCGCAACGGCTCGTGCGAGGGCGGGGCATTGCGCGCGCGACGCAACGCCGTGCGCTGTGAAGGACTGGAAGCGACGCTGGGATTGCTTAAGCAGAGGGCAGCCTGTGCGAACGTCCATTCTGTCTGCGATGACTCTCGCGAGCTGGGTGTGGCGGCAGGAGTATCGTTCTACAGACCCATATGCTCAAATTGAGTTAAATCTAAAGCTCTACTTATGATCTAGCTTGACGAGGAATGCAGTCTAGGCAGTCTGACGCCCAGCGATGGAGACAAGCGTTTGGACGACTTCTCCAAATACGGCCCATTCCAAGCTCCATTTTACCCTCCGGCAGTAGACTTGAAATGCAGTAAAACCAATGTTTACAACGATAAATAACAACCGATAGCTGATTGCACAGGTACTTTCCTGCCCCTGTTCCACAGTCACCTGAGTAAACCTCCCCAGCCTGAAGTACAGACGCCCCAGCGTGCAATTGGAGGATGTCTCGCAGCAGGAAACATGTGACGCTTGGACTGGGGGAAGACGTTGAGCCGCCGGGCCCGGGGCAAGCCATCGTGCGCGCGCTGGGGTCCCGAGGAAGCAACATCATCGAGGCAAGTGTGGCTTACCAGCATCTCATATCCTCTTAGTCTCACTTCAGCGCTCAGGCCACTGGGAGATTGCACGAGGCGGGGCTCTCCCCTGTCAGCACCCATGGCAGGGGAGAGCTCCCCACAATGGGGTATGCTTCTGCAGCGGCAGTAGCATAGGCGGTGCCGCAGAGCGACGCTTAATTGCGGAAACGCGGCGTGAAAACACCATTAGTTGGTGTCCCTTGCCAGCCAACGTGTGAGGCGCAGCGGTACGGCGCCACGGTTAGGCCGCTGGGGCATCCTCGTGTTTTGACGAGGTCCCTACAGCGCGACAGGGGAGTACTAGGGCAGGCCGAAACCTACGGCAGTCACTCACGCAAAGGAGGGCAATCCCGTAGTTACAGCGCCTTATTTCTCGCCTTGGTTAAGGTCTTGCTGCTGCCACCATTTGAACTGCGAGTGACCGGTGTGTGTGGGGTTCAGCTGCAGAGTGCAGCCTGGCATCTAACAGCATAGCTGTCATCCTTGCTTGTACAACCTGCTTCCTGTACGGCTGCAGGTCAGATTCCCTGACGAGCGGCAGACGTCGATTCCTACTAAGTGCCGCGCTAACCTCCCTTTCCGTAACTATTCGCAGGTGGAGTTCCCCGACGGCCGGCAGACGCTGGTGCTCATGCCCGCCAAGTTCAACAAGAAGCTGTGGGTTAAGCGCGGGGGCTTCCTGCTCATAGAGGACAGCATGGGCCTGGCGGCGGCAGGGGCAGCAGCACAGGGGCAAGCAGCAGCAGCAGCAGCAGCAGCAGCGGGGGCGGCAGGGACAGAGGAGGGGCCCGGAGGGGCGGCGGCGGCGGCGGGCGGCGGCGCGCCCAAGGTGACGGGCACCATCATTGCCGTACTGTACGACGACCAAATCAAGCAGCTCATGCGGTTACCGGGAGTGTGGTGAGTGGTGGGGGGTCTGCCGAGCAGGTGTGGAGGTGGAGGCATGTCTCTTGGAGACACCAGGGCGGGAGGCTGGGCGATGGGCTGGGGCTTGGTTACGGCGGATATACCTGCTGGTACGCAAGGTCAATTCAGGTAAACCTGTAAAAGAATGGCAACGGGCCGGCGGGGCTGGGGCTGGGGCTTGGCAAGTGCTCGGCCCTGGGCTCAGCCGGGAGGGCGCCATGCCCATGTGGCGGACCAGGGAGCGTGGGAGCCCCCATGCAGCCCCGAGGGACAGGGCGGTGCCCAGCAGCATGCAGCTGCACACCACACCACACCAGCTTGCCCTGCCTGCGCCATCTCAGGTCATCGGCATGATGCACGTGGGATGCGGCCCACCGTTGCAAGGGCACAGCACAGGCTGCCTGTAGCGCTGCTGGCGCCGTGTTGCAAAGCCAGAATTGTGTTGCGCACCGCAGCGTCCGCCCATGGACCACATGCCCCTGAGCCCCCCAACCCTACACCCTACGCCTGCTGCAGGCCTCCAGAGTTCTCAGGGAAAGGCGACAAGGGATCCTTGGAAGACAGTGAGTGCGCTTGGGAGGGCGGGAGCAGGGGCACATGTGCCATGCAGCACTGCTGCAACCAGAAATGGGACAGCTGCACTTGTGGGTGGCGTGTGCGCCGTGCGCCTTTGACTCGCCGTACCACGTGGTTGGTGTCCGTTGGGCAGGGTTTGATCTCGTGGCCATAAGTCTCTGTCGGTGCCAGCACCAGGCTAGGCCTGTGCACTGAAGCGGCTGTTACAGCAGCCTGCAGCAGTATGCTACGGCAAGAATTTGGGCCGCTGCGGGTATCGGTGCAGCTTGCTAGATGACATTTAGTTGCGCCACGTGTGTGGCGTGCAGCGCATGAGGGTGGCACCTGTCCCAAGAGCTTCTCGCTCCGGAATATTTGTCTGCCCTTTGTTTGCCGTCTGCAGTGATGCCTCCTTCGGGCAGCGACAGCGAGGCGGAGGAGGGTGGCGATGGGGCGGGGGCCGCGGCAGGGACAGCGGCGGGGCAGCAGGGCTGCGAAGGTGGAGACGAAGGGGAGGAGGAGGAGGACGATGATGACGGGTTACCGCCGCTGCAACAGAACAACAACCGAAAGGTGCGTCGCGTGGGTGGGGAGCAGCGGAGCACGGCACGCAGGGTGTGGGGTGCGGCCGGGCTGGCTGGGCCGGGCAGATGCTTGCGGTCAGCTCAACAGGAGGAGGAAGGGGGGTATTGGCACACTTGGGTTAACAATTTGTGTTGGTATCGCGCTCGGATGCTTGCCATGCAGTCAATGAGGTGCATGACTTGCTCGTGCACCAGTTGCCACGATGTTTGCTGTGCCTGGAGGAGGCAGTTTGCGAGTTTGGGTTTCATATCCGCGGCATGCACTGGAAGTCCGCAAGTGCTGCTTGGGAACGTCGGCGGGCAGCTGCCGTGGAAAGCACGAGCATTTGTCCGTACACGGGCGTGGATGCACTAATGAAGATTTGCGTTCGCGTATTGCTTGCATGCTACAGATTGTCTACCACGAGGTCTCTTCGGAAAGCGACGACGACGACTGAGCGAGACGCCAGGTTTCCGGCGAGTGTGGGAACGTCGGATCGTATTCGTCCCCTGCATGGGCCTCGTTTTCAAACTACGATTCATGTGTAGTGTGTGACTATTGTTTTACAATGCAAGTCAACGGGTGCTGTATGCATTTAATGCGGTGTTTGCAGCGCTGGCTTGTGGCGGGCGGTCGACGTTATGACCCGCCGTACACCACATTTGATAGCGCATACTGCCAAGCATTTGCATCTCTGAGTTAACCAAAGTTTTAGGGGATTTCTGATCGCTTATCGACGACTAGTTTGGGCTGTTAGTAAGCGTCTCGAGTAGTGTTAGGCCCTGAGACGCTGTTATTGCCTTGAAAGACAACTGTTATACTTGACATTGTGTACAAGGACAAGTTGTTCTCAAAGCTAAAGCGCCACTGTTTACACCCTGGTTTGCACCTAGCGAGTCGGTGGGCTGCTTCGGCTGCTCGCCTGCAGCGCCTGCCCAATGGCGCTGTGAGTAGAGAGGATGGAGCGGGTAAATGCCATTCGTGATCTGAGAAGACTCTCAGGCGCCGCTGTTACACGACAACCAAAGGCGCCATCAGCGACGTTTGAAGCCTGGGGAAGCTTTCTCACTCTAAGATGCTGTCAAGCGCTCTGCTTATGAGAACGTGCTGTCTGCAAACCATGCTTTTGCAGTTCTTGGTCACGGAGGGGGTGGCTAGTGGCCGCAGCGGTGCTCATCGCCGCGCACCTTGGTAAGAACAGGTTTCCTTCCTTTAAATTTCTAGCGCAAACACGATCACTATCATGCAGACGCGCAGTTGTCACACGGACACGATCTGCTCGATGACCTTTTGCAGCTGTTGGGTAACAGCCCGAACCAGCGCCTGGGCTGGCTGGCCCTGGCTTGCGCCACACGGGAAATGATGGGAGGCGTTGCACGTAGCCGCACTGTGGCCTCATCAATGCCACTTGTTGCACCGCTATGGGTTCGCAAGCCCACGCCACCATGCTGGTTTGGCCTGCATTTCCCTCCCTCCTTCCCACTTCTCGCACCCGAGCCCCTGAAACCCCTCCACGCCGCAGGACAAGCCAGCTACCTCATCCCAAACGACGACTCGCAGTTCCCATTCGAGGGCTGCAAGATCAGCTCCCGCTACAACCGCTGGACCACGGCGCTGGTGTCCTACGAGGAGGACTACACCAATGGTAGCGACGTCTGCTTTGAGTTTGGGCTGAAGGCCGTCACGCCGCAGTGCACGGCCGCGGCCGAGGCGGCCAAGGTGCGCTGCTGCAACCCCGTCACGTCACCGCTCAACAAGTTCAAGATGTACATCAGTAAGTGTGTCACTATTGCGGTGTCCGTGTGCCGTACATGATATCAGTGTCCTCGCACGGACCGGGGGCGGGGGGCCAGTGCGACGTTTCGCCACGTGTAGTCACCGTAATACACACCTCACACGTGGCATCCGTTGTGCAAGCGTGCTGGTCTTTCGTTGGGGACACTGCGGCTTCATCTGACGCTGCCACTGCCGCCGTCGCTGCTACTGCAGACGAGAAGTGCGAGTCACAGCCGCTGCGCAACGTGATGCTGCACACGCGCACCGGGTCGCGGACGCTCAACGGCATGTGAGTACCGGTGCTAGTGGCGGTGCCGAGTGCTCTGTGTGACTGCGCGTGCAGCGGGGCGATTAGAAGGAGCAGCAGCTGTCCATGCAATGCACAAGTGCGCATGGGAAGTGTATCCTCATTGCCGTACAGAACCCACGTATCTCGCCAAGCATGGGCTCGGGTGGTCAGCATGCAGACCGGTGCTTGTTACGGTTGGGTAGGCAGCAGCGGTGACAGGCTAACTAGCACGCCACTATGGTATGTGCGGCAGGGCGACAACGTGACTGGCGTGTGCCTGATGGCATGGTGTGGTGCACTCCGAATAATGAATATCGTGACATGGGGTAATAGATATTGGGACGCTTTGGGCCGTTGCGTTGTGGGCATGTACATGTGCAGAAATGAGCGGTGTGCCGCCTCTCCGTTGCCTCGCTGCTGCCCTGCGGCAGCTAGCCGTGCACCCGACGGGCTTGCCCTTTCCCCTACCGCTGATAGATTCCCCCCTGTACCCTCCCCTTTCCCCACTCTCCCTTTTCCCTGTGCAACGTCGACTCGTGGCGGCGACTGGTTTCCTTGCGCTTTCAGTTACCGCGAGTTCATGCAGGTGTGTATAAAGCCATAATGACGGACGGGGGCGTGCGTACTGGTGTGTTGCCCTGAGGGGGAAGCGGACGGGAACATGTGCGACTATCAAGTGCCTAGGGGCTGCATAGTTCGGGGCTCGAGCAGGGCACAGCTGGCACAGCAGCAAGCTGAAAGGTTCAGGCATGCTTAGTGTGGTCGGCCCTTTACACCGGCTTAAGACAGGGCACAGGGGTGACGGTCAGTGCTGCGGCCAAACCTTGTGGTTGGTGGGCAGTTCCAGCTCCACTGCCCTGCACAAGTGCACTTGCGAGCGCGTGCAAGCCTGCCCACATGCCTGTAAACCAGTCCTGCCCCTACTCTTCAGCCCTAACCCAAAGTTCCCTCACCGCTCGCCCCTACCTCATGTGCCCACCCCCGCAGAGAAACCAGACCCGCTCTACGATCAAGATCACGGGCATGCAGCTGCCGTACGATCAGATCGACGGCGCGCGGCTGTGCTTCACGCTGCGCGGCCGCAAGGACAAGGGCAACTGCCCCACCCTGCCGCTGCTGGCGCACCCGCTCACGGCAAAGTACGGCTCTTTGGAGATCGGGCTGTACGACCAGAAGCAGGGGTACGAGTGCTGCCCGGTGAGTACGGACTTGGGACCTCCCCTGGTGCATGGGCGGCAAACCAGTGCAGATTGCACCCGTACGCCTACCGTAATCAGGTGGCGGGTATGACATGATATGCAGAGGCCTCAATGCGGGGCTACAGGCTGCTGGTCGTGCGGCTGGAACGTAATTCTTCGGGCCCTTGAGACGCCTTCACGTGGACCTTGGGTGTTGGGCGTGTCCCTGTCCGCCCCATGTCCGTTACCCACTGGTGTTGCCCACCCCTTCCCACCCGACTGCCCTCGCCAGGTCTTCACCGCGCCCATCTTCGGCCCAAACACCCCCTTCACCCCGTCCAACCCCGCAAACCCCCCGAGCCCCCAGCCCTCCAGCTCCCGGCCCCCGAGCCCCCAGTCCCAGAACACGAGCCCCCCCAGCACCCAGCCTCCGAGCCCTGTCAGCACCAGCACGCCCCCTCCTCCAAAGAAGGATGACACGCCAAGCCCCCGGCCCGCGGGAGGTCGGTCCCCCCGCCGCCCCCCCAGCCCGCCCCGTCCGCCCCGTCTGCCACGTGCGCCCTCTAGCCCCCGGCCGCCCCGCCCGCCGCCGAACCCTCCTCGTCCTAACCGCCCGCCCCGCCCGCCTCGGCAGTAAGGCGCGGGCGTAGCTGTTCAGGGCTGTGCGTGGAGGCAGTGTTTGGCCCGTAGCTGCGGCGTACGTGGAAGGACGCGTCAACATGCCATGGGTGGTGAAGGACTTCACCAGGTTGAAAGCTGCTCCTGTGGGCTTGAGGGGACGCCTCTGTCACAGTCGCACGGCGCAGATCAGGCCTCTCGTCCTCAACGGGTGGAGTCCAATAGCGCAAGCTCAGGCGGAGAACCAGAAGGCAGCAAGGGGGAGCCGTGCCAGGCACGTATCACATTGCGTAGAGTTGCGCAGCAGCGGATGGTGAACCGATCTGTCGGATCTCGTCGGCAGCGAACCTATTCGAGGAATGAAGCATACAAGTAGCAATTCTTGCTCTTGCTGTGTTGCTGTGGGCGGCACGGCGCTACCGTATTAACTTTTAACTTTTCACTAAAATAATTCCGATGGCCAGTGAAAGTTTGAATTTTGGGAAATTCGTACGGCCTCAGTGAAAATGTAAAAATTCGCCGGAAAATTCGGCTGACGGGCTGACACGTGGGCCTGCGTGGGCGGGCGCGTTTA
>VFQN01007982.1_pt1 | contig 11032 bp, 5 predicted proteins | sample 3512371 | NCBI WGS metagenome assembly VFQN01 (sample SAMN10412370, study PRJNA504923) | tailings metagenome | isolation source: Replicate 2 from Balatoc abandoned mine | place: Philippines: Itogon, Benguet | collected 2017-08-28 | reverse complement strand
ACAGAGCGCGGTGGAGGATTTTCTATGTGTCGATGTTATTTGTGGTGTTGATAGTGTTAGATTATAGTGGAGATGAGATAGGGTTATTGGATAGTTTGTTATGGGTAGGAGTGAGCAGTGCATTGGTGATGTTGGTAGTGCGTTTGACATTGACAGATGTAGTTAAGCGCTATCAACTGCGAGAGTAACAGCTTTTATTTATGCATTATGTCTGGTTTATCGAAGTTTTTCATATTTCTTTTTTCATAAGAGTTTGTTTAGTGATGGTTTGGACCTGTTCCTTTCGTTGCTTATTTGATTTTTTAGAGTTTCTCTGATTTTGAATTTCTTCTGTCCTCAAATCTTCCAATTCTTCCAAGCTTTTGTATCACTTAAGATTGCTATCAATAGAGGATGCCTGAAAGCAACAACAAGATTGAAAAATAATAAGGAATCACAGGAAAGAAAATGATTTTAAAACTATCATCTTTGTTTTTATTATTCACAAGAAATCAAAGATCATGAACGATTTGGCGTGTTTGCAAAAGGTCGGATAAAATTGGTCTTCATCTTGCTTGTTCAACAATTATTGCCAGAGCATAAATATCGTCAATGTTACAATAGTGGATTTTCCTCTTGGTAAATAAAATCAACAGTTTCGGAGTCAAAGTATTGAGGAACCTTAGCAGAAAGCGACAATTGGAAATGCTTTAAACACGTGAAGCTTTCTCTGAATCGATGTCTTGTAAATTACAACAAAGGTGTCAATTTCAAACTAATTTTCTTTCTTGTGCTATCATCTTCCTTCAAAACTCCAGTAGTATTAGAATAAGAACAAATAGTGCCGAATTTCGAGAACAGAACCAAAGATTAAATACATATCCGAAATAAATCACAGACAAATCGTGTACCAGAAATAGGAGAGTCTAAACGTGTTTCTCTTCCTACATACTATTGGATTAGAGAAAAAGAGAACTATGTGAAGCAGATTAGTTCATAAAGTATGAGGTAATTCACTAAAATGATTAGAATATGATTATTTTTTAAAGAGAATGAGGCTCTAAAGGCGTCATCCTGATTTGTGATTAAAGCGAGATTTTAACACAAAATCTTTAGAACAACCGTGGCCTTCATAACAATGAACAGACACATCGGTTTGATCAATCTTTACGTTCTAATATTGATTTAGAAGCAACTATAAGCTTGATCAAGAAAGACTCCAAGATTTGGCCATTTGAAGTCAAAATGATGAAAAATCCTAAGTTCTTTTTCATGTTCAATCTTATAAACTCTATAAACAAGACCTTCGCTCATTATTTCCTCAATTTGAAGGATAAATAAATTGAATTAACAAAATGCAATGGTGAATCACCAGTTAAACGATAAGATTTATAACTTAGTATAAGTTCTATTCCTTTTAAAAATCTTTTGACTTATTAAAACAATTTTTCCATCATTCTTTATTAGTCATTCAATTGAATGACTAATAATAAAGAAGGCTAGAGAAGAGAATCTCTCTTATCTCTGTCTATATAATCGGAATGAAATAAGTGCACATTTACCACGATTTTCATAATTTTCATGATTTTCATGATTAATGTTATTGGTTCATTTTCCTTCTGAAATCTTTCGATTGTTTGAAATATTCTTATCAAAATCTGATTATCATTACTTATTAAATACATCAAAGGAGTATTTTAGTTGTATCAAGAAAGAAAGTGTTTATTTTGCTTTATCATCTTCAAGGAGTCGAGAATATATTCTTAATCCGACGTTTAGAGAACTTTTGCTCAGTAAAATCGTGAATGGATGGAAGCAAATCTCACTAAACCTTGGTGATGGTCGAATAGATCTTCCTCGTGATCTACCTGTGCATAAGATGAAACTCGAGACCACTTTCTGTGATTGGATAGATATCTGTAATTTCAGTCATATTGAATGTATTGATGGAGGAGTCACTTGTCCTGGGACATCCATTCCACCTATAACTATGGTGAAGGAGCTGAGATTGGGAGGATGTCCTTCATTGACTGATGTTAAAAACCTCAGCCATCTCTCACAGCTTCAGATAGGGCCCACTCCTGCATTGACTGACATCTCCCCCCTTCAGAACATTCCTCATCTTTCATTCGATGGAGGTGATGTTATAGAGGATTTCTCAATCTTCAATGCTTCAAGACAAAAGTTTCTTAAGATTTACAGTGCTTCTCTATTAAAAGATGTGAAGAGTTTTAGTGGAATTATATATCTTACCCTTCAATCCTGTCATGAATTAGAAGATGTTTCACCTTTGAAGGGTATCTATGATTTAAATCTTCTATCTTGCTCTAAAGTTGTTGATATCTCAGGTCTTGGTAAACATCATCGGCTCATGATCAAGGATTGTTCGTATTGGTTAACGGGCTATGACTCCTTGCTCAATATCCCTCATGTTCGTTTGCGGGGTTGTAGTATTTCAGATGTCAGTGTTTTGACTCATGCAACTACATTATCACTCTCACAATGTCATGAAGTTGTTGACGTTACTCCATTGAGAGGATTGAGATCTCTGATTATCGATGATTCCTGCCGTAAGGTTTTGAATATTGATAGTTTAAGCAATGTTCCGGACCTATCATTGAGTTATCGAAAGAAAATACCTGAACTAGGACAATTAGCGAATAAACGATTAAATCTTCAATATAACACTAAAGCAGCCTTCCCTTATACCATTGAGCCGGATTATTTTCATTTTCTGAAGAATATTCAAGAATTATTGATTTCCCAATGTGATAATATCATTCAGTTGATTGATAAAGGTTATGTGGAATATTTCCAGCATTTAGAATTGTTAAGTATTAGCAATTCAATGGTATTGAAACATGTGAATGGTCTTGGAAGGATACCAAATCTAAAAATTTCGCATTGTTACGGACTTATTGATATCAGTGCATTAGGGAGGAATCGATATGTTAGTCTTGAGCATTGTCAATCCTTAGTTGATGTGAGTTTCTTAGCAACAGTTCCAGTGGTAGATATACACTATTGCACTAAGGTACAGGATTATAGTTGCTTATCAACAGTTCAAAGATTAAGTTTGAGGGTTCAGAAATTTTGGTCGTAACTCTTGCTTGAATAAAATTCAGAAATGAATGTCGAAGAAGGAGAATCCTATTTCAGCAGACATCGGATCAAAAAGAGTTTTTGGTTTTTTTTTTATTGAGATCTGTTTGACTTCCGTCACATAGAATGTGTTGAATAAGTCATATGTCAGAAGAAATCTGAGCTACAATAAAGGAGTTTCGATTGGCTTCGTTTGATACTTTGGTTCATGTGAGCAATCTCCTGATAGGTATTACTTACTCTACTCACTAACATCACCTCTCTTTTCGAAAGAACATTCGTTTTATTACACATCACACACATAAATCTTACAGAATCATCATCACATCACATCATTCAATGAAATGCTCATATACTCAAATCGAAATTCTTACTAAATAACTGGTTTTCAAAATTCAATTCATAGTAAAAGAAACTAAAAGAAGGAGAAAAATAAAAAAGAAAAAAGAAGAGTACTTTATCATAAAAAGTTCAACTAATCCTTTTAATACATCAGATAAATGCGTATTAATTATTCAATAGATATTTCTTCCGCATTCTGAATAGTTAATACAAATGAAATTATTCGATGATTACTATCTAATTGCATTGTTAAGATAGTATCTACACCGTATTGATATGGTTTGTGGACGAGTTGTAATGTGGGGGATGTATGAAGGTCTTTCGCGTAATACGGGGATTCTTTCGTCTCTTCACCATTAGTTAGAGTCCGATGATGGGAATTAGAGTGTGTAACCTCATATAACATTGTCCCTAACATCGAAGCGTGAAGGACAATACGACTACCCGATGTATTTAATGTCTGACATACTTTCACATCTGATAGACGAAATATTCCATCAGGCATCATAGTAAAATTCATTCCGAGAATTTTAACAAATTGATCTTGTCCTTGAATCACTTTCATTCGATATAATTTAAGATCTAAATCTTCTGGTACTTCTTCATGTGCTTCAAAATGTGGTACAGCAAATTCTTTTAAAAATTGGCTTAATAATAAAGAATCATGAGTATTTACAACATTATTAAACATTAAAGCATATTTTCTTCTTATATCACGACGAAAAATACGAATTTCAGGATGGAAAGCAGGATTATTTGATCGACGTTTTGTACTCTTTCTCTTTCTTCTGGGTGGTGCAGTAACAACTAAATCATCACCAACCTCTGATTGAGTAGAACTCATACTAGGTTCTGACTCATCTTGGAATAATTCCAATAATAATTCATCAGAATAATAAGCTTCTGATTTCGAATTTTCTACCAGCAGGGAAGTATCAAAACATCCAGAAATCTCATCTAAGTGTATCATTTCCACTTCTAAATATTCAAGAATAAGCTGTCTTCAGTAGTTGAGTTTTGAAAATCACGAAACAGTTGAATCAATTGTACCGCGCTTCTACTGTTGTGGTCGCTGACCAGAATCCGTAGTAGTCGATGATGTTTCATTCATTCCATCATCTCAACTTCTCTCACACACACCCTCTACAAGAGCGATGCCTTAATTTAAAAACAACTCTTTTCTCATTTTTTACGTTGTATGTTTAACACCCACTTCCTACTTTGCAGGTTTACGAAAGACAAAAGAAGATAGAAGATGTTGGTTTTGATTTCTTTCAAATTAAAAAGATAGAAATTCATCAGACATTGAATAAAATGATTGTGTGAACATGAAACAAAGCTACGAAGTAGAGGCGAAAGATGAATATATTGTTTTTATTACTAGTTGATTTCAAGGATTTCATGAATCATTCTCATACTATTCCCATCTGTTGAAATAATCAAAGAGAATTCATTTACTTCTTTCTTATCTGATGCTGATCGAACTTTCTTATTCTTCTTCTTATCAATAATCTCTGCACTTGTATTTTCCTCCTGTACTTCTTCAGCAACGAAGTCTAATTTCACCGGCTCTACTAAAGTCGGTTTATCATTCGACAATAAAGAAGGTACTGGAAACTTAGACGCTGAAAAGACATGAAATTCTTTACAACTTGGAAGTGAAGGGAGTTCTCTTCCATCATAAGAATACCAATCATGATCTTGATTCGCCATTGCTGCACTTGGCGCAGAATCAATAGATTTCACAACATTCGTTTTCTCTCCACTCAACTCTCTGCTGTCACCTCGAACAGGTTCTTTCACATTCCCAACATTTGCGAGGTCATTGCTATTGGTTGTCGAGCGATGGCGATGTTGATTCTGATGCTTGCCACTCACAGTGGGAGAGTCAATACTACTCGTAGGAAGGCTTGACGCAGTTGAAAGAGAAGGACCAGTTGGCGGAGCAGGAGAACTAGCTGATGAAGGTTGTTGTAGCTGCTGTTGTTGAAGGTTATAACATGTTTTCATCATCATTTTAATATAATTTACTTCATTCATTGATTGACATGAATATTCTTCATGATTTTCAATCCAATGTAATATTAATTGTAATATATTATCATTAATCTCTAAATTATCATCATCTAAACTTCCACTTTGTAATGAATGAATATTATCTTCTTCTTCACCTTCCTTAGTTGTTCCTCTTTTTTCTTCATTTGGAGGAGGACTAGTCGATTGTCTAAAGGGACTATTCATAAATACTTCAATCATTGGTAATAATTGATGAAGTTTACAATAAAATAATTCTAATTCTTCAACAATCACACAAATTGAATCAATTAATAGAATAATCTCCATATTACTCACTTCTGAAGGATTATTACTGTTATTCGACTGTGTAGAAGGGCCTCCTTCATTCGTCGTAGCTTGTTTTCTTTTACTTTGACTAGGTGAATGATTCATCGGAGTATTCGCACCAGAGTTATTTCTAGTAGAAGTTGGTGATTGATTGGAGGAGGAAGATGAAGAGATATTCGGGATAATTTTACGTTTTAATTCAATAATATTGTTTAATTTCATTAATTGATTTTTTAATAATATTAATTTATTTTGTATAAAAATTAAAAAAATTTTCTTTGAATTAAAATAATTATTTGATTGATCAATAAAAGAACATATAAAATGTAATGAATAATAGATAATCTCTAATAAGAAATTATTGATAGACATTCTTTCTAAATAAGCAATAGATTTCCCAATTTCTTTCTCTGATGAGAATACTGGTTTTTGTTCTGCTATTGAACGTGGATCAATAGTATAATACATTTCAGCTAATCCTTGTAATAATTTTAATGTTACAATATCTTTTTCACTTTCAATTGTTTCTAATGATATTAATAGATTTGCTTGTGATGGTCGTCCCATTAATTCTCTTTCAAAATCTTCATCACCATTCCCTGGTTGATATTCTTCATCACCATTAAAACATTCTGCTTGAAGATAATCTGACCATTCATCAATATCTTCAATACCTAATAATGGATGATATTGTAATCCATACCATTTATAGAACACTGGGAAAGGAACAGTAGGATTATTATATTTAAATAATGCCATGTCAGATAGTAATGTTGGTACAGTAATTTGATATTTAATTAATGGATGTTCATTGACAATGGAATCAATTTTACTTCTTTCAAATTGAAATTTTTTTAACATATGTTGTTGCATGGCAATAATATCTGATGTTAATGGTATACGACGAAATAATGTGACACTTTTCAATGATAATAAAGGGTTTGGACCATATCCACTATATCCTCCTCCTCCACTACTATGATAGCCCATCACAGTCGGCGATGACGAAGAAGGATTACTGTTATTCCCTTGCTCATCGGTTACATTCGTAGCAGTGGCAGTAATTGTTTTAATTTCATAAGTATTTTTCTCTTTTTTCATGAAAATACAAAAGAAGATCATCATTAACTTCTGTATTAATATTGGTTTATTCACATCTGGTAATAATATCTGTAAACCTAAATCATGATGTTTTTTATATAATACATCATTCCATAATGGTTTGTCATATAATCCCTCTGCACCACCGTCAGGGTTATTGGTAGTATAAGTGGTATCGTCTTGATAATCAACATTTAAATTAATCCCGAAGCTTTTCTGTGCCCATGATAATAATTGATCATTATCATATATATGTTGCAATTCACGTAAACAATACTGCCATAAACGTAATATATACGGTCCTTTTAATGGTAACAAACCTGATAATATACCAAATGCTTGTATCCAATTTTCAATATAATTTAATCTTTTACCAGATATATCTTCAATACCATTTTCATCAAGTTTATCTGATGTCGTTGATGCTGTTGAATTATCATTCTTTGATGTAAATAAATATTGAAACACTTGTTGAAATAATTGTTGGTATTGTTGTTCTTGACTAATCGAATAAGTCGAGTTACCATTACCGTTTCCGTGAGCATCCCCTTTCTTACTCTCATTACTATCATCATTGTTATTATTGTTCGTATTATTGTTATTATCGTTATTAGTGTTGTTTGTTCTAGAATTACGATGAGAACGATGATGATATTGATAATACTTTTCACTATAAATCATTTCAGCAGGGAATATACTCCCAAAGATATATTTTGTTTCCTTTGAGCAATGATTTAATAAATCTTGTAACTCTAAATAACGTTCAGTATTTAATAGGAAATGTTCAGGAAATAAATTATTTCTCGAAGCATTAGAGGTTTTCCCTGAGCCGCCAGATGCAGAATTACCGCTATTATTCGTATTATTTGTAGAATTTGGAGGATTATTTGCCATTTGATAAAAATGATGGAAATCAAATCCATCAAATTTAACGAAAATTGATAATATATACATTGATAATAAACGTCTAATAACAATTGATTTCCATTGAAAATATAATATATTATAGATATTCATTGGTAATAATTGATAGTTTGCTTTCTTAAAGAATGGTAACAATTTCCAATTATTATAAGTTTGTTTTGATGGCAATAATGTGCTATATGCTTCATTATCAATAATAGAATATTGATTACCTTCATAATATGATAGCGAGATCGTTAAATAATCATATAAATAATAGGAATAACTACCACAGTTTAATAATGTTGTTAATATATCAATAAAATGTTTTGTTGTGTAATTAGCTAACATATTCATTTCAATATTTGTTGATGATGTATAATCATAAGGATTATTTAATATATAATAGGATTTATTACCATAATAAATGCGATTATTAGAATAATTTTGTAAAGCGATTGCTGATGTCATCCATAGCTTTTTATCATAATGATAATCATGAATAATCTTGGATTGGAAATGTTCATAGATTAATAGATTATAATCTAAATTTAATAAATTTACTTTCTTTTGATAAAGCTTACGGATGCCATCAAAGTAATAGAGCGGGTGTTGTCGTTTCGTAGTAGTTCCAGTGTTAGTTGAGGCAGTGGTATTGACTGTGCCGGGTACGATCATAGAAGATCGATTACTACCACCACCACCTCCAGCACTTTTGATAGAAGAAGTCACGGAATTGGATGAATTTGATCCTAAATTCACAATCACTGATTCATACCGTATCCAATAAACATCTTCTGACTGAGTATTAGCACTAGTAGTGTTACTACTATCCGTGTTATTATTTCCTTGACCTCCATTACCTTGATTTAAAACTAACTTCATTGGACGATAACCAATACAATCTTTCATCGAATTAAAATTCCATAAATCAAATCTTTCCATGGTAAAGAATGTTGGTACTTTTAAATCATTGACAGACTTTACCGCAATAGTAAAAGCTGATAATATCGTCATTTTCATATGATTTGCTTGTATCTCTTGTCCTGTACTCGTATATGAGGGTACGAAATAAAACAAGAAGAAAGTCGGGAAATGTAATAGTTTATAAATCCACGTTAACTGTGATGAGGTCAAGTTAACTGACTGTAGTGAGAACTCTTCTAATATGAAATCATAATCTAAATATTTGAGAAAAATTTTCTTTTTAATAAAATTTGCATCATATAATAAAGAAGAGTGATTATTGTTAGTGTTCGTAATGATTGGTGAGAGAAGGGAAGGAGTTCCACCCCCACCTACTCCACTGACACTGCTAGGAGTTGGAGAAACACCACCCGCCGATGCTGTTGTTGCTGTTGCTATGATTGGTTGATGTGTTGGTAATTGTAGTAATTCACGTTCATATACATTTAATTCAATTAATGTTGATGTTTCACATGCAATATATAATTTATTTAATAATCTTAATGATTTTTCAATATCTGAGATTAAAGTTTCCCATGGTGTTGCTAATGTATGATCAACAAAACGACTAAACTCATTTGTTTCAACTCCTTTTGCCATATTTTTCTTCTACAATGGTAAGATCTAGAGATCGAGTATTTCTCTTATTCAATCTTTTTCATTGTCTAGAAAAAGTCGAAATTTCGAAAAGTCATATTTTCCAGTTAGAATATTATTAGTACTCTTTGTTCGTTTACGATCTATTTCTGCTTTGTATCAATTGTAACAATTAAAGAAATTAGTATGATTTCATAGTCAAGCTTTCTGAGATATCCCACAGTTTTTTCCCAAATTCTTTATCGTTCACTTTCGCGAATACCTTCTTATCTTCAATTTGACAATCAGCGTAATATTCACCTGAAACAATATTAGGATCAAGACAGCAAAGAAGCTGGGTAGCAGTCCCTAAGTATGGTATGTGTCAATAAGTCTTATAACCTACAGAAAAGGCTCTTACCTTCTTCGAGTGATTTAATCGGCGTTGTAAGCATATCACCAATCGTTCCATGCTTACAACCAAGACGAATTAACGTTAAGACCTTTATTGGAGCAGAAATATGCTGAGATAGATTGGTGGTTCTAATGACACCGGGATGTACTGCAACTGCGATGATAGGAGTCTTGCCATGGTTGTATCTTCGATTAAGCTCTTTTGTAAATACAATATTCGCAACTTTACTAGAGGCATAACGCTCCCAGCCATCATAATGACGGTCACCATTCAAATCATCAAAGCATATTCCTTCCTTTGGAGCCCAGAGGAAATTCGCATCAGACGATACGTTAACAATCCTCGTTGGTTCACTTGGCGTTGAAAATGATTGCATCACATCCAACAGCCTCATGGTCAACGCAAAATGACCTAAGTGATTCACACCGAACTGCATCTCATGACCATCTTTCGTCAGGCTCTTGGGACAAGCCATCACCCCTGCATTGTTTACCAGCATGTGTAGCGGTCTCTGCGACGCTCTGTAATCATCTGCGAACTGCATAATAGATGACAGTGACGCAAGATCTAATCCCATCACGCTAACATCGGCCTGAGGATGTTTTGCCTTGATTTTCTTCATCGCTCTTTGTCCTAGAGTTGGATTGCGACAAGCAATGATAACGTGGGCGCCATCCGCTGCCAACGCACGGGAAGTCTCGAATCCCAGCCCACTATTACCCCCTGTCACAATTACGAACTTGTCATTGGCACGTGAGCCAAACTCTTTCATAATATCCTGAGAGGTGGTTTTAGCCGAATACTTTGTGGAAATACTTGCACCCATGACTGCTAATAAATAATACCGCCTTCACATCTTACGAAGCTATTCCTTCTCACGTCTTGATGTGTGATCTTGGGGTGTGGAAAACAGTTGCATACAGTTAGTTTTGAGTTAGATTTTGGGATGTGCGAAGCAGAAGCAAGATCTTTGCATAATGAAGACGTCAGTCAGTCTTTGCATAATGAAGACGTCAGTCAGTCTTAGTTAGGTCTTCGGTATGGAGATGGAGTACTACCGACCAACAAAGCTATTAGTGCTTTAATAGTGAAAGAAAAAACACTGTTAAAATTTTTGGAACGTAACAAAACAGCAACACTTTACTAGATCTGTCAAAAACGAACGCAACAATATAATCAACAACATTCCACTCACTCCCACCCATAACAAACTATCTACTAACCCTACCTCATCTCCGCTATAGTCCAATACTATCAACACCACAAATAACATCGACACATAGAAAATCCTCCACCGCGCTCTGT
>VFQN01007981.1_pt1 | contig 11033 bp, 8 predicted proteins | sample 3512371 | NCBI WGS metagenome assembly VFQN01 (sample SAMN10412370, study PRJNA504923) | tailings metagenome | isolation source: Replicate 2 from Balatoc abandoned mine | place: Philippines: Itogon, Benguet | collected 2017-08-28 | reverse complement strand
ACCTGACCCGCGACGCGTTCTGGAAGCACGGCTCGATCTGCGAGGATTACGGGCGGATCCGCGCGGCGGTGATGCTGGTGGGGGCCTGGGCAGACAGCTACCACGACCCGGTGCCGCGCATGCTCCGGCACCTGACCGCACCCCGGCAGGCGATCATCGGGCCGTGGGTGCACAAGTACCCGCACTTCGCGGTGCCGGGGCCGCGGATCGGCTTCCTCCAGGAAGCAGTGCGCTTCTACGACCGCTACCTGAAGGACCTGGACAATGGCGCCGACCGGGCGCCGGCGCTGCGCGCCTACCTGATGGACGGCGTGCCGCCCGCCACCATGTACGAGCACCGGCCGGGGCGCTGGGTGGCCGAGCCGGCCTGGCCGTCGCCGCGCATCCTGGCGCAGCCCTGGCACCTGGCGCCGCACCAGCTCACCCGCACGCCGGGCCTGGGGGGCTCGGCGTCGATCTGCTCGCCGCAGACGGTGGGCCAAGCGGCTGGTGAGTACTGCCCGATCTGGCTGGGGCCGGAACTGCCGGACGACCAGCGGATCGAGGATGGCGGCTCGCTCCTATTCGACGGGCCGACCTTGAGCGAGGAGCTGACGATCCTGGGCGGACCGGTGTTGGAGTTGGCGTTCTCGGTGGACCGGCCGCAGGCGAACCTGGCGGTGCGCCTGTGCGACGTGGGGCCGGACGGCGCCTCGGCGCGGGCCAGCTACGGCGTGCTCAACCTGTGCCATCACGCAAGCCACGAGCATCCGAAAGAGCTGGTGCCGGGCCAAGTCTACCGGGCGCGGGTCGAGCTGGACGAGGTCGGCTACCGGTTCCCGGCGGGGCACCGGCTGCGGCTCGCGGTCTCCACGACCTACTGGCCGCTGATCTGGCCCTCGCCCGCCAAGGCAACGGTGACGCTGCACCTGGGCGAGTGCCGGCTCCTGCTGCCGGTGCGCCATGCCCCGGCCGACGATCCGGAACCCCGCTTCAATCCGCCAGAAGCGGCGCCGGCGCTGGAAGAGATCGAGCACCGGCCGGCCAGCAACCGGCGCGTCACCACGATCGACGCCGCCACCGGCATCCAGCGCCTGGAGATCGTCGACGATTTCGGCGAGTTCGAGATCGCCGAGCACGGCCTCGTCACCGGCAGCGTCGGCCGGGAATGGTACGAGATCCATCCCGACGACCCGCTCTCGGCGCGGATGCGCACCCACTGGACCGAGACGTCCCGGCGGGGCGACTGGGAGGTGCGCACCGAGAGCTTCGCGGAGCTGCGGGCGGATGCAGGTCACTTCCACCTGACCGCGCGGGTCGAGGCCTACCAGGGCGAGGAGCTGGTGTTCCACAAGGACTGGTCGACCAGCCACCGCCGGGTCTGCGTCTGAGCGGGCCCGCCAAGAAAAGGGGGAGGATGCCGGGCATCCTCCCCTTCCGTCATGGCCGCACGTATCAGCTTGACGCGAACGATCCGGCTCAGTCGGCCGGCACGGTGAACTCGACCCGGCGGTTCTGCGGCTCGCGCACCCCGTCCGCGGTCGGCACCCGTGGCTGCGACTCCCCGTACCAGGTGACGTCCATCGCGTCGGCCGGCACGCCCATGCGGGTGAGCTCGGCCGCGGCGTTCTTCGCCCGGCGCTCGGAGAGCTTCAAATTGTAGGCCTCGGTACCGGACCGGTCGGCATGGCCGGCCAGCACGATCTTCGGCGAATGCCCGTCCCGGTAGGCTTCGGCGACCTGCTCCAGCACGGTGCGCCCGACCGGGGTGATGGTGGCGTCGTCCCAGGCGAAGAACACGATGAAGGCCTGCTCCTCGCCGCCGGCCAGGGCCGCCTCGACCCGGTCCATCGCATCCTCGAACCGCTTGCGGCATTCCGCGACCTGGGTGGCGCGGCCTGCTTCCGCGCCCTCGAACCAGCAGTCCCAGGACACCTGGGCGGTGGCGGCATCGAGCGGGGCCAGCTTGCGCGCGTCGCGGGCGAAGGCGTCGAGCAGCCGGGCGCGGCCATTGGCCAGCGCGCCGTCGGCATCGGTGCCCTCATGGCGATAGGCCATGGCGTCGGGCATCACGACCTGGTCGGGCACCTGGGCCACGCCCTTGGCCGAGGCCACCGCCTTGCGCAGGAAATGGTCCTTGTCGCCGCTGTCGCCTGCTGCGCCGATGGTGTCGGCGAGTTCCAGGTAGCCTACCCGGAGCTGGTCGTTGAAGGCCGGCCCCTGCGGGACCATGCTGCGAACGGCGGCGATGTCGTATTGCTTGAGATAGTAATCATCGAGGCCGTCCGGGTTGAGCGTGCCGAAATTCGGTGCCGGCATGGAAGTGCAGCCCGCGGCCAGCACGCCGAGGCTCGTGGCCACCAACAGACGAGCGCCTTTCAGCATCGTGCACACCCCACCCAACCGCCGCTTCGTACGAAACGGATCAAGATCGCTATTTGCCGGGCGCAACGCCCTGCCACGGCTCCCGCGCGGCGACAACAGGACAGGAGCGCCTCACCTTCAAGTGTTTCCGCCCCCGGCCGGGACCGGCATGCCGCGTGTGTTGCAGGGGAGACGCGCGATCGCGGCACGGCGGTTGCGCCCGTCATGCCGACGCCCGCAGGCCGGGATGCCGCGCCGCCACGAACGACCATGCCCGCTCGACCGCCCGTTCCAGCGCCCCGATCCGCTCCGCCGTCACGCCGCCGGTTTCCGCGGCAAGCGCCAGCGCCGCCACCTCGCCGGCGCCGAAATTGGCCGAGGCGCCTTTCAGCGCATGGGCGGCGCGGCCCGGGTCGGCGCCCGCGGCGCGTGCCGCGGCCATCTCGGCCAGGTAGCTGCGCGCGGTCGTGAAATAGAGGACGATCAGTTCCTCGACGAGATCGTCGTCGTTTCCGGCAAAATCGCGCACCCGTTCCAGGTCCACCGGGTCGCTCGCCGGCAGGTCCTCGCCCTGCCCGGCACCTGACGGGGCAGCGTCACCGTCCAGGATGCCGCGCACGGTCGCCAGAAGCTCCCCCAGGTCCAGCGGCTCCGCCAGGCGGGCGCGCCAGCCCGTTCCGTCCAGCCTGGCCGTTTCCGGCATCCCGACCAGGATCGTCGGGACCGGCCGCCCCAGCTTGGCCGGCACCGCCAGCCGGCCGGCATCGTCCAGCGCCCGCGGCCCGGCTACCACCAGGGCGTAGCACGGCATCGTCCCGGCACCTGCCCCCAGGTCGGCAGCCTCGTCGACGAGGTAGCCCAGGCTCTGCAGGACGTGGCGCACCAGGAGACGAGCGGACGACGTCACGCCGGTCAGCAAGATCCGGCGCACCGCAGGAGAAGCGTCCATGAGCGACCCGTTCGACCATCCGGCGCCGACACTGGCGGGCGGCAGGAGGATGGGTCAAGACCAATATCGCGCAATGATTGAATTATCGGCTTTGATTTCCGCCAGATGTATCCGGTGGCGCCTTGCGGCGGGCCGGAAGGGCGCAGTGGCGGGCGCAGCGCGCCGCCAGGCCGGCATTGGCGACGATCAGCTCGCGGTTGAGCTCGACCGTCCGCCCTTCCGACAGGCGGGCCATGGCCGCCAGCAGGACGGGCGTCGCCGCCTTGCCGCTGCGCTCGGCTTCCGGCACCTCCGCCATCGCGGCCGCGACCAACCCGGCGACCTCCGCCCCGCCCATGGCCAGGGATGGCGGGGGTGCTGCCGCCAGGACCACGCCCGACCCGAAGCCCAGCTCCTCCCAGGCCTGCAGCCAGCGCCGCAGGGCGTGGTGATCGGCGATCTCCGGAACCGGCAGCCCGGTTTCCGCGGTGTAGAAGCCGGGCAGCTGGCTGGTCTGCCAGCCCAGCAGCGGCACGCCCAGCGTTTCCAGCCATTCCATGGTGCGCGGCAGGTCGAGGATGATCTTGGCGCCGGAGCACACCACCACCACGCGGGAGCGCCGGATCGCGTCCAGGTCGGCGGACACGTCGCCGCTGCGCACCGCGCCCCGGTGCACGCCGCCGATCCCGCCGGTCGCCATCCAGCGGATCCCGACCATCGCCGCGACCTCCGCGGTCGCCGAGACCGTGGTGGCGCCGCTGGTGCCTGCCGCCATGGCGAGCGGCAGCTCGCGGGTCGAGCACTTGGCGATGCCCGGCTCCTTGGCGAACCGCGCGATCTCCCCCTGGCTCAGGCCCACGCGCAGGCGCCCGTCCAGCACGCCGATCACCGCCGGAACCGCGTCCTCGGAGCGGACGGCGTCCGCCATCTTGAGGGCGGTCTCCAGGTTGTGCGGCCACGGCAGCCCATGGCTGACCAGGGTGGTTTCCAGCGCGACGACCGGCCGGCCCGCCTGCAGGGCGGCGATGATCTCGGGTGACACGTCGATCGGCATGGTTGCGACCTTCCACCGACATCCGCATATCTGCCGCGCCCGGCCGAGCCTTACCGGACCGGCTGGATCGATCTCAAGGGGCATGCCGATGTCGTCGTTCGCTCGTCAACAGAAAGCGCTCGTCTCCACCATGGTGTTGATCGCCGCGGCCGAGGGGGAGATGACCGACAGCGAACTCAGCATGATCGGCCGGCTCGTCAGCACGCTGCCGGTGTTCCGGGACTTCCAGCCGGACAGCATCCCGGAGATCGGCCGGCATGTCGCCCTGATCCTGCAAAAGGCGCGTGGCGTGGAGGAGCTGGTGGCCGAGCTGCAGCAGGCCCTGGACAAGCCGCTGCGCGAGACCGCCTACCTGCTCGCCTGCGACGTCGCGGCGGCCGACGGGGTGGCCGGCCAGGAGGAACTGCAGGTGCTCGAGAACCTGCGCGACTGGCTGGACCTGGACAGCCTGGTGGCGGCTGCCATCGAGCGGGCGGCAGCGGCCCGCTACCGCAACCACCACTGACGCCGGGGCGCGGCCGTGCAGGGCTTTCCCCGCCGGGCGCCCGACGACGGCGTCCTGCTGGCGCCGGCGGACGTAGCACGCCTGGACCGGCTGGCGATCGCGGGCGGCACGCCCGGCATCGTGCTGATGGAACGGGCGGGCCAGGCGGTCTTCCGTGCGATCACCGCCCGGTTCGCCAGGCGGCCGGTCCTGGTGGCCTGCGGCCCCGGCAATAATGGCGGCGATGGCTGGGTGGTGGCGCGCCTGCTGCGCGCTGCCGGTTGGCCGGTCTCGGTGGTGGCGCTGGCGGCACCCGGCACGCTCGGCGGCGACGCCCGGCTGGCGGCGCAGGCCTGGGGCGATGGCTGGCTGGAGCCGGGGCAGGTCGACCCGGCCGGGGTCGGCCTGTTCGTCGACGCCCTGTTCGGCGCCGGGCTGGCGCGCGATGTCACCGGCGCTGCGGCGGAACTGATCGACGCCGTGAACGGCAGCGGCCGCCCGGTGGTGGCGGTCGACATCCCTTCGGGCATCGACGGCGCCACCGGGGAAGTGCGCGGTCGGGCGGTGCAGGCGACCCTGACGGTCACCTTCGTGCGCAAGAAGCCGGGCCTCGTGCTCCTGCCCGGGCGCAGCCATGCCGGCGAGATCGAGGTCGCCGATATCGGGATCGGCGGGGAGCATCTGGATGCGCTGGAGGGCAGGCTCCGCATCGACCTGCCCTTGCTTTGGCGGGCTGTCCTGCCGCGGCGCGATCCGCTTTCCCACAAATACAAGTTCGGCCATGCGGTCGTGGTGGGCGGCCCGGCGGATGCCACCGGTGCCGCCCGGATGACCGCCTCCACCGCGCTCAGGATCGGTGCCGGCGTGGTGACGGTCGCGGCGGATGCGGATGCGATCCCGCTCTATGCCGGCCAGGAGGCCGACCTGATCACCCGGCCGATCGCCGAGGAAGCGCAGCTCGACGAGCTGCTGGCCGATCCGCGGCGCAATGCCGTCGCGATCGGCCCGGCGGCCGGGGCGAACGCGCGAACCCGCGACCGGATCATGCGGATCCTGGCGGCCGGCAAGCGCACGGTCCTGGATGCCGATGCCCTCACCTGCCTGGCACCCTGCACCGGGCGGCTGGCCGGATCGGGCGACCTCGTGCTGACGCCGCACGAGGGCGAGTTCCGCCGGCTGTTCCCGGACCTGGAGGGTGCCCGGATCGACCGGGCGCTGCGCGCGGCGGAGCGCTCGGGCGCGCTGGTCGTGCTGAAAGGCGGCGACACCATCCTGGCGGCGCCGGACGGGCGGGCGGCGATCCTGGACCTGGACGCCCCGGCCCTTGCCACGGCCGGGGCCGGGGACGTGCTGGCCGGCGCCGTGCTGGGCCTGCTCGCCCAGAACATGCCGGCCTTCGAGGCGGCCGCGGCGGCGGTGCGCCTGCATGCCGAAGCTGGCGCCGCCCTGGGCACCGGGCTCGTCGCCTCCGACCTCCCCCGCGCGATCGCCGCCCGCCTTGCGCTCTACTGAGCACGCCGCAGGCAGGAACACCCTGCCGGCCGGCTTCCCGCCCTGGCTGCCGTGGTGCCGTCGTATTAACCCGGACGACGTCCCGACCATGCCGCGCGACAGGGGCGTGCACAGGGAGCCTTCGGTGAGCGCGTCTTGAGAGAATCCGCGTGGACGAACTGAGCGAGGCCGGCCGGCCGTCCAACGAGGCGGCGCGCGAGCGGCGCAGTCCGGGCCCGGATGCCCTGGGCGCGGCCGACCTCCTGGCGATCCTGGACGCCACCAGCCTGGGCATGCTGCTGGTCACCCGCCCGGACCGCGAGCACCCCCACCCGATCATCGTATGGGCCAACCGCGCGCTGCATGCCCTCACGGCCCTCGGCCGGCGCGAGCTTGTCGGCGCGCGGCTGCGGGCGCTGCGGGCGGGCGATGCCGCCGACCCGGCCTTTGCCGCGCTGCTGGGCGCGCTGGCCGCCGGCGAGGCATGGAGCGGCGAGCTCCTGCTGGCAGGCGGCGGCGACGGCGCGCTGCGGGTGGCCGCCCGCTCCCACCTCATGGGCGATGCCAGGCGCTGCCTGGTGACGCTGGAGCCGGTGGCGCGTGGCGGCCGCGACGGCGCCGAGGCCGACCTGCCCGCGGTGGCGCGGATGCTGGGCGATCTGGTCGATGGCGGCCTGTACCGCCTGGTGGCCGACGTGGATGCCGGGCTGAAGCTGGAATGGGCCGACCCCACGGTCGAGCGGCTGACCGGCTACCCGCTGCCGGAGCTGCTGGCGCGCGGTGGCCTGAGCGGCTTGGTGGCGCCACGCGACCGCGCCCGGGTCCGCCGCCGCAACCTCGACCTGATGAGCGGCGTCGCCACCGAGATCAGCTACCACCTGCGCACCGCCGACAACCGGGAAATCCGCCTGGTCGACCGGGCCCGCCCGGTGCGCGCGAATGCGGCAGCACCGTACGCGGCGGGCCTGCCGGTCGACCGGGCGGTCGGCTCGCTCCGGATCGCGGGCGCCAGCGAAGCGCTGCAGACGACCGGCCTGCCGCCGGCGGACTTCAAGCTGATGGCCGACCTGCTGGGCGCCGCGGTGCTGGCGGTCGACAGTGACCTGCACCTGCTCTGGGCGGCAGCCGGCCGCGACGAGCCGCTGTTCGACGCGCTGTGCGAGCAGGGCAGCGGCCCGCTCGACGGCATACTCGGCGCCGAGCTCACCGAGGAGTGGCGCGACCGGATCGAGCAGGCGCTGACCGGCACCCGGCGGGTCGAGGCAAGCTTCTGCTGGCCGGCTTCCGGCCAGGCCTGGCAGCTGGTCCTGGCGCCGGTTCGGTCCGACACGGTGCTGCTGGTCGTCCGGCCGCAGGCCGCCGATGGCGAGGCCAGGGCCGACGCGCCCCCACAGGCATTCCCCGGCGACGAGCCCTTCCTGCGCCTGGTCCTGGAGCAGGTTTCGGACGGGGTGCTGGTGGTCGACGACGAGGGGCTGGTGCGGCGCTGCTCGCGCTCGGCGCAGCGGATCTTCGACCTGCCGGAAAGCCGGCTGCTCGGGCGCGCCGTGGAAGGGCTGTTCGCGCCGCAGGAAGCGCCGGAGCCGTCCCGCAGCCGCGGCGAGCGCGGCCGGGCGTCCGGCCATTACGAGGAGCGCATGGCGGTGCGCGGGTCCGGCGAGCTGGTCCCGGTCGAGGTGGCGACCACGCGGATGAGCGACGGGCAGCGGGGCAGCGTGCTGATCGTGCGCGACATCACCCTGCGCAAGCAGACCGAGGAAACCATCCGCAACCTCGCCTACACCGATCCGCTGACCGGCCTGCCCAACCGCCTGCTCTTCCTCGACCGACTGGGCCAGGCGATCGAGCGGGCCAGGCGGACCCGCCAGCAGCTCGCGGTGATGGTGGTGGACCTCGACCGGTTCAAGTTGATCAACGAGAGCCTGGGCCTGGACAAGGGTGACCGGGTGCTGCGCGCGGTGGCGATGCGGATCGGCAACTCGCTGCGCAAGTCGGACACGGTGGCCAGGCCCGGCAGCGACGAGTTCCTGGTCCTCGCACTCGCGACCGATGGGGCCGAGGGTGCGGGCAAGGTGGCGCAGAAGATCCTGGACAGCCTGCAGGCACCTTTCCAGATCAACGGCGACGAGCCGACCGTGGCGACCTCGATCGGCATTGCCCTGTTTCCCTTCGACGGCGAGGACCCGGACCAGCTCCTCAAGAACGCCGGCACCGCGCTGGCACGGGCCAAGGAACAGGGCTCGCACAGCTACCAGTTCTACACGACCGACATGAACGCCAAGGCGTACCAGCGCCTGGTGCTGGAAAGCCGGTTGCGCAAGGCGGTGGAGCGCGGCGAGCTTCTGCTGCACTTCCAGCCGCTGGTCGACCTGGCCGAGGAGCGGATCGTCGGGCTGGAAGCGCTCCTGCGCTGGAACAGCCCGGAACTCGGGCCGATCCCGCCCTCGGACTTCATCCCGATCGCCGAGGAGACCGGGCTGATCCTGCCGATCGGCGAATGGGTGCTGCGCCAGGCGGTGGCGCAGATGCGCGACTGGCAGGGCGAGGGCCTGAGCGGGCTGCGGATCGCGGTCAACATCTCCGCGCGGCAGTTCCAGGCCGGCGACTTCGTCGCGAAGATCCGGCGCCTCTTGGGCGAGACCGGCTTCCCCGGCCCCTTCCTGGAGCTGGAGCTGACCGAGAGCAGCGTCATGCCCGACGCCGGCGAGCTGGAGCACCGGCTGCGCGAGCTGGCCGATCTCGGCGTGCGGGTCACGGTCGACGATTTCGGGACCGGCTACAGCTCGCTGGCCTATCTCAAGCGCTTCCCGATCGGCGCGCTCAAGATCGACCGATCCTTCATCGCCGACGTCACCAGCGACCCCAACGACGCCGCGATCGCACGGGCCGTGGTGGCGCTGGCCGAGACGCTCAAGGTCCGGGTGGTGGGCGAAGGGGTGGAGACGCAGGCGCAGTTCGACTTCCTGCGGGCACTCGGCTGCGACGAGGCGCAGGGCTTCCTGATCGGCCGGCCGATGCCGGCGGCGGAAGCCTTCGCCTGGATCAGGAACGGCCAGCGGACGCCCGGCTGAGCCTCGTCAGATGCCGTCGTCGATCTTGGCGCCGGTGCCGGTGCCGATGCAGCGGCCGATCGAGCCTTCGGCGCAGACGGTGGCGCCGTCGGTCCAGGTGGCGCCGGAAAAATCGGCGCGCAGCATGTCGGCGCCGTCCAGCTTGGCGCCGGTCAGGTCGACCCGGCGCAGCCTGGCGTCGTAGAACCGCGCCATCCGCAGGTCCGCGTCTTTCAGCGACGCGTCGTCCAGGACCGCGTTGGTGAAGTCGGCGCGCAGCATTGCGGCGCCATCCAGGCGGATGCCGGTCAGGTCGGCGCTGATGAACTTGGCGCCGTCGCCGCGGCTGTTGCCGAGATCGGCGCCGTTGAGCTGGGTGCGCTTGAACGAGGCGCTGCGCAGGTCGGCACCCGACAGGTCCACGCCGCTCAGGTCCTCGCCGTCCATCAGGCAGCGCTTCCAGACGACGCCAGGGCCGGCCGCGTCGGCGCAGCCCGCCTGTGCAGCGGCGGGCACCGCGAGGATGGCCAGGGCGAGGAAGGTGGCTGGAAGCTTCATGACAGGGAGATGGTTACCGATCCGTCATCGATCAACGTTCAGGCATAAGCCGGCGCCGCCACGGCCTCCTCGCCGAACAGCGGCGCGAACTGCGCCTGCAGCGCCCGGTCGACCGCCGCCATGTCGGCGTCCACGCCGTGGGCGGCCAGGGAGGTCACGCCGTGCGCCTCGATCCCGCACGGCACGATGCCGGCGAAATGGCCCAGATCCGGCGCCACGTTGATGGCGATGCCGTGATAGGTCACCCAGCGGCGCACCCGCACCCCGATCGCCGCGATCTTCTCCTCGAAGCCGTCCGGCCGGGTCACCCAGATGCCGACCCTTCCCTCGCGGCGCTCGCCCGCCACGCCGAAGCTCGCCAGCGTCGCGATCGCCCAGCCTTCCAGGCGGGCGACATGGGCGCGCAGGTCGACGCCGCGCTTTTGCAGGTCGAGCATGACATAGGCCACGCGCTGGCCAGGCCCGTGATAGGTCCAGCGGCCGCCGCGTCCGGTCTTGAAGGTCGGAAAGCGGGTCGGGTCGAGCAGCTCGTCGGGAACGGCCGAGGTGCCGGCGGTGTAGAGCGGCGGGTGCTCGACCAGCCAGACCAGCTCGTCGGCGCCATCCTCGCGGATGGCACGGACGCGCTCCTCCATCGTCGCCACCGCGTCGGGGTAGCTTACCAGTCCCGGGGCGACACGCCATTCCAGCGACAAGACCCTCTCCTTGTTCGTTTTGCGTTCGTTTTGGCGGCAGGCGTCTCTTGCGGGGCCCGTCGCGACCGACTATACCGCGCGGCGCCGGCAGCCGATAGGTTGCGGCTCCCCAGCGATGTGCGGTCGTGGCGGAATTGGTAGACGCGCAGCGTTGAGGGCGCTGTGCCCGAAAGGGCGTGGAAGTTCGAGTCTTCTCGACCGCACCATCTCTCCCCATCTTGCGAACGACGGTCGTCCCGGGATGCTCCCGCCTTCGGGCTTGAGGGGTGTGGGCGCTTGCGCGTAGGCCGCTCCCACGGACGAGGTGGCAGCGATGCAGGGAGGGTTCAGGTGACCACGCAGAAGATCGAGATCGCGTTCGGGCGCTCCCACGTGGCGCTGGGCCTGCCGGCCAGCGCTTCCCCGCACATCATCCGCAAGGCCGCCCTGC
>VFQN01007980.1_pt1 | contig 11033 bp, 9 predicted proteins | sample 3512371 | NCBI WGS metagenome assembly VFQN01 (sample SAMN10412370, study PRJNA504923) | tailings metagenome | isolation source: Replicate 2 from Balatoc abandoned mine | place: Philippines: Itogon, Benguet | collected 2017-08-28 | reverse complement strand
GGTTCGGGCATCGGCGAGTCGAGGCTGAGCAGCAGCACCGCCTCGCCGCCCGCGGCGCGGCGGCCGAGGTGGAAGGTGCCGATGTTAAGACCGGCTTCACCCAGCGTGGTGCCGATGCGGCCGATGAAGCCGGGGGCGTCCTCGTTGACGATATAGAGCATATGGCCGTCGAGGTCGGCCTCGACCTTGATGCCGAACATCTCCACAAGCCGCGGTTCGTTGTTGCCGAACAGCGTGCCCGCGACCGAACGGTCGCCCGCTTCGGTGGCGACGGTGACGCGGACGAGCGTGTGATAGTCGCCGTCGCGGTCGTGGCGCACTTCGCGCACATCGAGCCCGCGTTCGCGCGCGAGGTGCGGGGCGTTGACCATGTTCACGCTGTCCGAATAGCGGCGCATCAGCCCGGTCAGCACCGCGGCGGTGATCGGCTTGAGGTTAAGCTCGGCGGCGGCACCCTCGACCTCGACCGAGATCGTCGTGAGATTGTCGTGCGCGAGCTGGCCGACGAGGCTGCCGAGTTTTTCGGCGAGGCTCATATAGGGGCGCAGCTTCGGGGCTTCCTCGGCCGACAGGCTCGGGACGTTGAGCGCGTTGGTGATGCCGCCGGTGAGGAGATAATCCGACAGCTGTTCGGCCACCTGGATCGCGACATTGACCTGCGCCTCGTCGGTCGAGGCGCCGAGGTGCGGGGTGCAGATGAAGTTCGGGGCGCCGAACAGCGGATGGTCGGCGGCTGGGGGCTCGGTCTGGAACACGTCGAGCGCGGCGCCCGCGACATGACCCGATTCGAGCGCCTCCTTCAGCGCCGCCTCGTCGATCAGCCCGCCGCGCGCGCAGTTGATGATGCGCACGCCCTTCTTGGCCTTGGCGATATTTTCCTTCGACAGGATATTGCGCGTCTGGTCGGTGAGCGGCGTGTGCAGCGTGATGAAATCGGCCTTGGCGAGCAGGGTGTCGAGGTCGGCCTTTTCGACGCCGAGTTCGATCGCGCGCTCAGGCGTCAGGAACGGGTCGAAGGCGACGACCTTCATGCGGAGGCCAAGCGCGCGTTCGGCGACGATGCTGCCGATGTTGCCGCAGCCGATCAGGCCGAGCGTCTTCGACGTGAGCTCGACACCCATGAAGTCGTTCTTCGGCCATTGGCCCGCCTGCGTCCCGGCGTTGGCTTCGGGAATCTGCCGCGCGAGCGCGAACATCATCGCGATCGCATGTTCGGCGGTGGTGATGCTGTTGCCGAAGGGCGTGTTCATCACGATGACGCCCTTCTTCGACGCCTCGGGAATGTCGACATTGTCGACGCCGATCCCGGCGCGGCCGACGACCTTCAGGTTGGTCGCGGCGGCGAGGACGTCGGCGGTGACCTTGGTGGCCGAGCGGATCGCGAGGCCGTCATAGGCGCCGATCATCGCGATCAGCTCGTCCTTGGTCTTGCCGGTGATGACATCGACGTCGATGCCGCGTTCCTTGAAGATCGCGGCGGCTTTGGGGTCCATTTTGTCGCTGATGAGGACTTTGGGTGCGGTCATTTCGATAATCCTATTTCTCGTCACCCCCGCGAAAGCGGGGGTCCCGCTTTCTTGTCTGGTGCTGGGGGTAACTCGGTAAAAGCGGGATTCCTGCTTTCGCGGGAATGACGTTAAGGGGTCAGGCCGAAAGGCTGGCGTAGGCCCAGTCGAGCCACGGGCCGAGCGCTTCGACATCGGCGGTGTCGACGGTCGCGCCGCACCAGATGCGAAGCCCCGGGGGCGCATCGCGATAGCCAGCGATGTCGTAGGCTGCGCCCTCGGCTTCGAGCAGACCCGCGAACTTCTTGATGAAGGCTTCGTCGGCGCCCGCGACCGACAGGCAGACCGAGGTCTTCGAGCGGCTGGCGGGATCGGCGGCGAGGTGGCTGAGCCACTCGCGTTCTTCGACGATCTTGTCGAGCGCGGCGGCGTTCGCATCGCTGCGGGCCTTCAGGCCTTCAAGGCCGCCCAGCGACTTCGCCCATTCGAGTGCGAAGATCGCATCCTCGACCGCAAGCATCGATGGGGTGTTGATCGTCTCGCCCTTGAACACGCCCTCGGTGAGCGCGCCTTTGCTGACGAGGCGGAACACCTTCGGCAGCGGCCAGGCGGGGGTGTAATTCTCGAGCCGTTCGACCGCGCGCGGGCCGAGAATCAGCACGCCATGGCCGCCTTCGCCGCCGAGCACTTTCTGCCAGCTGAAGGTCGCGACGTCGATCTTGTCCCACGGCAGGTCGTAGGCGAACACGGCCGAGGTCGAGTCGGCGAAGGACAGCCCTTCGCGATCGGCCGGGATCCAGTCGCCGTCGGGGACGCGGACGCCGCTGGTCGTGCCGTTCCAGGTGAAGAGAACGTCGTTCGACCAGTCGACTTGGCCGAGGTCGGGAAGCTGGCCGTAATCGGCACGAATGACGGTCGGGTCGAGCTTGAGTTGCTTGGCGGCATCGGTGACCCAGCCCTCGCCGAAGCTTTCCCACGCGAGCGTCGTGACGGGGCGCTGCCCGAGCATCGTCCACATCGCCATCTCGAACGCCCCAGTGTCGGAGCCCGGGACGATGCCGATGCGGTGCGTGTCGGGCAGCTGCAGCATCTCGCGCATCAAATCGATGCAATAGGCGAGGCGCGTCTTGCCGATCTTCGCACGATGCGAGCGGCCGAGCGATTCGGTGGCTAGTTTTTCGGGGGACCAGCCCGGCGGCTTCGCGCAGGGACCGGAAGAAAAATAGGGGCGCGTCGGGCGCACCTGTGGCGTCGTCACTTCACTCATTATAGTCTCTCCTTGCAGAGAGCTCGCGCGGCGTTGGGACCGCGTGGCCCGGCGCCGCGTTTAGGGGTCGCCACGCAACTGTCAAACAAATTGCGCGGGCCGCGCGAAATTTCCGGTGAGCCGAAGCAAAACTAAAGAGCTTGTTAACCATCTTGTCGGTATTTTGACGGTCATGCGGATTTCCACCGTCTTGCAGCCCCGAACGCTGATCGCCGCCACCGCAGCGCTGGCATTGTCGGCCTGTTTCGGCAGCCCCGAGGTGATGAAGCGTGGCGATCCGAAACGCCCCACCGCGAGCGCGCCGAAGCGTCCGCAGATTGCGCCGACGCCGTCGTTCACAAGCGCCGAAGCGCAGCAATGCGCGTTTGATCTGAAGCAGGCGGGGGTGCGCTTTACGCCGCTACCCAACCAGGATCATGGCGGCGGATGCAGCTCGATCGATTCGGTGAAGCTCCTCGACATCGGCACGCCGACGACCAATCTTGGCGCGATGACCTGTCCGCTGGCGAAAAATTTCGCCGCTTGGGCGCAGCATGCGGTGAAGCCTGCGGCGCGGAAATATTTCGGGCAGGAGGTGGTGAAGATCGAGACCTTTGGCACCTATAGCTGCCGCAACATCTATGGCGGGCGATCGGGCCGTTTGTCGCAGCATGCCTATTCGAACGCGATCGATGTGTCGGGCTTTGTGCTGGCCGACGGACGGCGGATCATGCTGGACGGCGGGTGGAAGGGCGACAAGGCGTCGCAGGACTTTTTGCGCGCGCTGCACAAATCGGGCTGTCGGCGCTTTGGCACCGTGCTGGGGCCGGATTATAACGCCGCGCACTATAATCATTTTCATTTCGACATGAGCGGCAACGGTTATTGCCGTTAACTGAGCTGGCGCACCTCATTAGATCGTCATCCCGGCGAAGGCCGGGATCTCGCCGGGGCGTCAAGATTTGACGTTGAGATCCCGGCCTTCGCCGGGATGACGAAATAGTAAGAGACCCTAAGGGGCGCCGCTCAAATCGTCCCCGTCTTGGCAAAGTCACGCCGAACGGCTAGCCGCTGTTCAATGGCAGAAGATAAACAACCCCATCGTTCGCGTTTCCACAAAGCCAAGGATGACGCGCAGTTCGCCAAGCAGGCGACCACCACCCCGCAGACCGCGAGCGCCGCGTACAAGCTGGCGTTTCAGGACACCGACTTTCTGCTGCGCGAAGATTTGCGCCCGGTTCGGTTCCAGCTCGAACTGCTCAAGCCCGAACTGCTGCTTGACGAGGCAAAGATCGAATCGATGCTGGTCATCTATGGCTCGGCGCGCATTCCCGAGCCTGCGGAAGCCGACGCGCTCGAAGCGGCGGCGACCGACGATGTCCAGCGCAACATTGCGCGGCGGCTGAAGGCCAAGGCGAAATATTATGAAGAAGCGCGCAAGCTGGCGCGTCTTGCGAGCCAGGTGCCGCCCGATAAAAATGGCTGTCGCCACTTCGTCGTGTGCTCGGGCGGCGGTCCGTCGATCATGGAAGCGGCGAATCGCGGGGCGGACGACGTCGGCAAGGAATCGGTCGGGCTCAACATCGTGCTACCGCACGAACAGGCACCGAACCGCTATGTCACCCCGTCGCTGAGTTTCCAGTTCCACTATTTCGCGCTGCGCAAGATGCACTTCCTGCTGCGCGCGCGCGCCGTCGCGGTCTTTCCCGGCGGTTTCGGGACCTTCGATGAAATGTTCGAGCTGCTGACGCTGATCCAGACCGGCAAGATCAAGCCGATCCCGATCGTGCTGTTCGGCAAGGAATTCTGGGAGCGCGTCGTCAATTTCGAGGCGCTGGTCGAGGAGGGCGTGGTGAGCGCGCGCGACCTGGGATTGTTCAAATTTGTCGAGACCGCCGACGAGGCGTGGCAAATCGTCCAGGATTTTTACGCGAATATCGAGGAGCAGGGGTAGGGAGTCGTCGCCCCCGCGAAGGCGGGGGCCGCTTTCGGCTCAATTCTTCATCGCTGCGTATATTCTCCAGCGGCCCCCGCCTTCGCGGGGGCGATGATGCTATTTCTGCGCTTCCAGATACAGGATTAGCGCCTTGCGATCCGCAGCGTCGATCACCCCGGCAAACGCCATGCGGGTTCCCGGAACCGCCTTCATCGGCGCTTCGAGATAGGCGTCGAGCGCGGCTTCGTCCCAGACGCCGCCCTTGGCCTTCATCGCGCCGGAATAGGAAAAGTCGGGCTTCGCCGCGACCGCTGCGCCGACGACGCCGTGCAAATTGGGGCCGATCCCGTTGCGGCCGCCCTTGTCCACGGTATGACACGCCACGCAGCGTTTGAAGACCTGCTCGCCCATCGCCGCGGTTGGCGCGACTGCAGCCGCAGGGGGAGCGGCGGCTTCGTCCGCGGCGACATCGGCGGGGGGAGGGTCGGCCTTGCCGCAGCCGGCCAGCGCCAAAGCGCCCGCCAGCAGGACGGGCGCGAGCCGCATTATTTCTTGGCTTCGGCCGGAGCGGGGGTTGCCGCGGCGGCGTCAGCCGCGGGAGCGGCAGCGGCGCCTTCGGCCGCCGGGGCAGCCGCTTCGCCTTCGGCCGGGGCGGCGCCTTCGGCGGGTGCGGCAGCTTCGGGGGCGGGCAGCGGCAGGTTCGAACCCTGGCTGTTCATGTAAACGATCAGGTTGGCGCGATCTTCGGCGCTGCTGAGGCCCGCGAACGACATCTTGGTTCCCGGCGCATATTTGCGCGGGCTGGCGAGCCAGGCGTCCATGCCTTCGAAATCCCAGTTGCCCGGAACCGACTTCAACGCGTCCGAATAGGCGAAGCCTGCGACGTGGCCGTGCGGCTTGCCGAGGGCGCCCCACAGATTCGGACCGATGCCGTTGGCGCCGCCCGAGGCGATCGTGTGGCACGCGGCGCATTTCGCGAATACCGCTTCGCCCTTCACCGGATCGGCGGCGGCGAGCAGGTTGGCGATCGGCACGGCCGCGGCGCCACCGGCGCCCGCTTCGGCATCCTCGATCGGGAAACCGGGCTTTTCCGGGTTGTGACCGGCGAACAACATGCTCGACCCGATGGTCAGGCCCAGCGCGCAAATGCCGGCGAACAGCACCCAGCCAGCGATAGTGTTGTTGCGATTGTCCATGCTCTTTGAGCCCCGTTTGCTGGCGCCCGCTTGCCGGACGCATATCTGATTTGGACGCTCCCTTACTGGCGCGGCGACGGCGGCGCAAGGGGAGGAATCGGGGATCGCGACCAGATGCGCCGGTTGCGCGCATGCGGCTTGGCGGCTATGCGCCGCGGCTCCACTCTGGGAAGGCAGTCATGGGCAGTTATTCGGCTTCCGCGCAGCATCTGGTCGACAAAATGCGGGCGGTCGCGCTTGCCGATCCCGCACGCGGGTTGGCGTTTCAGGGTGCGCCGGGAGCCAACAGCGATCTGGCCGCGCGCGAATATGATCCGAACTCGTTGCCGCTGCCCTGCTACGCCTTTCAGGATGCGATCGACGCGGTGCGCGATGGTAGGGTCGATCGCGCGATCATCCCGATTGAAAACAGCCTGCATGGGCGCGTTGCCGACATCCATTTCCTGCTCCCCGAATCCGGGCTGTCGATCGTCGGCGAGCATTTCCTGCCGATCCGTTATGGTCTGATGAGCCGCGATCTGGGCCCGGTGACGCGCGCGATGAGCCATGAACAGGCGCTGGGCCAGTGCCGCCACTGGCTGCGCGCCAACAATATCGCGCCGGTGGCGCATAGCGACACCGCGGGCGCCGCGGCGTGGGTCGCCGACAGCGACGAGGTCGGGCTGGCCGCGCTGGCACCGCCGCACGCGGCGGAACTGTATGGGTTGACGCTGCACGGCACCGGGATGGAGGATGCCGACCATAATATGACGCGCTTCGTCGTGCTGGCGCGCGAACCGCTCGCCGATTTTGCCGCGATCGAGGGGCCGGTGATGACCACCTTCATGTTCGAGGTGAGGAATATCCCGGCGGCGCTGTACAAGGCGCTAGGCGGTTTTGCGACCAACGGGGTCAACATGACCAAGCTGGAAAGCTATCAGACCGGCGGCAGCTTTGCCGCGACGCAATTTTACGCCGACATCGTTGGGGCGCCGGGGGACGAACGCGTCGATCGTGCGCTCGAGGAACTGGATTTCCAGACCAAGTCGCTGCGCCTGCTCGGTACGTACGCGCAGGCGCGCCTGCGGCCCTAAACGCCGCGGCGGCGGAGCATCCGGGCGGTCGCCGACGTCTGAACGATGAACAGCGTCACCAGGATGCTCGACACAACCAACGCGAACAGGTCGAACGCCGAGAAATCGGTGCCGCCGATGTCGGCGCCGCCAACCACTGGCATCAGTGCGGTCATCGCCATCAGCATCAAGCGCAATTCGGTCGGTCCACCCGCCATATAGGACAGGCGAAACTCGCCGACGACCTTGGCGGCGATGAAGGTGTGGATCGACAGCAGGAAGTAACCGATCACCGCCATCAGCGCGACGTCGAAACGCATATAGGGGCTCATCCCGATCGCGCTGACCATCAGCAGGGTTGCGAGCGCATCGACGCTATGGTCGACAAAATAGCCATAGTTCGGCCGCTCGATCTGGCGCCAGCGCGCCAGGCTGCCGTCGAGCGAATCGCCGAACCAGTTGACGACATAGCCCGCAAGGCACAGGCCCAGCCATTCGTCGTCGATCCAGCTGAGCATATAGCCCGCGGCGACCATGACGGCGCCGAAGAAGCCCAAAACGGTAAGCTTGTCGGGGGTCACCCACTGCGGCAGGCGGGGGCATATCCAGTTGAGCAGGCGGCGTTCGCCGCGCGCGAGGATATTCTGCTGAATACGGACCGGCGCCTGCGCGACGGGCTGGAACTTGCTCATGGAAATCCTTTGAAGCTGGCTGTCATGCAATCGCCAGCCAAATGTCATAGGATCGTCATAGAGCGAAAGTTGCGGGTCGGAAAGGGGTGGGGCGACGCGCCAGCTTACCGGGGCGCCGGTTTGCCGATTGCCTCGAAATGTGTCGCCGCTTCCGCGCCGCGTGTCGTGACGAGATAGTCGAAGCCGAGCAACAGGAAGCGCGAGAAGGCGGGGAGATCGCGCAATTTCTTGCCCTGCAAATTGTGGCGCAGCGGCGCGATCGGGATCAGGACGTGACCGTCGGCGGGAATGGCGTCGTGCGCTACTCCGGCCGCATCGAGGATCGGAGCGATCGCCTCGTCGCGATAGGCAGTAACGTCGGTGAAGCGTTCGGGCGACGGCTTCACCTGCCGGACCATGCCCGCAGTCGGGACATAGGCGATATGCAGCGACGTGCGTCCATTGGCCGCGGCTATACCGGGGAGCAGCGATCCGATGTCGTAGATCGAGGTCGGCGTCGTCCCGCGGCCCATATGATAGGCGCCCATCTTGAACAGCACCCGCGGTGCCGGCACCGCCGCGTTGCGGTAGGCGGTGAGGAAATAATCCTGCATCAGAGCCTGTCGTTCTTCATTATTCAGAAGATATTGGCCGCTGTTGTTCAGGCCATAGATGCGCGCACTTTCGGCGAGCGCGTCGATGATCGCCGCCGCTTCGGCATCGCCCGCGAATGCCTTTCGCAGCGCGGCGAAATCGGCCGGTGCGGCGGTCGACATCATGATGGCGCCGAAGTTTCCGGTGCCGAGCGCGGCGCGGTCCTGTTCCAGCCACGCCGCGAGGCGCGCGCGCACTGCCTCGTCCTTCGTTCGCGCCGCGAGCGTTTCGAGCAGGATCGATGGCGCGCCGATAAATTCCTGATCGATCCCCCACAATCGCCCGGACCGCGCAAAGGGCGCGGCGAGCGCGGCGTCTTCGCGGTTGGAAAGGAATGGCATCGCCCACGGCCGTCCGGCAAAGGCGTCGGCCAGCGAATCCACGCCGCCGGTTTCGATCCGGGCGCCGATCCACGCGGCGCTGTGCGGTCCGACCTCGACCGCATGATAAAGCGGCCCGGCGTTCTGCGTTTCGGCGATTGCCGCGGCGTCATGCGCGAGCGCCTCGGCCAGTTTCGGGGCGCCCGCAAGGCCATGGTCTTCGCCCAGCGCGACGAACTGCGCAGCCGTGAGCGCGTCGCGCAAGCGATCGCCGCCGGGTCCCGACAGGCCGTCAGGGGAAAACCCCACCGGCAGGATTTCGACCTTTTCGCCAACCGGCGGCGGTGCGGTGGTTTGGGCTCCAGCCGGGGTCGCGAGCGCCATGAACGCAAGGGCGATGAAATCGTTCAGCTTCCAGCTTGGCATGATGCACGCTCCTCTGTCGTCACTGTATTATATTAACAGTACAGTTGAGCGCAAGGCGTTGTTTGGCGATCGTCAGTCCTGCCAGGGACCGATTTCGCCGACGTCGCCGATCGACCGAAAGCGCACGGCATCGTCGACCCATGCCACTTCCCACATCGGCGCGGGGCGCAGCCATTCGCCGATCACGAACAGCGGCACGCGGTGCGCGGTGACGAACGCCAGATCGCTCGCGCTGGGGCCGGGGACGGGGGTATCGTAACGCTGGCGCAGCCGCACGACCGCGACGATGTTCGGCGGCGGTGCGGGCAGCGACTGGCGCGCCGGAAAGCCGGTACTGATCGCGATAATCGGGAACCCCTTGTCGTCGCGCGCGATGAGCAGCACCTTGTCGGCGCTGGCGATCGGGCCGCCGACCGGACGCCCGGCAACCTTGCGCGCGGCAATTGCGACGAATTCGCGCACGTCGGTGTCGGCGATCGGTGCGAGCGCCGCGGTGGTCGGCGGCGCAGGCGCAGGGTCGGTGGCGAGCGCCGCGGCAAACAGCAGCCATGCGATCAATGCGCTTCGCCCCAGCTTTTGCCGATACCGATTTCGACGTCGAGCGGCACCGACAGCGTCAGGGCCGGTTCGGCAGCGCCCATCATCACCGTTCGGATGACCGCCCCCGCGGCCTCCGCCTTGTCCGCAGGCGCTTCGAACACCAGTTCGTCGTGGACCTGGAGCAGCATCTTGACGTCGGACAGCCCTGCATCAGCAAGCGCCGCGGGCATGCGCGCCATCGCGCGCTTGATGAGGTCGGCGCTGGTTCCCTGGATTGGCGCGTTGATCGCGGCGCGTTCGCTGCCCGCGCGCTCGTTCTGGCTCGCCGCCTTGATGCGCGGGAACCAGGTTTTGCGCCCGAACAATGTCTCGGTGTACCCCGTCGCCCGCGCACTTTCGAGCGTGTCGGTGATATAGTCCGAAATCCCGGGGAAGCGTTCGAAATAGCGTGCGATCAGCGCCTGCGCCTCGTCGGGGGTGATCTCGAGCCGCCCCGCCAGTCCCCACCGCGAAATGCCGTAGAGGATCGAGAAATTGACCGTCTTGGCCTTACCGCGCGTGTCACGGTTGCTTTCGCCGAACAATTCGATCGCGGTCGCGGCGTGAATGTCCTGCCCCTGCGCAAAGGCTTCCTTGAGTTCGGGGACATCGGCCATATGCGCGGCGAGGCGCAGCTCGATCTGGCTATAGTCGGCGGCGATCAGGACGTGGCCCGGCGCGGCGATGAAGGCGTCGCGGATCTGCCGGCCGGTTTCGGTGCGGATCGGGATGTTCTGCAAATTGGGGTCGGTCGACGACAGGCGCCCGGTCTGCGCGCCGACCAGACTGTAACTGGTGTGGACGCGTCCGGTCGTGGGATTGATCTGTTGCTGCAGCGCGTCGGTATAGGTCGATTTCAGTTTCGACAGCTGGCGCCATTCGAGGATCTTGCGCGCGATCGGCACGCCGTCGCGTTCGAGCCGTTCAAGCTCGTTCTGGTCGGTCGACCAGTCGCCCGACTTGCCCTTGCGCCCGCCTTTCAGGCCGAGCTTGTCGAACAGGATTTCGCCGAGCTGTTTCGGGCTGCCGATCGCGAAGGGCTGACCCGCAAGTTCGTGAATCTCGCCCTCGATCCGCAGCATTTCGGTGGCGAATTCGCCCGACAGCTTCGCCAGATATTCGCGGTCGACCATGATCCCGGCGCGTTCCATGCCCTCGATCACTGCCGCCAGCGGGCGGTCGACCATTTCGTAAACGCGCGTCCCGCCCTCGATCGGCAGCCGCAGCTTGAGCAGCCTCCACAGGCGCAGCGCCACATCGGCATCCTCGGCGGCATATTCGGTAGCGCGGTCCAGCTGCACCTCGGCAAAGCTGATCTGCGATTTGCCGGTGCCGCATACATCCTTGAATGATAGGCAGGCATGGTCGAGGTGGAGCTTGGCAAGTTCGTCGAGCCCGTGCTGATGCTTGCCCGCGTCGAGCGCGAAGCTCATCACCAGCGTGTCGTC
>VFQN01007979.1_pt1 | contig 11034 bp, 1 predicted proteins | sample 3512371 | NCBI WGS metagenome assembly VFQN01 (sample SAMN10412370, study PRJNA504923) | tailings metagenome | isolation source: Replicate 2 from Balatoc abandoned mine | place: Philippines: Itogon, Benguet | collected 2017-08-28 | reverse complement strand
AAGATTAAAGAATAGAACAAACTGCCTGACCTTCGAGCACTATTCCTCTTTCCGAGATATCTCTTTCGAAGAAATTTACAAATCGATTGTCGAGACGAAGAAAAGATGAGCCCTTGTGAGTTTTCTTATATTACATGGAGAGGTAAATATGTCAGGGAAAATATGAATAAAGAACAAAGACAGAGAGCAATAGAATTTGAGGGACAGTAAGTCTTTATGTATCCAATTAAAGCCATGGGGCCCAACCAGGAAATATGCGACAAAGGTTTAAAGGATCCTTCGCTTCATTTATTAACATATCAACATGCCCTTCGACAGTTAAAGTGTCGTATGATAAATCTTCATAACCTCGCAATTTATTTCTAATTTTCATTAATGTTCTTTCGGCAGCATCTTTTCCGAAGTTCCCTGGTGCTTGCTTGCCACCATCAGCACCACCCCCTCCGAAAGCTTCTATCCCTAATGGAGCTTGCAGATTCGCCTTCTCTTTGCTTCGAAGGTTTCGCTTTCTTTGGAGAATGTTATCATGGAAATCAGGAACATGTTGATCAACATCAGGACCACGATTCCCAGGAACTTCACTTGTCTGATTCTGGTTATCATTAGGCATGAGTTGCTTGTTACGTGCCTTGAGCGGCGATAAACTCCATTTATATAAAGGATCGTAGATTACAACTTCAAGAATTGTGAGGAGATTGAGACTATTCTCACGTAACACCTTTAAAACTTCTTCACAACAACGGCGAAAAGTTCCTTCAACACCATTAATACCCATTCCATCCACAATATCTCGAGTAAGACGGAAAGGCACAGTTTCAGGTGTCCCTATAATAAAGGAAATAGAAGACTTGAGTTTCGACGAAGATAATAATAGGCAAAACAATTGACTTACCTAGTCCTTTCCCTTGATCAAAGACAATACCAAAATCAATATGAACACATTCTCCTGTAATTTGATCAACAAGAATATTATGAGCATGACGATCACCAATTCCTAAAATATAACCAGTCATTGAATTACTAGCAACAGATTTAATGTAATTTAATCGTTTTTGCATCCATTCTATTGGATGTGATGAAAATTTTTCAATAAAGAAATATCGAAACATTGGATGAAAATGTTGCATAATATCAAAGAATTTTCTTTCTTTTTCTTGAATATCTTGACATTTTTGTAAAATTTCACGACATTCTTTATGGGAATAATCTTGATTCACAGTCTTTTGATATCTTGTATGTAAACCATTAACTCGATCACATAAGATTGCACCGAAGGGTAAAGTATTTTCTACCCATTGTAAAATTCCAGTTTGTGGTGTAAGAGGGATCACTTTATACGTACGAATTAATAAATTTCGTGAATTCGTTTCATAATTTCGTTGAAAAGTTAAATTTATATTTTCAAATACTTGTTCCATGACAGCATCTTGCCTCATATCATCCCCACCTTTCACTAATTGTTTATAGATAATTCCATTTTCACCAAGGCATGAAACAATCTTTGGTCGAGAAATACCATTCTCAGTAATATGAAAGACTGGAATAATTTCTTTCATTCGAATTAAATTATGATTTGGATCTATGCTGTTGGTAACATCATATTTTTTCCATTTGTTCACAGGTATGGAAAGTGTTATAATAGCAGGAATCATACTTGTACTACCTGAGGATGAACTATTGTCAGGAGATACAAATTGTGACATAATTTCATTAAATCTCTTGCCACGTGGTTGAATTTCTTTGAATTTAATGTTTTTTGTTCTTCCAGCATTTTGAATAATTTCAGTTGAAGTTTTCGCAAGCTCGTGATATCCTTCTAAAAGACAGTTCATGTTTTTGATTAATGCCACATACTGCGAAGTGGAAGACGTCGATGGCTTTAACAAGCGCTGCAACATCGCCGCCGCTAATTCACTTCGACTGGATTGATTATTAGATTTGAATGTTACAGAATCAACGGTTTGCTCATGAATTAATGCAAACAGTTGAGGAATTACGTGATAAGGATGTTCATAGCAGAGTAACTGCATAAATTGTTGGAGAAGAAACTGAAATCCTGTTTCATCACTGCTTGACCGTCCAGCTGCAGTAATATTAGAATCTGAGAAAGATTGTCCCAATCGCGAAAAAATTTGATAATGTAAAGGAATAAATTTATAACTTAATATCTTTTGTTGTTGAAGGTATTGTAAAATTAATTCATTTAGCTTCAACAAATTCACAGTAATTGAACTAATGGAGGAAGCAGTTTCTGACGACGATGAATTTGATGAAGGTAAATTGTTCTTGAACCAAAGATTAATAAACTGAAATACGACATCAATATCTTGATCAGCTGAAAGATAAAGTAATTTCAAATAATTTTCAATTGCCAAGAGTAGGTATTGATTGTAAGATTGTATCAATTGATTTCGTTCTTTCTTGTCCATATCGATTTCCTTCTTTAACATTACAATATGGCGAAGTAAGTTTCGATTTTCTTGAACCTGTAGAGCAAGTGCATTTTTATCAGTGCTCGTTTGATTAAGTGGCTGTTGCTGCCTTTGTAATTCTTGCTGCAGTTCCAAACAGAGCTTGAGTTCCTCCTCACGGTCACGAAATACTCTTTCTGACTGAATCCATTCAATAGACTGAATTCGAGTCTGAATATTCATGAATAACGTCGCGGTAAAATTAGCGAGGCTTAGATAAGACTGAAGTTTATGATCTAAAGAAAATGCGTGCTCTATTGCAGGTTGAAGATAGTCTTGGATGATTTCTTGGGAAGCCTTGGACCCTTTTCGACTGTTCCACAATCCAGCTAAGCGTAATGCCTCTGATAAGCAGTCCATAACTACTGGAATTAAAGATTGTTGCAAAGTAGTTGTCGATGTTCTGAAGCTTGATTTGGAGAATACAGACTTACTCCTTTCCTTAATATCAGAAAATATAGGGAGAATCACGTTCATCAATCGATCTAACGCTGCTTCGCTTAACCCTTTCTTCCATAGTAGCTTGCACTCTTGCAACTGAGTCATAGGCACCAATACATCTTGTTCTGAGACGTTCCAACCATTACTTCGTTGAAGAGAATGGTCTCCTTGTTCGTTGGGAATCGACACATTTCTTTGAATTTGATTCCAGCACCGATAAAAGGCTGGTGAGAGGGAATGAATAGCTATTGAATTTCTAATGTCGTCGTCGACTCGATTTATTGCTAGAAGTCCATCAAGACTGGTAAGTGAATGATTACAAAGCAAAGAATATATCAGATTCAAGTTCTTCTGATAGTCAGAAACTTTGCTCCCTCGAGATAACAAATCTTGCAAAATCTTACCAGTTGAGAAATTTCCCAAAGATTTGCGTGATTCGATCTTCGGAGCTGCTTCTGGTAGATTCAATGTTGAAAAGGCGGCCGAAGGGTCAAGATTTTTGATTCTCCAAATCGTATACGTGTCATACAGACCTAAAATCTCATTGTTTACTGCATCACTGTTTTCTAATTTTAGCAGTTTCGATATAGAATACGAAAACTTGTCGTACGTTCTTCCTAAAGAAAGTAATGTTATGATTGCTGAGTTATCTTTCTTGCCATCGACCATCTTCTTCGTGAATGGAACATAAACAATCTGCGAACTATCACGCAAACTCCATTTTTGAAGATGATGTTCTGCTTCCTGATTTGATGAGTGAATTTCTTTCTTTAGGGTTTCCATATAAAATGTTCGGGTTTGACTTGCACCTAAACCGCTCAAACAGTCAGCAATAGCGGAATAAATATCGTCACGACGAAACAGTTCATCATGAGAAGATTTTTCATTTTCGTCGAGAGATGGAGCCTGTAAAAGCGACTCAAAAGTAGTCAAAGCTTCGAAGTATTGCTCTTTTCTTTGGTAACAAATGCCTTGCATTTGAAGATCAGAAGATCGGTTGATTGCCTCAACCGCGTCAACATCATTGGTTTTACGATATAAAAGACTAAAGATCTGTTGAAGTCGGACATATGACTGATACTTCTCCTTTAATTGATCAGCGGGGAGCAAATTATCTTCATCATCTCCATCTCGGAGCGTCATCTCACGCCTTAGTCCCAAGACATTAGTAGAAGATGATGCTTTAATCACGAGACTCAACTCATATATTTTATTTTTCAAATCCTGTAATCCTTTCACTGCTAAACTCTCTGCAACTAATTCAGACAACAAGAGAGCCGACGAGAGCAAATTACTTTCATACAGAACTTCAATCACATCGAGTAAATTGATATTGTTATGATACTGAGCGGCAAATTTTCGATACAAAAGCTCTTTGCTAACTTTACTTCGAGTAGAGGAGCTTGATTGCTGTTGATACTCTCCAATTTCGTTGATGCCCAATGGTTGAATATTGATGGTTTTTTGCAAGAGAAGATTGAAAATATGGCCAACTAGCTGGTAACACTCCAAGAAGATAGGAGATCCAGAAATCACCTTACCCCTGACCAAAAACCGATTGATATGATCGAACAGTGTGGCAACATAGGATGATTGTGCTCCAAAAACATCGATAGATTCGTTAAATACAAGAAGAAGAAACAGTTCACTAATCTCCACCGACAGCAAGCTTAAGGGAAAACCGCAAGAAAGAAGGAATATTAGCTTGGTATTTGAAGAAGCAACCTTTGTGGATTTTCCACTTTTCCCTTTCGTTGTCGAATTATTCGAAACATTCTTCACTCGAACCAAAAAGTCTTGTACAATACAAAAACTTAACCTTCGAATCCAATTTGAATAAAGTCTGTGGCGCTTAAAGGGGAATGATTGACCTGAGGATGCGGAATACAGGATGAAATAGTTACAATTCCATAATTTCTCACTCCACACAAAAGCTGCCGGGTCAGAGAACATGCTCTGACATAAATCATAGTCTCCTTCACATAAATTGTACAGTAACTCTTGGTCTAACTGAATATGGTTGCTTAAGATGCTGTTTGAAGCGTGATAGTTCGAAGATAATCGAAACTGTGAAATTATTGATTCGTAAATGCTGGATACTGCCCCTACAATGGAAGAATTAAAAGAGGATAGATTTGGATCTGATTGTGACAATGAACCACTGAGATCTGTGGAGCTCTGGTAAAGTGAAGTAAACTGACTGCTTCCGCTACTACTGCTTCCTATTTGGCTCGGATTACTACTATGATCATCAATAAAGTAGCCTTGAATTGCTAAATTAGTGAGAGACAAACTTACGATCGAATATGTGGAATCAGTTGTACTATTATTCATGAGCCTATATGAATAGACTATGATTTGTCGTTGAAGCAAAAGAGGATCAAAACTTGTCGAGGGGATAACATTGTTCATTGGTCGATAAGCAACAAGAGCAGTTTGCGCGAAACTTACTAAGGGTGCGAACTTAACTTGACTTTGCAAAGAGTAGAGAAAGCTCTTGATTTTATTCACATCATGGATAATTATTGTGGTAAGTTGACTGAAGAACGAGAATCGGAAGAAAGATATTGTCTTCTTAAGTCTTTGAAGATACTGACATACACATAGCAAATTGGATACAAGATTCTCATCGATGAGATGAATGGAGTGTTGCTTGCGAGAAGATATTTCGTCATTGGGTATGATAAATTCCGCATCAATTAACTCTTCTAATCGAACCAATAAGAGTAACAAACTCGGCCATAGATCCATGCCACCCAAAATGTCGTCAATGGTTTCCTTTAATGAGTTACAACACGATAACAGTAAATCCTCTTCATTCGATTTTACTGTCAGAGGATTCTTGAATGTCAGAGAGACAATAATCACAGGTAAAAGGGAGCATAATTGTCGTTGATTTGCACACGATGAAGATTTGACCTCTTGTTGACAAAATTCTATGACTTGAGTTAAAAGGTCTTTTATTCTTTGAATTAAAAGAATTGATACTTTCCATGGAATCTCTTTACTCCAGTTTAGTAAATGATAACTTAAAGGAATTCCTCGTTCTCCATCAGTCGACTTTACAGAACTATCACTAAGTATCCAATCCATGAAAAACACCCCGAACATAAAGTCTTTGACCCACAAATACCTAATAGAGATATTTAATAAAGAGTTCGCTTCTTTCATTTTTTGCAACATTATGTAATAACAATCAATCATGATCGGCAAATATTCCACTTCAGTTGTTTCTTCTCCAATGAATTGAGTATGCTTTGGTGGATTAAGAACAATGTGCAAAAATACTCTTTGCATTTCAACCAAAACCATTCTTTTGTTCGCAATAAATTCAGAATTTTCAAGAAGTATGAGGAGAAACAAAAGAACATTTCTATAAGAGGAAACTGAAACAGTCGATTGCAGTCGATAGAAAATAAGTCCAAAAATATCTAAATGATTAACCATACTAAGTAATTGGTTTAAATTCAGTAAATTAAGATCCCGCTGTAATGTGGAGAGAAAACCGAAAATAAAACCTTTAACAAGCAGAATGCTATTTTGACGGACGTCAAGGGATTCAGTTGAAGCTGCTGCTTCATTTCCTGGACCTTCAGACGAAAAGGTTGTGAGTAGCCAAATGAGTTGATTAAAATACCCTGTGATATCTTTCTTCATTTGATTATTTGCTTCTTTATTCGGAAATAATCTACTTAGAAAATCAGCGATTTCTTTGCATTTTGTATTTTGATCAATTAGATTTTGTTGGGAACTCGTTCCACTTGACGTTTTCTTTAATAAATCACATTTTACTAAAAGTTGAATGTGATACACCTTACAAGGAATATAATTCGATTGAAGGGATTTCATGATTTCACTATCCCCTTCTCCTCCGTACAAACTTTTTGAAAACGCGGTGAGCATAGCCCAACGAGCACGAGGAACAGATATTCGGATAATTGAAGGCATCAAAAACTGACCAAAGTTTACGAGAAAACAATGGAACAGTGATTCTCTTTTGTCCCAAGTAAAATAATGAAATTCTTGAAAGAGGAGCTCATAAGGGAAATCTTTAAGCAGAATTTCGGCTGATGTTACAGTCGAGCCCTTGAAATTTTGAAGCCAAATCCATAGTAGGCAATCCAGATACTCTAGGATAAATTGTGGCCTTATTGAATAACCTAGTCGAAAAGCCATTGCACTGAATGAGTGCAATATTAGATCTCTATAAACAGGTCTACTACTTTCGACCACGGTATCCTGCAAAGGCTGCACAAATTGAATTAAATCAGAAAGTGTCTTGGTGACAAGATCTTGTGTTCCAGCCGCCACAGTAGTGACATACAATGTAAATAGGACAACTGCCTCAAGTGGATCAGAATCTTTAATTTCAACTGAACTTTGGAAGGTGTCGCATAACTTTTCATGGATGCTTTGATAAACCTTCAAAGGATTTTTGAAATGTCGGAAAAGAAGGTTCACGTGTTCTGCTGCGATCATTCGCACATTTATATCAACATCGACAATCGCAGAAAGGAAGACTATTGTCACCTCAGCCTTGATTGTGTTGATGCTTTCCACATATTTCATCAACTCCAATATTATTTTCATTTGATAAAATCTTACATTCCAAATTTGATGAAGCATTTTCTCTTCAACAGCACCTTCACCAGGAAAGAGTTTCTCCAAAATAAACTGAAGCATTGGATCATTTTTTATGTCTAATTGATTGGTATTCCGATTTCTCCAAAAATTGGGGGAGCTCACTAAATTGAAGAAGACATGAAAGACCTTTAGATAGGCCAGATGAGCCCACTCGTAATGGATTTTGTTCCAAGGAAAAAGAATTATAATCTCATACAGAAGCAGATCATTGAAGGGGAATGAAGCTTGCGAAATTCTTTCTGCAAAAGATAAAACTATTTCTGCGGAACTTTCTTGATATTCTTCTACTAAAAAAATCAAAAATTGTTGAAAGAAATCAACAAGCTTGCCAACTACAGTCTTTTGCAGGTCGATTGGTGTAAACGAGAGCTGCAATCGGTATATTTCCAATAGGAATTCCAATAACTCAGGCAATTGGACGACAGGTGTGTTAGAGTTGCCAGATTTCAAGACTTCTTGTGTCGATTCATTTCTTATCGACTTGATTGAGGTAGGTAAACTGCCTGTGTCTTTAATTTCGTCCATAAAATCATCAGCATCGGTAGAGCTAATCTGACTACTTCCGTTTATTGAAGGTCGCGATTTCGAAATTTTTGACTTCACAGATAAGAGTATTTTCATCAGTAATTCTCGAAAACTTTCACTTGACTTCAACGTATTAGATTCAAACTGTTGGAAATTAATATTGCGTATCAGATGTACGATATCGATCACATTAAGTAACTGAAAATTGACGAGAATACAATCTAGCATGTTTTCGATGATATCTCCGATTTCACCACATGATGTTCGCGTAAGATCACCGTAACATTTGAAAGAACAGGTTAGGTAAAGGCCGATTTTTAATAAACCTTGAATTGTTTCAGAGTTTGGCACACTACTTTTGATTAAGTCCGCGATTTTCCCTTTCCACACAAAAAAGCATTCATCTAAGAATTCTCTGAACTCTCGATTCTCTTCAAAACTTCCTGATACAGAGATAGCAGAAAAATGGTTAGAATAAGACAATTTGTTTGGATACAGCATAACGAGATCTTTAGCGGTCTCCCAATGGATTGGGATTTCAACTTGTTCCTCATATTCAACATCATTTTTTGAATATCCAGTGGTCTCGTCTTGAAAAATATCAATAATTAATCTTCGCAGAGCGGAAATGACCTCCATTTCGTGATGCTGCACGAAAGACGTCTGAAAGCTATAATTAAAGGAAGGATTAGCAAATACAGATGTGAACCAAGCTTGTAAATAAAACCATTTTCTTTGTCGGAATAATCCGGAAACAGTTTGTGGGGGCAGATCACTGTTTTGATAACGACCTAATAATTGGAGTGTTCGCAAATAGTACGGACAACATATTGCTGCCGTAGATTTCATAAACTTTTCATTTGGTTCAATCAGAATTTCTTCGTCTTCTATCACATCCCCATCATTACCATTATCCGACGTGGTATTTTGGATAAACTGTCTCGTTTGAAAGATCAACCATTTAGATAACGTAAAGGAGAATTGACTTGCTCCATCACTCAGGGGATGAGATAGAAGCACAGACAGCAGGTGGAATAGGTGTGAATGAAACAAACTTAGACCAACAATCCGCCCGTTCAGAACTTTGAAAAAAGTTTTTTCATTCTCTGACATAATGTTTACTAATTGAATGTAATTATTCTTTGCTTCTAAAAGAAGCACTTCATCAAACTCCATTCCGGTCGAAGAAATGATTAGTTTGGATGAGAGGGACCACAGTTGTCGAAGGGCGACTAAAAACACCCCTATCACTTGCTTTTCGTCCTTAAACTGCAAAATATTTTTAAATTGTTGATGAATTATGGTTGTCCATTGATTTAAAGTCATAAGATGAACTGCACTATTTTCGCGTGCGTTTGAGGCAAGAAAATCTTCAATCCGTTCCTGAGAAGTACCTTTAATCACAATCCACAACAAACTTTCTAACAAGACAATATCATTGGTTAGTAATCGATCATTCATCTTTTTAACAGGATTATTGAAGAACCGTTTGTTCGTGATAGAAATTTTATTCTCTGAGTCGGTTTCATGCAATGTATTCGACAGAAGCGTAATACTTTGAATCCTTTCAAAAACACGATAAAATCCTTCTAATAAAGATTTTTCTTTTCTTGATCGTTTCCATCCGCGAGAAACATTTTCATCTTCCTCTTGCTGGCACTTGTTCTTGTCCGAACCAGAAATCTCACCGAAGGAAAGGAAATCATGCTTCACACTAAATCGATTCCAGAGGTTATTATAAAATCGAAGAACATTTACAATCACAGAATAAGCCAGTTTCCCAAGTGGGTAGTCTTCAATGACATTTATGAATGCCGTTGAGGAAGTGGAAGATACTGTTGAACCTGAAATTTTTCGGTTTTGCTTCTTTCGACATCCAGTCAGAATTGAGATTAAATACTCATCACTTATCAAGCCTTCGTATAAGTTTGTTAATAAAGGATAAAAATCTGGAAGGCCAAGAATTGAAACGAAAAGCAACTTGTTTGTCGAGAAATGCAAAAGTTTATCTGTCAACACATAAACAAACATTAGCAGAGGTTCCGAATACTTTTCTTGGAGGTATTGAACCGCACAAATGTGTTTCAGCAAATATCGAAAATAATGTAGATTTAATTCATCGATTAGTAAATTCATAATATTCAAAGAATGAAATTGAACTATTGCAGCCAAACATTCATAAAGAGAGGAAATAATCATGAGACTATTTTCGTCATTGTCATCGGCAAAAGCAAATAGCTGTCGAAACCAGCTAAACAATGGCTTTAAAATCTTTTTACTAGGAATATAGTTTGTATCCAAATCTTCATCGGAATCAACTTCCATTTCATCCTCGCTATCTCTCATCTTTTTCTCTCTAACAACGCGGCTGGCTTTGCTTGTTAATGATTGGAAGTGAAAGTCATTATAAAGGTTTGAAGAGATTGCTTTCAATAGCTTCAAATTCATTGGATCGGCAGCACTTCTTTTGTCAACCATAATATGCTTGAGATAGACAAATAAGCGCTTCCAGCCTGTTTGCTTCAGCTTACATTCGAAAGGAATTGAGTAAACGATTTTTGTTTCCATAATATCACATAAACTCGATTTATGAATTTGTTTGACTTGCCCAGGAAGACCTTTATCGAAGAAGATTTCCAAACTAAAATCAATTACCTCAATCACCTTTGAAGATATAAATTGGCCGTATCGAAGGCAGTGCTTGATAACTTGCTTGAAAAGCTGACTCGCATCTGCTGTTACTGGCTTTCCTTTTGATAATAATGCATCGATTTCCCGCTTTTCGTAATTCATTACTGCGTAAATCAAATTCATGGTTTCATACGATGAAAGAGATACTTTTCTTTTAATCACTTCATCCTCGAGGGCAATCTTGCCTTTCTTTCTTATTGTAGGCTTTTCGGATTGTAGTTGCGAACGAATATCATCAATATCCATCTCAATAGTGAATCGC
>VFQN01007977.1_pt1 | contig 11036 bp, 10 predicted proteins | sample 3512371 | NCBI WGS metagenome assembly VFQN01 (sample SAMN10412370, study PRJNA504923) | tailings metagenome | isolation source: Replicate 2 from Balatoc abandoned mine | place: Philippines: Itogon, Benguet | collected 2017-08-28 | reverse complement strand
AGCAAGCCGGTTGATGCCGAAGCTCAGCACCAGCACGAAGGCCAGCGGCGCGAACATGGCAATGTAGGCCAGGATCGTCGGCTGGACCGCGGCGCCGCGCGGCGTCATGACGCGCTGGTAGAACAGCGCCTGGAGCTCAGGGGTGTTGGCGATCAGGTACGCGACGACGCCGGTGAGCAGCAGCCCCGAGGCCATCCAGTTGTAGACCCGGAGCATGTACGCCCGGAGCCCGGCATCGACGGCGGCTGCGTCGGCGGTTGCCGTGCGACCCCAGCTTGGCGCACCCGTCGTGTATCGCTGGTCGGGTTGAAGGGCCATGGCTCGTGGAACTCCTCTCCTGGGGATACTTCCACCGTCCTTCGGTGGAGAGTGGGTTGGGGATACGCCCGTCGCCTTCGATGCGGGACGTCGGGAGCCGGAACGAGCGGGATCGAGGCGGGGCGCCCGATTTGGGACGCCCGCTCCGTTCGTCCTGGATCGCCGCCACCTTCGCCCCGGCAGGTGCCGACGCGGTGAACGGAGACCGCAAAAGCGGGCGGCGGACCGGTGCGCCGGCTTCCGCCGAAGGGGCGTCTGGCTTCCCGTCTCGAGGCCACGCGAAGTCCTCCTCTTGGCCGCTGCGCGGCATGCGCGCGACGTCTACCGCGCCTCATCGGCGCGCCACCCGGCCTTCGGCCGGCATGGGCGCGCCGGCGCGTTGCGCCGCCGGCCGCGCCGCGGCCGAGAGGTTGCGCGCGGTGTTCGCCAGGGCGAGGTGGCTGAAGGCCTGCGGGAAGTTGCCGAGCTGGCGCCCCGCGCGCGGGTCGTACTCCTCGGCGAGCAGCCCGACGTCGTTGCGCAACGCGAGCAGCCGCTCGAACAGCGCCCGCGCCTCCGCGCGGCGGCCGAGCAGGGCGAGGGCGTCGGCGTACCAGAAGCTGCAGGCGAGGAAGGCGCCCTCGCCGGGCGGCAGCCCGTCCGCCGCCTCCGCGGTGTCGTAGCGCAGCACCAGGCCGTCCGCCATCAGCCGCCGCCCGACCGCCTCCACGGTGCCGCGAACGCGCGGGTCGCCGGGCGGCAGGAATCCCACCTGCGGAATCAGCAGCAGGCTCGCGTCGAGCGTCCCGGAGCCGTAGGACTGGACGAAGCTGTTCAGGCCCGGATCGAAGCCCCGTCGGCAGACCTCCTCGTGGATGGTCCGCCGCAGCGCGCGCCAGCGCTCGACCGGGCCCTCGAGCCCGAACTCCTCCACTCCGCGCACGGCACGGTCAAGCGCCACCCAGGCCATGACCTTCGAGTGGACGAAGTGCCGTCGGCCGCCGCGCACCTCCCAGATGCCCTCGTCCGGCCGGTCCCACACGGCGGCGACCCGCTCGGTCAGCGCCCGCTCCAGCGCCCAGCCGGCCGCGCTCGGCGCCAGGCCTGCGCGGCGCCCCTGATGGAGTGCGTCCGCCACCTCGCCGTAGACGTCGAGCTGGAACTGGGCGTGGGCGGCGTTCCCAACGCGCACCGGGCGCGAGCCCTCATAGCCCGGCAGCCAGTCCAGCTCCCGCTCGCCCAGGTACCGCTCGCCAGCCAAGCCGTACATGATCTGCGTCTGCGAGGGGCTCCCCGCCGCCGCGCGCAGCAGCCATTCGCGCCAGTCGCGCGCCTCCTCGAGGTAGCCCGCGTCGATCAGGGAGATCAGCGCGAGGGTTGCGTCGCGCAGCCAGCAGAAGCGGTAGTCCCAGTTGCGCGGCCCGCCGATCCACTCGGGCAGGGAGGTCGTCGGCGCGGCGACGATGCCCCCGGTGGGGGCGTAGGTCAGCGCCTTGAGGGTGATGTGCGAGCGCAGCACCGCCTCGTGCCAGTCGCCGGTGTGCCCGCAGCGCGCCGACCATCCGGTCCAGAATGCCTCCGTCTCCGCGAGGGCGGTGTCGGGATCTGCGGGCGGGGGGGCGGGCAGGTGCGAAGGGCCGTAGGTGAGGACGAAGGGCACGACCTGCCCCGCCTGCACCGCGAACTCGCCCCGGGTGGCCAGGCCCTCGCCGCGCAGCGGCACCGGCGTGTGCAGCTCGACCATGTCCGGGCCGGCGATCGCGCGCAGGCCGGGCTCTCCCTCCGGCAGCCGCGTCACCCAGGGCACGTCGGCGCCGTAGCCGAAGCGGAGCGCCAGCTCGGTGCGCATCGCCACGCGCCCGCGGCGGCCGAGGACGAGGCGGACCAGGTCGGAGGCCTGCCCGCGCAGCGGCATGAAGTCGACGAGTGCCACGGCGCCCTCCACCGTCTCGAACTCGGTCTCCAGGACCAGCGTGCCGGGGCGGTAGCGGCGCGTCACGCGCGGGGCGGGGTCGGACGGCGCCACCAGCCACCGGCCATGCTCGGGCCCTCCGAGCAGCGCGGCGAAGCAGGCGGGGCTGTCGAAGCGCGGCCAGCACAGCCAGTCGATCGAGCCGTCGCGCGCCACCAGCGCCGCCGTCTCGCAATCGCCGATCAGGGCGTAGTCCTCGATCCGCAGGGCCAAGGCCCGTCCCCCCCGGTCAGCCGTTGTCGCGGAAGGCGGGGTAGAGCGTCATGCCGCCGTCCACGTAGAGGGTCGTGCCGACCACGTAGTCGGAAGCGTCGGAGGCCAGCCAGACAGCCGCCTCCGCCACGTCCTCGGGCTCGCCAATGCGGCCGTAGGGAATCAGCGCCAGCAGCTTCGCCTCGGCCTCGGGTGTCGCCCAGGCCTCGCGGTTGATGGGTGTACGGATCGCGCCGGGAGAGATTGCGTTCACGCGGATCCGCTTCTCCGCCAGCTCCTGCGCCAGGGTCTTCACGAGCAGCGCGACGCCGCCCTTGGAGGCGGCGTAGTTCGCGTGGCCCGCCCAGGGGATCACGTCGTGCACCGAGCTCATGCAGACGATCTTGCCCGCCGTGCGCGAGGGGCCATCGGGCGTCACGCCCTGCGCCAGGAAGATTCGCACCGCTTCCCGCGCACAGAGGAACTGGCCCGTGAGGTTGACGTCGATGACGCGGCGCCACTGCGTGGCCGTCATCTCCGCGATGGGCGCGTCCTGCTGAAGGCCGGAATTGGCGACGAGGATGTCGAGCCGGCCGAAGGCGTCGAGGGCGGCGCGGAACATCGCCTGCACCTGCGCCTCGTCCGAGACATCGGCGCCGAGCGCGACCGCCTCGCCGCCCTCGCGGCAGATCTCCTCCACGATGGCCTCCGCCGCATCGCGGCCGGAGCGGTAGTTGATCCCCACCGCGGCGCCGGCCCGCGCGAAGGCGCGGGCGATGCCCGCGCCGATGCCGGAGCTGGCGCCGGTGACGATGGCCTTTTGCCCGCGCAAGGGCCAGTGCGCCTCGGTCATGCCCGCTGTCTCCCTCCGGCCCTAGACCACGTAGCGGTCCCAGCCCGCGTAATGCTCGCTGGTGCGCCGGCCGCGCGGCAGGCGCAAGGCGACGAGCGCGAGCCCCATGGCGACACTCGCCCAGGCCGCGACGGGCGAGGCCACGCCGTCCAGCAGCCAGGGCGCGGCCGCGAGCCAGGCGCCGAACAGGGCGTTGACCAGGCGCAGCGGCCGCGCAACCTCCGCCGTGGCGATGATCGCCACCGTGATGGCGAGCGCCCCCACCACGTGATCGCTGTTGGCCATCGACCCCGACGTGCCGAAGACCAACCGGGTGAGCATGAGGAACGCGCCGATCGCGATCGAGACAGCAAGCGTCCAGGGCAGCGTGATGCCGCGCGTCGTGTCCGCCCAGAAGGCAGGCCAGCTGGCGAGGGCGTCCGAGGTGTCCTCCTGTCCGCCATCGACCGCGTCGCCCTTGAAGAAGGTGCGGAGTAGCGGCTTGCCCCGGCAATGCGCCCAGTAGAGGAACTGACCCATGGCGATCACCTCGTCCAGCGCGAAGGGGATCATGACCAGCATCGCGAACGCCGCGATCAGCGCCGGCGTGCTCCAGGTCCCGATCACGATCGGCTGGATGATGATGAAGTAGATGCTGACCACCCCGAGCGGGATCACCAGGATGCCGAAGAAGGTCACCATCCAGGGCATCGTGCGCCAGCGAGCGCGGGTGCCCATCACCGCCATCAGGATCTCGAGCATGTAGCTGACTGCCCCGAGCCCGGCGTCCGGGATCGGCCAGGCCTTCGAGACGGAGGAGGTGATGATCTCCGCCGTGCCGTTCCTGGGGTCGGCCGGGTCGCCCGCGAAGAAGGGTTCCCAGACGAAATCGACGTGCCCGAGCTGATAGGCCGTGAGCATCCTGGAGATGAGAAGGCCGATGAGGCCCATCGCTGCGATCGGCAGCCGCTGCGCCCCGGTCGAGGGGCAGTAGGTCCAGCCCGGTGGGATGACCTTGGGGTCCATCATGCCGGCCATGCTCATGCCCGGCATCATCGGCACAAGGACCGCGAAGGCGATCACGAGCGCGCCGACGAGCAGATCGTTGTTGTACTGGGCGGCGCTCGGGCTCCAGAGGAGAAGAGGCGCGAACAGGAGCCAGATCCCGATGCCGGCGTTGGCCCACTGCGCGAACCAGGCCGTGCGCTTCGGGAGCGACAGGGCGCCGAACAGGGCGATCAGCAGTCCACTCGCGACGTCGCTGGCCATGAGCGCGGCGGCCCGCCATTCGACCGAGGGCAGGCCGCGCTCCTGCGTGACCGCGCGCACCGCGGCGCCGACGGTCTCCTCCGTCACCGCGTCGTAGACGAGCGGGCTGGCGGCGAGCCAGAGGCCGAGGCCGATATTGGCGAAGTGTGCCCAGCGGGTGCGCCGGGCATCCGCCTCCATCGCCGCCATGTGGTCATGCCCGCCCATGCCCGCCATCGCGCCGTGCCCGGCATCCGCCTTGCCAGCGTGACCCATGGCAGCATGATCCATGGTGGCGTGGTCCATGGGGCCGCCCCGGGCCGCGGCGGGCGAGCCCTCTGCCTCGGTCGTCTCCGGCGCACCCGGCGACGGCCGCTGGCCATACCAGGCGACGAGCGCGGGGTTCAGCTTGTTCGCCTTGTACCAGCCGACCGGGTCGCGCTTCAGTGCTGCGACTATCCTGGGCAGCGTGTCACGCAGGGAACGCTTCGGCTCCCAGCCAAGCAGGCTGCGCGCCCGCGAGATGTCGAGGATGTAGTGATCGCTCGACTGCTCGACCATCCAGGGCTTGACGAACTCGTCCCCGCCCAGCACCTCGTTCTGGAGCCACACGCCCGCCAGCGCCAGGGTCTTGGGCACCCGGACGGTAGTCCAGTCCTCGCCGTGCAGCGTCTCGCCGATGATGTTCTGCACCTCTGCGTAGCCAAGCGCTTCCGGCTCGCCGACGAGGAGCGGCAGCTCGGGGGGGAGGTCGCGGCGGCGCTCAATGAGGCGGGCGATGACGTCGGTCAGGTCATCGCGGTGGAGGAAGGACTGCCCGGCGCAGAGCATCCCGGGGTAGACGTGAGCGGCGAGCCTGTGCTCGTAGATGCGCGCCACCTGCTCGGCGATGAACGGCGAGTGGCCGAGATCGTCGTAGACGCCGGCGATCCGCAGGAACACGACGGGCACCTGGCCGTGTCGCTCCCGCAGCAGCGCCTCGGTGCGTACCTTCGACTCCGGGTAAGCCCAGGATGGCTCGATCCGAGAGGCCTCGTTGATCCTCTCGTCCGGCCGGTCCGTCGGCTTGTGGACGAGCATCGTGCTCGCGTAGATGAACTGCTCGACCTCGAAGGCCTGGAGGGCGTCGATGAGCCGGCGCGTGCCCTCGACGGTGATCCTGTCGTAGAGCGGGTTGGGCTCGCCCGAGACGTCGTAGTAGGCGGCGAGATGCACGACCGACGCAATGCGGTTGCCGAACCGGCGGCGCACCTCCTCGAGCGCCGCTTTCACGCCCTCATCCGAGCCCAGGTCGAAGTCGACGGCGTGGGCCGGTGCGGGCGGGTCGGGCGGCCCGGCCCGGTCGAGGCCCACAAGGGCCAAGCCCGAGTCGGCGAGCCTGCCGATCAGCGCCGACCCGATGAAGCCGCTGCTGCCGGTTATGAGGACGGGCCCGCTCTGGGGCGAAGAACCTGGCATGCGAGAATTCTCCCCGGGACGCCTGCCGATGCCACCGACGATCCGGCGCCATGCGGGCTCCGCCCCTCCTCGATCGGTGGCGCTCATCGAAGATCCTCCTTGAGCAGCTCCGTGTTGATCGCGAAGGCGGCCATCGCGCCCTCGGCCGCCGCGACCACGGCGAGCTGCACGCGGCGGGACGCATCGCCCGCGACGTAGAGGCCCGGGACGCCGGTGGTTTCATACCTGCCGGTCTCGACGTCGCCCCGCGGGGTCAGCATGCAGCCGAGCCTCTGGGCGAGGTCGCTGGCCTGGCGCTCGGCGGAGGCGAAAAAGAAAGCGCGGCGTGGGAGCGCCCCGCCGGTCTCGAAGCGGACACGCTCCAGCACGCCGTCGCGGCCCTCAAGGCGGGCGATGCGCTCCTCGCGCAGGCCGATCCCGTTGTGAGCCAGTCGGTCGAGGTTGTCCGGCGGGAGCAGGGCCGGCCCGTCGGTGCACAGCACGAGGTCCCGGCTCCAGGCCGTCAGCTCGAGGGCGAGCCTCTGGCCGTTCGCCCCACGGCCGTAGACTGCAAGCGGTTGATCGCGGTGCTCCCAGCCGTCGCAGTACGGACAGTGGAACACGCTCCGGCCGTACAGCTCCCTGAGCCCCTCGACGTCCGGCAGGGAGTCCACGACGCCGGTCGCCAGCAGCAGTTTGCGTGAAGCCTCGCTACGGGCGCGGCCGCCGTCGCCATCCAGGGTCACCTCGAAGCCCCCGCCGGTGCGGCGGCTGACGTCGGTCGCCTCGGCGTCCCGGACCTCCACGCTGTCATAGGTGCCGAGCTGTTCGCGCCCGCGCCGGCGCAGCTCCTCAGGAGGCGTCCCGTCCCGGGTGAGAAAGCCGTTGAGGTGCCGGGAGGGCGCGCTACGCGGCCGCCCGGCGTCGCACAGGAGCACGCGCCGGCGGCAGCGCCCGAGTATCAGGGCCGCGCTCAGGCCGGCCGGCCCCCCGCCCACGATGATGACGTCGTACATGGCCGCTCCCATGCTCAGCTGCGACCGGCCTCGGGCAACGATGTCCCCATGCGGCGGTCCGGGCCGCCGCCTCAGGCGGTCCCAACCATGCCTCGGCAGCTCTCAGCGCAGCGACGGCACGCCTCGGCGCAGCGCCGCATCTCCTCGTGCTGGCCGAGGCGGTCGCAGTCGTCGGCGCACTGCGCGCAGATCTCGGCGCACTCACGGCAGAGGTGCGCATGATGCGGGGAGCGCCGGGCCATGAAGTCGGCAGTGACCACGCAGATCTGCGCGCAGTCCGTCAGGAGCCGGATGTGGTCCTCCCGCGCGTGCTCGCCGCCGGTGCGCAGGCAGAAGGCGACGGTCTGGAGACAGATCTGGTGGCAATCCAGGCACTCGGCGATACAGCGCTGCATCCCGGCGTCCGTCGCCTGGGAGATGGTGGTCTGGCCGCTCATGACTGGTGTCCTTCCTGGGTGGTGCCCTGTCGCGCTTAGACGCTCGCCTGCCACCCGCCGCCGCGGCACGGCGGCGGGTGGAGCGGCGACGGCTCAGCCGCGCTGCTGGCCCGGCGCGGGCGTGGCGGGGCCGGAGCCGCCCTGGCCCCGGTTCATCCCCTCCATCATCCGGTTGCAGTTCTCCATCATCCGGTTCATCTGCGCCGGGTACATCTGGCCCATCATGTTCATCATCCCCATCATGCCGCCCATGCCACCCATCATCCCCTGACTGGGCTGGCCCTGCCCGGGCTGCGCCTGCGGGGCGCCGCCCGGAGGCGGGGTGGTGGTGCCCTGCTGGGCGAAGGCGCCCTGGGCGGCGAGGAAGCCGCCGAGCAGGGCGGCGGCGGCGAAGAACGCGGTGTGCTTGCGAGTCATGCTGTGTGTTCCTTTGTCGTGGTCGTGGGAGTGGTGCCGGACGGCGGCGCCGTCAGGCGTCTTGGCGCGACGGGCGCGCCTCCGGCCCGGGAGCGTTGGCCTTTGAGTGGCAGGGCTTGCCGTCCTTGCCGCCCATCATGCACATGCCGAACGCGCACATCGCCGCGCAGGGCAGCAGCGAGAGCACGAGAGGCGCGAGCCCGAAGGCCACGAGCCAGGGCCAACCGAGCGCGAGGCCCGCGCCGACCAGGGCAAAAACCCCGAGCATCACCGCCCGGCGGCCGCGCAGCCACGAGGGCAGGCGGTCGGCGAGACGGCGGCGGTCCGGCGCGGTCGCGCCGGTCGGAGTGGGCAAAGTGAGAGTGTCCATGTCTTTCCTTCCCGTTCGTCAGTCCCGGCGGCGGCCAAGCCACCGCCCGGGCGGGGTGGGGTTGGTGTTCCCCGGTCCCCGTGAGCGTCTCTCGCGCAGCGGCGGCGGTGCGGGCCGCCAACAGCGGCACCGTGCCTCCGGCTAGGCCGCGGCGCAGGGATCAGGCGCGCCGCCCCGAAGGCGGGCACACCCGCGCGTCAGACGGAGCGGATGGGAGGGAAGAGGTGGGGCTCGATCGTCCGGCCGAGGAGGACGGAGTGCGCCACCGGAATCCAGATCCTGGGCGGCGATAGCACGAAAGGAGCCTGCGTCACCGGGCTGGGGAGCGCCGCAGCGGCGCACCCGATCGCGGCGGCGGGGCAGGCAGGCTGCCCTTGCCTCGGCGTGGCCGGATCGCAGGGGACGCCCCCCATGGCGGTCTCGCCCATCAGGGCACCACAGTCCGGCATCCCCAACGGCGCGAAGGGGGCAGCCATCGCCGGCACCGCGCCGAGAAGCGCGAAGACCGTCAGGACGACCGTGACCCGTCTGAGGATCGCTGCCCACATGACCGCTAGAATGGTCCGGGCCCGCCGGAGTTTCAATCGCGGACGCATCCATCGCCTCGCCTCCCCCGGCAAACAGCCAGGAGCAGTACGCGTGGACGCAAGATCACACGCCGCTTACGGCGCTCTTCGTCCCGGGGCCCGTCCCCCGCTGGCCGCCGGAGGGCAGGCGCCGAACGCCGTGCCACCGCGTGCCGAGGCCGGTGAAGACAGGGCACAGCACGGGGCTGCGGTAGAGGGCATTGTCGCACGCTCGGCTACACCGTTCGTGGTGCCTGGGATTCCGGCAAAACACTCCTCCGCCTAGACCAGTTTGGCTCCACACCGCGCCGCTGGTCCTTGTCGGCTCGCAGCCGACCGGCAGCCGCCGCCGCTGTGAGCACCACGCACACCCGCTGAGGATAGGCGGGCCGCTCGCCCCTTGATTCAACCGTGGTTCGTCGCCATCCTAGGCTCGATGCGGGTCCCGCTCTTCCGACGCCTAGTCGTGGTCTTCTCCGTGCTGGCGTTCCTGCTGGCCGGTTTCGCCACGACCTCGGTCGCGGCGAACGCGCCGTGCGGCATGGACATGGCTGCTGCAGCGGCTGCCGACGGTGCCCCTTGTGACGGCGGTAGCATGCCGGACGATCCCGAAAAGGTGCCAAGCGTGTCGGTGTGCTTTGCCAAGTGCCCCGTCCCGCTCCTCGACCGAGCTGCCGCGCCGCTCGCCCTGGCATACGTCGAGTCTCCCGTGCAGGCGCTTCGCCTTTATCCCGTGCGGGCCGGCATCGGCATCCTTCCCCCGCTCGAACCCCCTCGCGCCTGAGCCTACTCGGCCGCTGAAGGCCGAGGCCGGTCTCGGTCGCGCCGTGTAGGCGTGATTCCGGCCGGCTCCGCGGCATAGCCCCCGCGCGTTCAAAGCGCGCGGCCGGCCATGTCACCTGCTCGCCGTCTGTCGGCGGCTTGCTGGGCTCAAGACGTGAGGACCAACACAATGGCTATCTGGAGGATGTCCGCCCGCTCGGCCGTGCTGGCCGCGGCGATGGCGCTGACGCCCGTTGCCGGCGCTCTCGCCGCGGGCGCACAGGACTACGAGTTCCGGCTGGTGACGGCCGAGGTGAGGCAGGGCGCGGGCGCGGTCCTGGCGGTCCGGCTCGTCCACAAGCCGTCCGGCCGCGCCGTGCCGGACGCGGTGATCTACGCCACGCGCCTCGACATGTCGCCCGAGAGCATGCCGACCATGACCATGCCGGTCACGCCGGTGCCGGGTGCCGACGAGCCTGGCGTCTACCGCTTCCGCGCCGACCTGGTGATGGCCGGGGGCTGGGCGCTGACGCTTGCGGCCAAGGTGCAGGGCGAGGAGGGCACGGTGCAGAACCGCCTCGTCCTCCGCGCGGTCCAGTAGGAGGGCGGCCGCCATGCGACGCATGGTTCTGGCGGCGCTGATCGTGCCCGCGGCGGTCGGCCTGGGGGTCGGCGGCTACCAGGCGGGGCGGCTGGGCCTGGTCCCCGGCTTGGGACCGGCCGTCGCCTCGGAGCAGCGGCAAGCCGGCGGGCCGGCGCGGCCCGTCTCCGACCGCGTCCTCTACTACCGCCACCCCGACCGGCCGGAATACGCGGCGGGGCCGCGCCGGACCCAGGACGGGCGGGAATTCCGCGCGGTCTACGCCGGCCAGGACGTGGAGCCGGAAGACCCGGCCGCGCCGGCGACCGCGACGGCGGCGGCCCAGCCGGCGTCGGGCGGCCCGCGGAGGATCCTCTACTATCGCAACCCGATGGGCCTGCCGGACACCTCGCCGGTGCCCAAGAAGGATTCGATGGGGATGGACTACATCCCCGTCTATGAGGGCGAGGACCAGGACGGGTCCACGGTGCGGGTCGCGCCGGGCCGGATCCAGGCCACCGGCGTGCGCTCCGAGCCGGTCGCCCGGCGCGAGCTCGTGCGCCCGGTGCGCGCCCCTGGCACGATCCAGCTGGACGAGCGGCGGGTCTCGGTGGTTGCGCTGCGGACGGAAGCCTTCGTCGAGCGGGTCGAGGACATCACCACCGGTGACCGGGTGCAGCGCGGGCAGCCGCTGCTGCGCCTCTACTCGCCGGAGGTGATCGCCGCCGGCGCCCAATACATTTCGGCTCTCGGGATTCCTGCCGGAACAAGTGCGGTCACCGCGGACGGCGCCCGCCGGCGGCTGGAGAACCTCGGCGTGCCGCCGCAGCTCCTCGCCGAGATCGAGCGGACGCGGCGCATCCCGCAATCCTTCGTCTGGCCGGCCCCGCGCGACGGCGTGGTGCTGGAG
>VFQN01007976.1_pt1 | contig 11036 bp, 9 predicted proteins | sample 3512371 | NCBI WGS metagenome assembly VFQN01 (sample SAMN10412370, study PRJNA504923) | tailings metagenome | isolation source: Replicate 2 from Balatoc abandoned mine | place: Philippines: Itogon, Benguet | collected 2017-08-28 | reverse complement strand
CTATTAACCTCAATTATGAGGCTAAAAAGTATCTAATGCCGCCGGGGCGATTCAAACCTTCCTGCAAGCTATCTTCAAATAACTTACTTAGCCCATCCTCATCAAGCGAATCTGAATACATACCTCTCTGTTCACTCGCATTATTTAGCAATAATAAATGTACTAAGTCCTTAGTGCTTACAACAGACAATGGTTCAGAAAGAGGATTGGAATAAGGATATTCAATGTGCCAAATACCTAAGCATGATTTGGCAATGTTCCCCCCTCCAAAGTGCTTTTTGATTCGCTCCTTGATACGATTTTCCCTTTCATTATCTATTAACAATTGTGTTGATATATCAGAACAGGAAGTTCTACCTAAATAAAAACTGAATACTGCAACACCAAGGATAACTATTAGCTCCATAATTTGCTCCCCTATTGAGTGAATCAACCTGCTTTAGCAGCCGATTACTTTACGTTACCTCAAAAAGTATCCAGGGCGTTAACTTTGAGCCTCTCCCTGCCTGGACAAACCCCGACTCCCACGCCAAGACAACATAACGGCCAACGATCTCAACCGGGATTACCGTCGTATCAGCTAGCCCCAGTTTGTCGCCCTATGGCTCAAGACGTGCGGCTCTGGGTAGGATTTTGGCTTGCAGGTGCTTGAGTTTCGGGCAAAGCTAGCTAGTCAACTCGCTAAAAATCCTGAAACGCCGGAATTCTGAAAAACTGCTAAAACTGCACTTGCTGGAAAATAGTGAAAATCTGAAACTCTGAGTCGCCGTTCGGCATTGAGAAAAGAAAAACGGCTCACATTTCTGCAAGCCGTCTTTTATATTTTGGTAGGGTGTGCGGGGATCGAACCCACGACAAACGGATTAAAAGTCCGCTGCTCTACCAGCTGAGCTAACACCCCATCTGTTTCTTGTTTGCCGCTGTGTTTTGCGTCAAATTTGAAAGAACGCGATTATGGGGGATGAATTAAATTTGGTCAATGCTGTTTTGGCTTTTTTTGTATAAAAAGTTTATTTTTTTATTCATCCCGTTTTGTCGCTTTACATTCCGGGGAATTTTCCACCCATCATGCCGCCCATGCCTCGCATGAGTTTCGCCATGCCGCCTTTGCTGAACATCTTCATCATTTTTTGGGTTTCTTCAAACTGGTTGAGCAATCGGTTTACATCCTGCACTTGCACACCGCTACCGGCGGCTATGCGTTTTTTACGTGTCGCCTTAATCAACTCCGGTTTGCGGCGCTCTTCTGGCGTCATGCTATTAATAATGCCTTCGATACGACGCATGGATTTATCGACATCATCGGTGTTAATTTTTTGTGCCATGCCAGAAATCTGGCTGGGCATTTTATCCATGAGTGAGGCCATGCCCCCCATTTTGCGCATTTGCAGCATTTGCGCTTTAAAGTCTTCTAAGTCAAACTTGGCACCGGACTTGATTTTGTCGGCGACTTTTTGTGCCTCGGCCATGTCGACTTTTTTATGCGCTTCTTCAATCAGGCTGAGCACGTCACCCATGCCGAGAATACGGCCAGCCATGCGGTCAGGGTGGAATGGTTCCAGGCCATCCACTTTTTCGCTCACGCCAATAAATTTGATCGGTTTGCCGGTGACGTGGCGCACGGAGAGTGCTGCACCGCCACGCGCATCACCGTCGAGCTTGGTGACGATCACGCCTGTCAGTGGCAAAGTCTCACCAAAGGCTTTGGCGGTGTTGACGGCATCCTGGCCTTGCATGGCATCTACCACAAACAGGGTTTCGGTGGGCTTGAGGTAGTTATGCAGATCTTTGATCTCGGCCATCATGGCTTCATCAATGGCTAAGCGACCGGCCGTATCGAAAATCACCACATCGTAGTAATTCTTTTTGGCCTGGTCCATGACTTGCGCAGCGATGTCTAGTGGCTTTTGCTGCGGGTTAGAGTCAAAGCAGTCTATTTCAAGCTGCTTGGCCAGGGTTTGCAACTGGGTGATCGCGGCCGGGCGGTACACGTCAGCACTGGCGAGCAATACTTTTTTCTTTTGCTCTTTGAGCAATTTGGCCAGTTTGCCCGAGGTAGTGGTTTTACCGGCCCCTTGCAAACCCGCCATCAAAATGACCACAGGTGGCACGGCGGCCAGGTTGAGGCCTTCATTGGCCTTACCCATGAGCTCGGTGAGCTCTTCATTCACCACTTCAATGACGGCCTGGCCTGGCGTCAGGCTTTGCAGCACATCACGGCCATTGGCACGCTCTTTGACGCGGGCAATAAATTCTTTCACCACGGGCAACGCCACATCGGCTTCAAGCAGCGCCATACGTACTTCGCGCATGGCGTCAGCAATGTTGTCTTCGGTCAGTCGTGCCTGGCCGCGCAGGTTTTTAATAACGCCCTGCAAGCGGCCGGTCAGGTTTTCCAGCATGGAATGCCTTTCTTTCACAATTCATGAATAGGTAATGGCTTGAATTTTACCTCATGCCAGCCAATCCCTAAAATAAACTCTTGACGCGCAGGGATGATGGTCGCTCGCTACGCTGGTCGAATGCGGCGAGTTTTGCCATAATGCCAAGCATGACTCAACACCTGCTTCCTTACCTGATTGTCGCGTTTGTTTACATGGCAGTGGCGCTCGATTACTGGCGCATTGCCACACAGGGCAAACCGGTGGATGAAAACTCGTTTCCGTTTCAATTACACAGTGCCATGGTGGCATTGGGCCTGGTCATGCACGGCGGCTTGCTGTACCGCGATATTTTTGCCATAGGCTCCCTGAATCTTGGTGTTTTTTATGCGCTCTCGGCTATTTTATGGCTGACGGTGCTGATTTACTGGCTAGCCGATTTAAAACATTCGCTACACAGCCTGCAGGCATTTGTGTTGCCGCCTGCAGCCTTATTCGTACTCATGCCGGGCTTTGCGGTCAAAGACTATTATGTAGACACACACGGCTTTACCTTGTTCAACCTGCACATCTTTATTGCCATGGTCGCCTACAGCCTGTTTACCTTCGCCGCCCTACACGCCTGCCTCATGCGCATGGCCGAGCAAGCACTGCACAAGAAAAACAGCTGGTTGGCTTTGCCGGACTTTCCACCACTGATGGTGCTGGATGCTTTGCTGTTTAAAGTGCTACATGTTGGGTTTGTGCTGCTGACCATCACTTTAATTAGCGGCATGCTGTTCAGTGAAGAAATCTTTGGCAAGCCCTTGCAGTTCAACCATAAAACCATTTTTTCGATTGCCTCATGGCTGATTTACGCCTGGCTGCTGTTTGGCCGTTTTAAATATGGCTGGCGTGGCAAAACCGCCACACGCTGGACCTTAATGGGATTCGTATTGCTGCTATTGGCTTACATTGGTAGCCGCTTTGTACTGCACGTCGTATTGGGCCGCTAAGCCATATTAAAAGTAAGTGATTTTTTGCCTGCTTTCCGGCTAAATCAACAGTTTCACCTCATGCTATGTTTATGCGATTGATAGGGTCGGCGACATATTCTGCTGACCCGTCTTGATCGAATAGACATTGGAAGTGAGCATGAAGCCATCCTTATGATTAGTTGCGCCCCTATTTTGCATGGCATTGTCAGCCGGGGCCGAAGAACAGCCAGCCACCTCCGGCAGCTAACCCTTGCAATTCAGCGCATATCTGGAAACCTACCTGATTCATGATTTTAACAAGCCGGACAATGACAGGCGGCCCGGGTTTGTGTACAGCCACAATGGGACTGACAGCCCCAGCATCAACCTGGGCATCCTCAAAGCCGCACTATCAACCGAACGTGTACGCGCGAACCTGGCGCTGGGCTCAGGCACTTATATGCGTGCCAACTACGCAGCCGAACCGCATGGCCTGCGCAACCTTTATGAAGCCAATATCGGCATCAAGCTTTCCGATGCCCATGACCTTTGGCTGGACATGGGCGTGATGCCTTCGCATCTTGGTTTTGAGAGCGCAATTGGCATAGATAACTGGACCCTCACACGTAGCCTGATGGCCGATAGCTCCCCGTATTTTGAAACCGGGGCCAAGCTGAGTTACACCACACCAGATGGCAAGTGGCTGCTGAGTGGACTATTACTCACTGGCTGGCAACGGATTCATAGACCCAACGACAATACCACGCCTTCGATTGGACACCAGCTCACCTATAAACCGAGTGACAAAATCACGATTAATAGCAGCTCATTTATCGGCAACGATAAATCCGACGCCCAGCGGCAGATGCGCTATTTTCATGATTTTTACGTGCAGTGGCAGCCCAATGAACACTGGGGGTTGACGACGGCTTTTGATATCGGCGCTGAACAGGTGGCCCCTGGCAGTGACAAATACAACATTTGGTATAGTCCGAATATTGTGCTGCACTATACTTATTCAGACCGGCTGCAATTTGCGGCAAGGCTGGAACACTACAACGACAGGCACGGTGTGATTATCAATACTGGTACCAGCAATGGTTTCCAGACCACCGGTTACTCAGTCAATATGGATTACCGATTTCACCCGCGCATGGCATGGCGTACCGAGTTACGCAAGTTAAACAGCCGCGATGCGATCTTTGACAAAGAGGGGTCGCGACTGGTCGATAACAACCTGATGGCTGTCACGGCACTGACACTGAGTTTTTAGCGCCAGCGATGATGCACCTTAACGTAGGCTGATATGCGGCCAGCCATGTTCGCTGGCATACGCGGTCAATGTGGGGTCCGCATCGACTGCGACCGGGTTGGTCACCAGTTTCATTAATGGCAAATCGTTGTGTGAGTCACTGTAGAAATAACTGGTTTCAAAGTCCCCCAACGTTTGCCCACGGGCCGCCAGCCATTCATTCAGGCGCGTCACTTTACCCTGCTGGAAACTGGGTGTGCCACTGACGCCACCGGTAAATTGTCCATCGACCATTTCAGGGTCTGTGCCGATCAGGTGTTCAATACCATAGGCAGTGGCAATTGGCTTGGTGACAAAGCTGTTGGTCGCTGTAATCACCATACACAAATCGCCATTGGCTTTATGCTGGTTGACCAGGTCCTGGGCTTTTTGCGTCATCATCGGGCGGATGACTGTTTCCATGTATTTTTTATGCAGCTCATCCAGAAAAGCTTTGGGATGCTGCGCCAAAGGCTGTAACTGAAACTTGAGGAAGGCATAAATATCCAGACAACCGTTTTTATAATCCTCGTAGAACTGTTCATTGCGTGACTTGTGCTGCTCGGCATCGAGCAAACCTTCGCTAATTAAAAACACGCTCCAGTTATAGTCACTATCCCCGGCCAGCAGGGTGTTGTCCAAATCAAATAACGCCAGGTTTTGTTTCATAAAATCAACTTCTTGAATAATTAAACAATCTGTTCCTCAGGCACGGCTTCAGTCGTTGAGGTCAGCACCAGAAACACGCCGACCAGGATCACGGCCAGCGCAATATATTCCATGACATGGATATGCTCATTGGCAAACCAGACGCCGACCACAAAGGCCACCACCGGATTGACAAAGGTATTGCTGCTGGCGACCAATGGCCGCACATGATGCAACAGCCAATGGTACGCCGAGAAGGCAATCATGGAGCCTGGCACAATTAAAAAGCCTATCGCAGCCCATGACTGTGTCGAAATATGGGCGGGCAAATGTTCGTCAAACGCGACACTGAATAAAAATGAAATCAGTCCGCCGCATAACATCTGGCTGGCGGCGCCCATCAAGCCGCTTGGCATGGCCATATGCTTGCTCCACACCGAGCCCAGCGACCACGAAGCCGCCGCAAACATCAGCAAACCGGCACTTAGCCAGTCGCCTTGCAAACTACCACGAGTATTCAATAACAAAATCCCGACGAGGCCAATGCCTATCCCCAGCCACTCGCGGCGGCTGATTTTGTGCCCCCACAAGCTGGAAAAAACAGCCATCCAGATAGGTGCTGTGGCAATCGACAACGCAGCAACACTAGACGAGACATGTAATTGCACATTCGAGACGGTGCCATTGCCGAGTACGGGCAGCAATAATCCTACCCAAGCTGCACCACGCCATTGCGCCAGCGTAGGTGCTGCATGCCCCATGCTGCGCAAGATGCCATACAACAAAGCACCGGCAATCGTGAATCGGATACCCACCATGACAAAAGGCGGAAAACTCTCAATGGCGTATTTGATGAAGAGATAGGTGGAGCCCCAGATGAAATAGGTACAGGTCAGCGCAATGATCACCAGCCACCATTGATTTTTCTGCGCCATCTCGACTTAACCTTTCTCCAAAAAATAAAAACGCTTGCTGTTTGGTCCACAGCAAGCGTTTGCCAATAACGTGATTACACTTGCGGATTCAGTTTTTCCGGTTTGGCATACAACTTATTCAATGCATTTAAATAAGCCTTGGCAGAAGCAACGACAATGTCAGTATCCGCGCCCTGCCCATTGACGATGCGGCCACCTTTAGCGAGACGCACCGTGACCTCACCTTGCGCATCCGTGCCGCTAGTGATGTTGTTCACAGAGTAAAGCAACAATTCGGATTCACTTTTCACCACGTTTTCAATCGCTTTGAAGGTCGCATCGACCGGACCTCCACCATTGGCTTCCGTACGCTGCTCTGCGCCATCAACGCCCAAGGTTAAAATCGCATGCGGAATTTCACCGGTTTGTGACGCAACCTGCAGATAAGCCAGTTTGAACAATTCGGCGGTATCCTGTACCACTTCATCACTCACCAATGCGTGCAAGTCTTCATCAAAAATCTCGGATTTTTTATCCGCAAGCTCTTTAAAACGCGCAAACGCCGCATTGAGTGCATCTTCACTTTCAAGCTCAATGCCAAGCTCTTTCAAGCGCGTGCGGAAAGCATTACGGCCAGACAATTTACCCAAGGTGAGTTTATTCGCGCCCCAACCCACATCTTCTGCGCGCATGATTTCATAAGTTTCGCGGTGTTTGAGCACGCCATCCTGGTGAATGCCTGACTCGTGTGCAAACGCATTGGCACCGACAATCGCCTTGTTCGGCTGCACCGGGTAACCCGTAATCGTCGACACCAGTTTGGAAGCAGGCACAATCTGGGTGGTGTCGATGCGCGTGGTCAGATTGAAAATATCACTGCGGGTTTTAATCGCCATGACAATTTCTTCAAGGCTGGCGTTACCTGCACGCTCACCCAAACCATTAATCGTACATTCAACTTGGCGCGCGCCGTTCATGACGGCAGACAGGGAGTTAGCCACCGCCATGCCCAGGTCATTGTGGCAATGGGTGGACCAGATCACCTTGTCAGAGTTCTTGACACGCTTGATCAGCTCGGCCATGCGCTCACCCCACACGGAAGGGATGCTATAGCCAACAGTATCCGGCACGTTGATGGTTTTCGCACCGGCTTCAATCACGGCTTCAAACACACGTACCAGGAAATCGATTTCCGAACGGACCGCATCTTCAGCAGAAAACTCTACGTCTTCGGTGTATTCGCGAGCCCATTTCACGGCTTGCACGGCACGCTCAACCACCTGGTCTTCAGTCATGCGCAGCTTGTTTTCCATATGGATCTTGCTGGTCGCAATAAAGGTGTGAATACGGCCTTTGGCCGCATGCTGGATCGCCTCGCCCGCCCGTCGCACGTCGTTTTCACTGGCACGGGCCAGTGAGCACACGGTAGAGGTTTTAATCACTTTGGCGATTTCAGAGATCGCATCAAAATCGCCGGGGCTGGCGGCGGCAAACCCGGCTTCAATCACATCTACGCCCAGCTTTTCCAGCTGGCGGGCAATGCGGATTTTTTCTTCTTTGGTCATCGCGGCGCCCGGGCTTTGCTCCCCATCACGCAGCGTGGTGTCAAAAATAATAATTTGTTCCATGAATATTCCTAATCTGATAGGCGTGAATTTTACTCGCTTGTCCTACAATTGACCACAATCTTAGATGTTTTACGCAGTTGATAAAATGCATAAAAAACGCGCCTCTTGGGGCGCGCTTTCGATTGAACGGCAATGCATCAGGCCGCTTTTTTCGCCTCTAACCTGCCACGTATCCACATATAGTAGCCAGACAAAGCGTAAACGAATACTACGCTGAACAAAACTTCTGGCGGACTATATGAAATCAGCACAAACGCCATGACTACCGCCAGGATGGCTACAAACGGCACCGAGTGCCTGAGATTGATATCCTTGCCGCTATAAAACTTGAGGTCAGACACCATGGAGCCGGCCGCGAAGATGGTCAGGAACCAGGCAATCCACTTCACCTGCAAGGCGCCAAAGAAAATCTCGCGGCCATCAATATTGTATTCGTAGGAGACCCAGACAAAGCCAGCCAGCAAGGCAGCGGCCGCCGGACTGGGCAAGCCCTGGAAGAATCGTTTGTCCTGAAATGGATCATCGAGCTTGGTATTAAAACGGGCCAGTCGTAACGCTGCACAGGCGCAGTAAATAAACGCGGCAATCCAGCCCAGTTTATTCATGGGCTGTAATGCCCACACATACATGATGAGTGCCGGGGCCACACCGAACGACACCATATCAGCCAAACTGTCGTATTCCGCACCGAATGCACTTTGGGTTTTGGTCATGCGTGCCACGCGACCATCGAGACCATCCATCACCATCGCGATAAAAATCGCAATCGCCGATTGCTCAAAATGCTGGTTCATCGCCTGAACGATGGCATAAAACCCACCGAACAATGCCGCGGAGGTGAATAAATTGGGGAGCAGGTAAATGCCACGCTGACGCAAACTGGTATGTTCTTCACGTTTTGATAAGCGGGTTTGTGAGTCAGACATAAGAAAGATCAACAATAGAGATATGCGCATTGTTGCGGGCAATGACAAAAAATGCAAGCACGGTCAACCGACGAAAAAGCACTCATGCATGGTCAGGAGGCGTCATCACGCTGTGCTAAAATGCTGGTTTATTTCAGCTATTTACCGTCATTTTCATGCAGTTTTCCTTACATAATACCGATGGGCTTGCTCGACGTGGCACGGTCAGCCTGCCGCATGGTGAAGTACAAACCCCGGCCTTTATGCCCGTGGGCACTTATGGCACGGTCAAGGCCATGTCTCCGCAAGAACTCAATGACATCCAGGCGCACATCGTGCTCGGCAACACTTTTCACTTGTGGCTACGCCCGGGCCTGGACGTGATTGCAGCGCATGATGGCCTGCATCAATTTATGGGATGGAACAATCCCATCCTGACGGATTCAGGCGGCTTTCAGGTATGGAGCCTGGGGGAGTTACGCAAAATCACCGAAGAAGGGGTGAAGTTCCAGTCCCCCATCAATGGTGACCGCTGCTTTTTAACGCCAGAAGAATCCATGCGCATACAGCGCGTGCTCAACAGTGACATCGTCATGATTTTTGACGAATGCACCCCCTACCCGGCCAGCCATGACCAGGCACGCAGATCAATGGAACTCAGCCTGCGCTGGGCTCAACGCAGCCGGGATGCGTTTAATGTTTACCAAACCCAGACCATCACACACACACTCACCATGGTGGGTGGCCCTGCCGAAGTGAACCAATTACGTTCAGACAACAGGCCAACCAATGGGAATGCGTTATTCGGGATTATCCAGGGCGGCATGTACGAAGACCTGCGCGACATTTCACGCCAAGGCCTGGAAGCGATTGGCTTTGACGGCTACGCCATTGGTGGCTTATCTGTGGGTGAACCCAAGGAAGACATGCTGCGCATACTGGCGCACACTGCACCACAGATGCCAAAAGATAAACCGCGCTACCTGATGGGCGTTGGCACCCCGGAAGACCTGGTGGATGCCGTCAGTTATGGCATTGATATGTTTGACTGTGTGATGCCAACCCGCAACGCACGTAATGGCTGGCTATTCACGCAATATGGTGATGTCAAAATCAAAAATGCCAGCTATAAAACGGATACGCGTCCACTAGATGATGAGTGTGAGTGCTACACCTGCCAGAATTTCAGCCGGGCGTATTTGCATCACCTGCATCGCATAGGCGAAATTCTGGGCGCACGGTTGAACACTATTCATAACCTGCATTATTACCAGGTGTTGATGCAAGGCATGAGAGCGGCGATTGAAGAGAACCGCTTTGAGGCGTTTAAGGCGGAGTTTGCTCGGAAGCGGGCGGAGAAACGTTAATTCCGAGCTATAGAAAACTCAATCTGGCGCATGAGTGAGTCGCAACTAGGCATGATTAGAACAAAAGGTCGTTCTTATTACACACTCTATTTCGCCTGTCGGCGAGTTACTTTCTGTTGCTTGCCCCACAGAAAGTAACCAAAGAAGAGGGCACCCAGCCATCACGGCCTAACGGCTCCCTTGCGTTGTTGGCTACGGCCGCTACGCTTAACATTGCTGCGCAAGTTAGCCTACGCCGTAACAGACTGCTTCGCAGTCTTAGTTATCAACAAAGTAAGCGGTCACGAAACTCAACCTGGCAGCTTATAAAAATCATAAGCTGCTGCGGGATTCGGACAGTCGCTCCCTTCTCCCTTACTTTGTCTCCGCTACTCAGCGTGATGGGATGGGATTTATCTCGTCAAAGCCACACTGTTGAAGTTTGGACGGTTGGAAAACACCAATTCTTTTATTCACTCCAATGAGGGTGGTGCTCGCATGGTGTTCTGGCCCCCATCTGACGCGCCGAGCAACGCAGGCTTGGCGGGAGCTTTCGGCCATCGGCTGTTCGAGTTCCGCAACAAGCCACGTTCTGTGTGGCTTGTCAGGGCGAGTTTCGATGGACGCCCGGCAAGCCGAGGGGCGAAATAATGCGTGACAAACAATCACCCATCACCCGCGTGGGCATACATGCCCACCCTACTGCTGAACTAAGTATTCACGCTACCTGAATCCTGCCTCCGCCAAAATGACGACTTGTTGCAGGGCACGTGGGCTCGACAAAAGCCAGCCGTTCCGCAGACGCAGGGCATGGTCTACCCTTGCCAGAACTTACGCCGGACAGCCTTCACCCCTTTTTACCAAACTAATTGCATACACTCTCGAATCACACCGCGCCATTTATTCTTCCCTCGCCTGTGCTAGAATCGCGAGTTATCTCGTAGATTGATTCAGGAACAAAAAATAT
>VFQN01007974.1_pt1 | contig 11040 bp, 9 predicted proteins | sample 3512371 | NCBI WGS metagenome assembly VFQN01 (sample SAMN10412370, study PRJNA504923) | tailings metagenome | isolation source: Replicate 2 from Balatoc abandoned mine | place: Philippines: Itogon, Benguet | collected 2017-08-28 | reverse complement strand
CTTTCCTCATACAAGCGATGACCTTGCTCGCGATAATAGTCGTCCAACGTCGTCTGAATTGAATAACTAAATGGTCCTTTCTTCATCTCAATATTTTTCTCTTTATTTTGTAAGTAAATTTTGTTCTCTCGATCTATGAACCATTTGAGGAAGGGATGCTTGGGAGTGAGGAGGAAGAAGTCTTGTATGACGATGCGCGACTGTTGGTGGATGTATCTCGCATGAAGATCAGGTTCTCGAGATACGACCATAAATGCAGAAGAGTCGTCAAGTAGTTCTCTCTTCATTGCATTTCTCTCTGCTTGAGTGGCGTTGGCGGCTGGTGTGAGGTGTTCTATAAGTTGGTGCAAGACATAATTCTCGAGACATTCGAAGGTTCGGTAGCAGTAAAAGTCTAAATCTATGTATAATCCACCAAAGTGATATGCTATTAACATCCGTGCCATGTCAGCCATATCTATTTTTATTAGAGACGAGTCATTATTAGAGTGAGTAGCGGAGTGAAGAGCGAAGGAAGGGACTTACAGACTCCATGAAGAGCGTCAAATAGATCAGAATATTCAGGATAATGTTGATGAGTAAATAATTTTAAATCGCTATCATCATAAAGATGAAAGGAATAATTTGAATTGAGTCTCTCACAACCTTTCTTCCATCGTTTGAAATCTGATGTTAAGGAATCCTTCGTCTTCCACATCTGATGGACAATATGTGGGAAAATATGATCACTGTGATATTTAGTAGCATCTGATGGCGAAATTTGTGGTAGTTCTTGTATTGCCTCACTTCCGAAGGGATTATTAAAGAAGAGATGAATGATTAAAACTGTTGAAACAATGAAAAGTGTTAAGAAAGTTGGGAAAATCCCATATTTCCAACATGCATTATTAGCAACCGAGAGTTTATTAAAGGTTTGTTTGATTGAGGAAGGCGATGACATGAAGATTTTGCTTGTTATTAGATCATCCAACAAACCCACACAATAATAGATTCATTCACTATACCGTAACTTTACGGTTCGTAACTCGTGAAAAGACATTAACGAAATAAAAAGTTATGTTATTAGAAAGTCGAGATTGGTTTTCGAAAACTCCGAAAAAGCGAAAAATCAAAAACCCGAATTCTCTTTATCAGTCTCCGTGTAGATAATATGGAGAAACTTAGCTTAGAAAAGGAAAAGGATGATGGATGTATTGTTGTTGGAAACAGGACTAGGCAAATCAATGAAGATCAAGTGAAAGTACTTGACGATACTAGCGAAATTCCATACAATTATAAACTTCTAATGTAAAGAAAAGTTGCCATTTTTAATAAAGAAAACAGTAGTAGAAGGTCATTTCCTTTTTACATTGGATACCAGTCTTGTCTAACTTTCTGAATTCATTGACGAGGATGAAAGTTAGACAAGACTGGTATCCAATGTAAAAAGGAAATGACCTTCTACTACTGTTTTGATAGATTGACTTATCTATGCACGGTAGATTCGAGTACATTCCCATGTAATGGAGCGTTCGAAGCTGCTCTTAATATACGTCTTTCAAGCTATGCCTTTCAACAACCACCAGTCCGAAATTTAACGAATCTTCAAGAAAACACGAAACCTGCTCATTATCGAAGCGATGGGTGGCTTGTTTTGTCAAGCTCATAGTGAATCACAGTCACTTCTGCACGATCTGGATTGAGTCTCAAATAAAGAAAGGACTGTTTAGTTATTCGATTCAGACGACACTTAGATCCATACCGCGTAATTCCTTTCAAGATAGCGATTTAAAATAAAATTATCTACTCCAACATTATACTGAATATTCTAATCTATTTGACGCTCTTCATAAGTTTAGAGCAGATTTTCAAAAAATAAAATAAAAATAAAATAAAATAAAGATTTTTGTAAATAACGAGTTATGATAAAGTCGAGATTTGCTCTTAGAGTCCCAACTCACACAGATTCAATTAGCCTGTGATTTGATGAATATTCAGAGCGATAGATAGAGTGAGAAACCATCATAATTCATCAGCAATCACCCTTCCATTCCAAGCTTTCATTACCCTTTTATCCTCTCTTGTTGAGGAGAATTAAAATTTACGGTTCAAATTATCATTGAACAAAGAGAGAAATGTTCTTTCAGTTGATTTTTGTTTTGATTGCCTTTACTGCAGCCTTGGCAGAAAAGGTGGAGGAGATTCAACAACGATTTGGAAAATTACATGCTTTCCCTGATGTCTTACCATCAGGCAAGCAATCTGTCAATGAGTTCCAGTTCATTAATATGGCTGAGATTAAAGATCATCGCCACCACCTCCGCGACGATCAGACCTTTTCCTTCCCTAGCATCAGCCCATTGGTTATTAATAACGGTGATGTTGTCACCGTGTCATTTAAGGCAACAAAGCCTACTTCTGGTGACTGGATCGGAGCATACTCCCCTGCGGACATCGACATCACCACCACGGTACCAGTAAAGTACGGATGGTGCGATGATGATAAGAATTACCTGTCTACTGGTCTTGGTTCCTTAACCTTTAACTTCACCAATCTTCGAGCTGATATTGGCTTCTACTACTTCACTAACTCCACGTCAAAGCCTGTGCTCGTCGCCACCGCCTCTGACAAGGTCTCCTTCGCCAACAACAACCAACCTCTCAAACCTCGTGTCGTCCCTACTGGCGATTATGACAAGTTCAACCTCTTATGGAGCTCTGCTACCTCTACCAAGCCTACCTTAAGATGGGGCACAGTGTCGGGCAAGTACAACCACGTGGCCATCGCCAGCACTTCCACCATCCCTCGAGAGTCTCTCTGTGGTGCACCTGCCAATGGAGTGGGATGGAGAGACTTTGGTCTCATTCACACTGCTACGTTCGAAGGAATGAAGGCATTGTCCAATGAGAAGGTTTATTACATCTTCGGCGATGACGCGACCAACGACTACAGCGCAGAATTCGTGCTCAATGTGCCCCCAGCCCCTGGACAACAGCCAAAGGACAGAGGTACTCGTGTGATCATCTATGATGACTTAGGTCGAGGCAGCAATGACATGACGTACACCTGGTATGAATACGGTCGTCCTTCCTTCGACACGATGAATGCTGTAGGCTATGAGGTCAGTCAGGGCTGGGTCGATGCCATCTATCACGGTGGTGACATCTCCTATGCTGTGGGATACCTCGCAGTCTGGGACTTCTTCCTTGACATGATCTCCCCTGCTGCTAGTGGCACGCTATACATCACGACAGTGGGCAACCACGAGACAGACTGGTACAACACCGACTCCTGGTTCAATAACTCTGATTCAGGCGGAGAGTGCTCCATCCCTACTGTCACTCTCCTTCCAATGCCTGCTCCAGCGACATTAAAGAAGCCTTGGTTCTCCTACGACACCGGCTTGATCCACTACATTGGCATCAGCACAGAGCATGACATCGCCATCGGCACAGAGCAATATCAGTGGATCGAGGCAGATCTTAAGAGCATCGATCGCACTGTTACTCCTTGGGTCATCTTCGGCGGTCATCGTGCGATGTATATTAACTCGAATTATGGCGGCAATCCCTCCGCGGACATCGATTACATGGCGAATATGGTGACGAACCTCGAGCCATTGCTATGGAAGTACCGTGTTAACATGGGTTTCTATGGTCATAACCACGCTGTGCAACGTCATAGCGCCATCTATAACTACACTGTCGTGCAGAAGTCTGTCGAGGTTGCTGACGTTGACGGTAGTATCATTCATTATCATGATAATCCTCAAGCTACTGTGCACTGGGTTGTCGGCACTGGAGGTGCTGCCTTCACAAAGAACTCAGTGACGCCAGGTCCTGACTGGAACGAGATGGTCTTCTATGAGTGGGGCTATGCTCGCGTCACTGCAGTGAATGCGTCTTACCTCGACTGGGAGTGGGTGCAGAGCTCAACGGGCAAGGTCTTAGATCACATGGTCATCACTCAAGACGACCCAACGAAGCCTTGGGTCCTCTAAACACGAGCAAAGCACTGCCAGTGATTTAATAGCCGATAGTTCTCAGCCGCCAATAATTTGTTTTAAAACAGCTTATTTTACCCTTTTTCTTTCCCCTCAAGCCCTCCTCTTCTCCCTTAATCCTCTTTGATTGATCTGTCCCTGCTCGCTGATTGTTAGTGTGATGTGATGATTGATTGTTACCGTCTGAGACATATCCGGCTCTCTCGCTGATCTGTGCTCAGATGAAATTCATCGAGGAAAGACGAAGGAAGAGGAAAGTTGCAGTATAGCTTAGTTATTCGTATGTAGCATTGTTTTGACTCGAATTATGTTATCATATATAGTAGATAGTGGACGATGACGATAGACGAAAGATAAGAATATATGCATAGTCCTTTGTTTGTTTATAACAATAACCATACATATATGTATGCATATAAAGCTTTTTGATTATTCTTATAATATACAAACAAAGAGGGAATGATTGAATAGATCTATAGGAGGGAGGGACTATGACTATGACTCTTATTATCACTGTGGTTAGAGGTCTTGGAATAGGTTAATCAGTCCGTCAGCACCTGCTGTGAAGATCCAAGGCTGACGTGGATGGAATAATGTTGCCAGCACTCCTAACTGCCCGACAACACCATGTCCTCTCAACACCTTCAATGGCACGATCAGAGGATTCCTCATCAGATCACTATAGAACATTACAGAGGTTAGAGAGATAACTAATAGAATGACGTCAGCTGTCTTACCTATAGACCATACAGTGGAAGATATGCACACTGCCGTCGTCAGAGGCAGAGGCCATGAGAGGATATCTCTTATGATACTTCACATCTCTCACCGCCTTCTCATGAAACTTCAGAGTCTTGTAAGGCGTGGAGGCGAGGTCGAGGTCGAACCACACCACCCTACGATCATAGCTGCCTACGAGGATGTGGTCACCGGAGTGATGGATATCTACTGACGACAGCCACTTGCAACCACTCATCAGCTTCTTCACGAGCTTCTGCTCAACGAGGTGATAGACCTTCACATGCTGCTGTGTCACGATGATGAGGCAGGGCAGTGAGGGGTGGAAGAGCACTGACTGCAGCAGCGAGCCTGGCGCCTTATTGAAGGGATACTGCGACTGTCCCTTGGACACCTGATGCACTGACACCGCTCTCTTCCCGGCCTTAGGAGCGAGGACTGCGAGGTAGTCGCCCTTGTAGTGCCACGACAACTGAGTGACGTCACTGTCAAGAGTGAGTTCGACTCGAGGCCCCACTGTCACTCCCTTGGAGGACGAGGATGTGGTGGTCGTGGTGAGTGACTTCTTGCAAGCCTTCCATGACGTGTTCGACTTCTTTGCATTCATCTTCGCATTATCACCGTCATCGCCATCACTGTCGCTGTCATCGCTCTTCTCTCCGTCGTTCTCTACCTCTGAGGGGTGCGCAGCGAGGTGCAGCAAGGTCTCTAAGTGAGCCTCTGTCAGCTCACAGCTGTCAGCGTCACCTGTGCCAGTAGTGATGAGGAAGACAGAGGAGCCAGCACTCACTGCGAGGAGGTGGTTCATGCTGTCAGGATTCCATGCGATGGACGTCACTCCACCTCTCTGTAGATCCCAGGTGTGCTTGCAGTATCCTGTGTCCACCTCCCATAGTCTGACAGTACCATCCTCTCCTCCCGAGACGAGATACTGACCGTCAGGCGACACACTCAAACACCTCACAGCACCGTTGTGGCCGATGAACTGCATGCAGAGACTGTTAGGGAAGGGCTTTAGCTCTCTAGGGGCTGGGAGTTTAGGAATCAAGGTCTCTGGGTCGATGTTGAGACGTTTTTTCAGTTTTCTTGGACAAAGATACAAATCCAAACATCTTTCGAATCTTTCACGGACAAAGTTCTCATAGCCTGGCACATGACGTAGACAGTTATATTTCGTTGGGATAAAGTTTTGAGGTCGATCTTCAGGTTCGGCTTCCTTGTATTTCTGCTCTTCCTCAGGTGTCATGAGGTATTCTTCTGGAGGGTTGTAGGACTCCGCGTGACCTGGTAAAGGCATTTTAGGCGCTGGGAGATGGAATTTATATCGCTTAGACTCTGCGAGGATTTCATCTTCATCATCTTTCCAGATCAGATAAGGTGTGTTATCGTCCTTCTGCTCGTCGGAAGGTTTCTTCTTCGGCTGGTATTTGCCTTCTTCCATCGCCTTCACGATCTTCATCACCTTCATCATCTCCCACTTGGAAGGCACGAAGCGACTTTTAGGCTCAGGTCTGGCGGACAGAGGCATGATCTCCTTCTCGTGTGTGAAGTAGTCGACGTAGTCTGGCGTGTCGTTGAACTCTGCGTGAGCGAAGGCGCCTGCTTGGATGCGTCGAATGATCTCGAGCTCTCGCTCGGATAAGACGACTTCGCGATCATTGTACATGTCATAGACTCTTCTGATGGAGAGAGGATCGTCGTGGGCCTCCAGGGCGAGGTCGATGCGGTCTTTGCCCTGACGCTTCGTCAGCTTCTTTCCCTCCAGCGAGTATCCGATGTGGTCGAATGCGTCATACCAATGTAAAGGAACTCGTCCGATAGCGTTATTTCCTCGATTATCTTCGTCGTCGGATGACAGGTCATCGACGTGCATGTATTGTTGGAGGAGTTTGTTGTGTTCGTCATCAATTGGCTTACGCTCTTCAGTGACGTCAGCTGCTTCGCCCTTCCACTGACGAGGTCTTCGCTCGATATCCTTCGTTGAGTTGTTGACTGGAGTGCTGTCTTCCAATCCAGAGTCATCCTCGCCATCGTCTTCTTCGGAGTCTTCCTCCTCTGAGGAGCTCTGAACCTCGAAGCCATCGGATTCATCGTCAGAATCCTCACCCGTCACATCATCTTCCTCTTCCTCTTCCTCTTCCTCTTCATCTAAATCTTCTTCGTCATCATCTTCCATCTCTTCGTCATCTTCATCATCAGAGGTGTTTGATGCAGTTTCGACCTCTTCTTGTATTCTCTTCCTTTTCTCTTGAGTATTCACCTTTTTAGCCCCGGCCTTCGCCGTGCTAGAAGAAGGTTCAACCTTTGGCGGATTACTTTGCTTCACAGGCAACGATTGCTTCGCCTTGTTGCTCTTTGGTCCCATATTATTGCTCGTGTTGTTATTGGTTGGTGAGTGGAATGATCTTATAAGCAATTCACTAAAACCTCTTAAAGGAATTGCGTAAGAGTGGCGATTGTATCGAGAGAGCGAGGAAGTTAGATGTGAGTCACTATTGTTAATTTAAAATATCTTAACCAATTGATCGGGCAAAGAAAGGGTCCACACGATATCACATCGAAAATTTAGTGGAATATCAAAGGTATTGGGAAATCTAGAGGAATGAACAACGAACATGAAATATGAAATGAAGAATATGAGGAGTATACAGAATGAAGAGAAAGCACACTCATTGATGTATAATATGAACACCATTGATCCAAACTCTTTTTCAACTTAGTATGATCTAATCTAACTTATCAGTAACCAATTTACTTTGCTCCCACCATATGTTGAATGATAGGATGCGCAACTCCGACGTGAAGGTTAGTAAGAAACTCGTAAACTGTGGAGGAGAGCAGGCTCAGCAAGGCGAAGGTCTTCTTCTTCGCCGCCTCCTTCTGTCTCTTTTCTTCCTGTCTTCGAGCTGTAGAGATAACGAGAATCAATGAATAAAAACCATCAGATGAAAGAGGAGGGAGAGCCAGACGCACCTATGTTGCCCCACAATCCACGTGACATAATCTTCTTCATTGGATGCTCATCTTCAGGATTTGATAAGCCTAACTCTTCGCCTGCAGCAGTCACTTGAGGTTGTGACACAAACTGCTTTTTGTTGAAGAGTCTCTTGCCAATGAAAGGAATAGTGGAGAGAACTTTCTGTACTCGAGACACCTTGCGAGAAGAAGAGTCTTTGCTCTCTTTGCTCTCCTTACTTGAAGTGGATGAAGGTGGTACCTTTGACCCACGATCAGCGCGATCGTCATCGTTATCCTTATCTTTATCTTCTTTGCGCTTTCGTTGTTCTCGGTTAGCACTGCGATCATTGGAGGAAACAGTGGTGAGAGTGTTTTGATCGAGCATGTCCGCGTAACTCTTGGATGCAGCTTCTGCGACAGTTAGAGTCGGTGATTCCAATGCCTCAATCTGTGGGAATAAAGTAATTAATATTTCATCAGGTACAATAGATTGAGGCAACTTACCACCAGGTCAGTGAGATCCTCGATGAAGATAGGATCGGTGTTTAAGGCTGGCACTCGCTTCCAATTCGCAATGCCATTCTCATGAGCTAACTCCTTGTACTCCATGTCAATCTCCTCCAATGTTTCGATATGCTCTGACACAAAACTCACTGGGACAACCACAAGGTTCTTCACACCATCCTTGCCCAAATCAACAAGCTTTTCCTCGGTGTAAGGCTGCAACCACTTCACTGGACCGACACGACTCTGGAAGGAAAGGTGGAACTTCACTGCTGGACTCTCAACTGAATCAGTGACCTTCTCTGCCTTCTTGAACCCTGCAAGCTGTAAACCGAGCTGTCTTGTCATCTCAGCGGGTCTCAGGCGATCTGAGGCCAGTTGCTTCTGAACTTCTCGCGAAATGAGTTTGATGCATTCCTCGATCTGCTTCTGATAAGGATCACCAGCCTCGATGTAGCTCTGAGGGACTCCATGTGCACTATAGAGAACATGAATGCCATCTTGTGTTTCTTCGGGAGAGTATTGCCCGATTTGCTCGACGATTAGCTTCGCCATCGCCTTCACGTAGCCCTTCCGATGATACCACGCCGGAACCACTGTATGTGCTACCTTGTCACCTCCCCATATCTCAGGTTGCTTATAGAAGATATCTTGTAACAGTCTGAGGGAGGATCCGGAGGTTGAGATAGAGAATTGAGGATACAAAGGAACGATGACCATAGTGTTCACACCATCTCGACGGATCTGCTCCAGGACTTCCTCTGTGTAGGGATGCCAGTATCTCATCGCAAAATAACACTTTGCATTATCGAAACCTCGATCTCTCAGAGATTGCTGTACCAACTGACTCTGCTCTCTCGTGTAACGGACGATAGGAGAGCCACCACCAATGCTTTGGTAGGCTTCTGAGGACTTCGGAGCTCTGTGACAAAGAGGATAAGATTTGATATCGCTGCTAGAGAGGATTCATGACATACCTTCTTTTAGCGATGAAGTAAGCGAGAGGCTTCTGCAGCACTGACAAGAGAGGTGGCAGGCGAATGATGTCAGGATCAGCGAAAAGATTGTACAAGAAACCTTCTACATCCTATATCAGCGATTCGTTAGTTAAAGATCTCAGAGACCAGATGGTCCGATCTTACCTTCATAGTTTCAGGTCCTCCGAGGTTCAGGAACAACACTCCTAACTTCAGATCCTTGTCATTGTCCTTGCCACCCACGACTTGGCTCGAGGTTAACTTCAATGGTGTTGGGAACGGAGTGACGGCGCGGCCGTTAGGTTCAATAAAGGGACTAACAGCAGCTAAAGCGGGATTAGATGGATTAGATGCAATAGGAGGCACTTTTGCTTTAGGAGCTGGAGGAAGTCGTGCAACGATTGACTGAGGTGGTGGAGGAGGAGAAGGAGTCTTGGAACCGAAGAAGAATCCATTGACCAGATCTTCAAGAACAAGAAGGAATAAGCAATACCATGCTAAACGAATAACTAATTTCATTTTTGAAAGTTCTCAACAACAACAAAAAAAAAGAATGCACGGCAACAACAAAGAAGGAGAAAAAAAAGAGTGTCTTGTGATTCAAACAATGCTATTCATAAAATGCTGTCAGATGTCTTATGGGTTAGGATGTAATAGTATTATACTATATACTATATTGTATAATATATATATGTTCTATTATTGGTTATCGTATAATTCGATGATGATGATGAGTGAAGAAGGAGAGAATTCACAACACGGTGAGACAACGGTAGCGATCCAAATCAAAAAACCTGAAAAAAAAAGAATGACTTGGCAAGGGCAGGCGGTGAGGGGCGAAAGGGCAGTGCGACGGCATATCGGGGATATCTTTGCGGCAGATCGGAGTTGCGAGAATCCAATTATTTTGAACAGTTAACAAGACAAGGAATACAAGCCTATAGAACACCTCCACTGTCATGTTAGCACATCAAGAGAAAGCTCAAATATGTGGATATAAACTTCCTTTGTATTTCTGGTTTGTGATCTCTGGTGCATTGTGTGATATTATTCAAGCACTTATCGACTATCTGATATCTTTAATCTATTATTTTGACTGGGAAAAGACAACTATCTGTTGGACTCTGAGTTATATTCTGAGTATAGCTGTAAGGCATTCCTCTCATCGAGTGCTGGTGTTCGGGGACTATGAGGGCACCTACTGGAGCTCTCTGCTGAAGACATATGCCACATACTCCTCCTCCATCGTCCTGTCTATGGTCACCAATCACCTCATTGTCTCTTTCATCGGGTTAAGTCACAAGCAAGCCTGGATTATCACGATGCTCTGGACGGGGCTGTATAATTATTTCTTGCTGAAGTCTAGCTGGCGCACCGCTAACAAAGACAAAGACAACTCCTCCTCCCTCTCCAACGACACCTCCGCCACAAACCACTCCAAAGACTCGAGCGAGTTAGATCCCTTCATAGAGAAGGCAAAGGCTAGTGTCTGATCGTATGATGTGTTGTTGTTGTAGTTTTGTTGCGCTCTCTCTGTCTCTGTTCTCTCTTATTGTTATCACCACGTCATTCATACTCACACGTCATTGTCATTGTCATCGCCTTTGCTTTGTCTTTGCCATTCATTGTTTTTCCCCCAGCTCTTTGTCTTCGTCATAGTCTTTTATTGTTATTACGAGTTATGAGAACATTGCAATATATGAGAGTTCTGACGTCACTGATAAGAGATGAGATGATGCAGGTGTGTTGTTATCTTGTCTTGTCTTGTGACGTCATTTTGACAAGTTTTTCTTTGAAGGATTATTGGAGAGATCTCGTGCTCTTCTCTTAATAATAGATGTAAATAATAACTAACGATAAACAGTGTTTCCATATCATAA
>VFQN01007972.1_pt1 | contig 11043 bp, 6 predicted proteins | sample 3512371 | NCBI WGS metagenome assembly VFQN01 (sample SAMN10412370, study PRJNA504923) | tailings metagenome | isolation source: Replicate 2 from Balatoc abandoned mine | place: Philippines: Itogon, Benguet | collected 2017-08-28 | reverse complement strand
CTCGCAGAGATGTGGAACCTGTCGCGGGAGTTCGTGCGGCAGGTAGTGCAAGGCGAGCCTGGCGTCACCGAATGGGTGCGTCAGCAGCCAGGCCGGCGGCGCTACCGCGTGCTGAGGGTCCCGCAATCCGTGGCGGAACGACTCTATAACCGCGCATTGGGCAAGGGAGAGGTTGCCGCTGCCGCCAGGGTCGCCGGAACTTGGGACCAGACAGCGCCTCGGCGATTGCGCAGGCGCAGCAACACCCGCTGAACATGGAAGAGAACATGAAGCCCATTTGGCTGTGTGTCCCTTCAACGTGGCTACTCGGATACAAGCTTGATCGGCAGACAACTGTGGCGGTCACCAGAGAGCCCCGCTCTGACCGTCGGCTCCTCCCTTAGAGGACTGAAGTTCGGTTCTTGAGAAATCTTCGTTATTGTCCGTCAAGTACCGTTGAAGTGGCTTTGCGCTGCAATGCTCCCCCCGCGTGCCGGTGGAGTGCCACTACAGCTCTGTACTGGCCTCCAGCCGAAAGGCAATGGTCTCGCATCCAGTGTAATGGCGTTTGGGCTGGGCGCGCATCATACGCATCGGCCGCAGACGCGGCAGGCTACTTGGCGGAGGAACCGTCGTGACGCAGATCGAATCGGAAACGTTGGCGCGACGCAGCTGTGGTTGCGGTCTGATCTCATGGGACCATCGGAGGGGCTCAATCCGCTTAAGTCCCCTCGCTGTCCTGCTGCAGCGCGGGCGCCGCACCTCTGATGCCCTAGAGCCGTCTCCCACTAGTGCTCACCGAACGCGAACAAAGGGTGCCGGGGGACCACTTGCGAGGAATCCAAACACCATTCCCGCGTCTGCTCGGCTGGGAACTTCGATGGACGAGTGCGGAGATGTCTGAGCAGCAGCACCACTTTGCCGAATCGCTGAAGCGCGGCACTGCCACGAGCGCGCACTGGGCGGTCTCCCTGCCCCGCAGCATCCTTGTGTTCGTGCATGGCTTCTGCGGGCACGCGATCAGCACCTGGGTCAGTTTTCCAGAGATGCTGCTCGCGGATCCTCGCACGATCCAAACAGATATCGTGTTCTATGGCTATGACGGCAAGACCCGGCAGGCCGGCAATAGCTCGCTAGAACTTCTGACCTTCCTGAGAGACGTAGCTACAAGGCCGTGGGCGTTGAGCAGCAGCGGCATCGGGCGCTCTCGTGCCGATCCGCCCTACGAACGCATCGTGGTTGCAGCTCACTCGCTCGGCGCAGTTGTTACCAGAAGAGCGTTGCTGGATGCAGCGCGAGTGGGTGACGCATGGTTGGAGCGTGTACGCTTCGTGCTGTTCGCGCCAGCTCACAACGGCGCGTATGCCGCGGTCCTAGCGTCCGCTTTCGTCAGCGAGCAGGACTGGTTCCTGGGTAAGCTCGCAGGTGCGGTCGCCCAGTACAATATTCCCCTGATTGAGGACCTTAAGCCAGATTCGGTTGTTCTCCGCCGCCTTCAGGACGACACGAGGACTGCGCTGGGCCCACTCCTGGCCGAAGATCCCGGCGCATCGCCATCGCACCTTGTGGCGCGCGCCGTGGTCTGGGCGAATGACGACAAAGTCGTCATCAACCAGCCGTTCCAATGCGACCCTTTACCAGTTCTATGGGATGGCGATCATTCCCGCGTGTGCAAGCCGCATCTCGGATTTGTAGATCCGCTGGACATCGTCATCAAAGAGCTTGACTTATAGCACGTCATGACACAGGCCATGTTGGATATCAACTTGAGGCACCTCACACACCGTTACTTCGAGAAAACCGGTGCCAAGAGAGCCGCCCGACGAATCGATCGATTGAGTGACAGAGCACTCGGTCGACTGCTTCGAAGCCACTGGGTAGATGAGCCCTCCGAAGCTGAGATCACGCGGCGCGATGAGATTGATGATTTGCTCTCGTACTATGCGATCCTGGAGGTGGCTAGCATCGCGAAGTGCGTACCCGATCCGCTGCCAGCAGACCTTATCGAAGTCGCGCGAATACGGCTCGGACGACCTTCTGTGAGGCGGTATTTCTCGGCCTTGTACCCACTTGCCCTGCCACAGTTCTTCGTGAAGCGTCTTGATGGTCAGGCCCTGCCGTCTGACGGCTCTTATCCACTGTTCGCGAGCTTTCTCGACGTGAGCCAGGCGCGTAAGACTGTCGAGATTGACACCTTCTTGTGGTTTCTGGACGACGGTCAGGAGAACGGCACCGGGCTGGAAGACGTGCTGCGTGTAATCCGAACACCAGAGCGTCTAGTTCGGTCTATCACCGCGCAGCGATCCACGCCTTTGAAGCGGGGCCTCCGTGGCCTGCTTGGCTTCCTCCGGTTCGCTCGTGAGCTCGACGAACTCTTGCTCAGGAGTGCAGGGCACCCAATCTTGCAGTCGGCCTTCTGGCACTACCACGGCTATTGGTTCCAGCTCTTGGGGCTGCAGTTGGTCGGAGTGCTCGCAGCTACGATTGAGAGCTATCGCGAACAGGTGGGTAATGCGACGTCGGCAGCAGAGGGCAGGCTCATTGAGAGGACGCATGCCGACATGGACGCCGCTCAACGTTCTCTGCAGAGATTGTGCTCGGGTACGTATTCCGCCGCGCTCGACGCCCGACTCTATGAGGTGCCTGTGACTATTGTCCCTGACGAGAGGCGTGAGGCCTTGCCCGTCGGGTCCCCCTTTCCTTCGCCTATGGCGTCGCCTATCACGCCTCCTAGCCGCCGTGCTCTCTGCGTCGGTATCGACGACTATGCGACCGCACCTCTCGCCGGTTGCGTCGACGAAGCTCGAAGCGTTCAGCGTGCCCTCGCTTCGCATGGCTTCGAAACCGTGCTCCTCCTGGACAGGCAGGCGACACGTGCTGCGATGCTCGCGGCGCTGCAGCAGCTCATCTCCTGGGCCGTTCCCGGCGACACCATTGTGTTTCAATACGCGGGTCACAGTACGCGCTTCGAGGCGCTTGGCTACGAGAGCGTCAACAACGGCGGCGAAGGGGAGGTGTTGTGTCCGGCTGACATGGACACGGGCGCGTTTATCACGCCCGGTGACATTCAATCCGTCATGTCGACCGCAAGACCGGGCGTGAGCGTCACCTGGCTCATCAACCCGACTGAGCCTCAAGCCACTACTAGTCCCTTAGAGTTGATGGCAATGTGGCCCCAGTCGGTCGCCCGCGTTCCTCGTCGATTTCTGCTCCCTACGCAGGCGATGATCGAGGCGCATCTGAGATTTCGGGCGGCCAAGCGGGGCGACGAACTGAGGACGCCGTCAGGGATCTCACTGAAGATGCCAACGAGGAGCGTGTGAGAACGGCCACCCAAGTGTGTTGTCCTGTCGCCGGCCGTCATCGTGAGCGATGCCCTCATGTGGGGCTGATGCGAATCGTCGTAGGCGCAGACACACTCAGAGAAACAAGAACGAAGCACTCGAAGTAATGGAGCAGACGATGTACGCGACGCTTTCCTACGACATCATCACCGGGGCGCGCCCGGTCGAGGATGTACGCAAGGCGCTTGTCACGGTATTCGAGGGCTGTGAAACGTGCGACTTGCTAGCAGATACGTTCATCGCGCGCATGGCCAATACCAAGGATTTTCTCGCTCGCACTCAGGCTCTGAAGCAGGTCGCGAGCGACTTCACGGACCAGTTCATGTTCGTCTTCACGCTGCACCACTCCGGAGCGGCGCTCCGCTCGAACGCGCCCGTGCTCGCCAAGAAGATCGACAGCATCATCAAGGATTAGTCATGCGCAGGATTGTGATTGCGGCAGGCTTCTTGCTACTCGTTGCGCCGCTACACGCACAAGACAGCCCCGTCATCGCGCCGGTGAATAGCCGGCCACAGATCGAAACGGATGGCACATACCTATTCCAGCACATCCCCCACTCAGACATCGTCTTTGAGGCGCAGATTGCGCCGCGGGTCATCATCAAGGATTCGATCGGCCGCGCCGCGAAAGATGTGTTGGCTAACGAGACGAAATCTGCGTGGGGTTGGCAGGCATCGGCTACGCCGATGGTTCGGTTAAGAATGTTCGACCAAGCGTCAAACCCAGTGCGAACACCCTCCTACATGCCGAAGGGTACCGTGCAGGTCGCATGGTTGAAGAACCTGAGTCGTGCGCCAGATCCAGACTCGCCAGAGTTTCATGAGGGCCCTGTGTCGATGTGGCTTGTTGACGCAATCCCGTTCGGCCATCACTCTAACGGGCAGGACGGCTGCCTGTTTAACGACCAGACACGAGGCGAAGATGGCGAGTGCGGCGCCACGCCTGGCGGGCGCGACGTGAACAAGAAGGACGGCAGCTTTTCTACCAACTATGTCGAGGCAACACTACACTACGGCCGGATGTACCTAGATTCTGATGATGTCCCGGCGGGTATCTTTGCGACGAGGCGCGAGTGGCGTATTGGTCTTGGGATGCAGTTCAACCCGGAAGGTTACATGGGCGGATCAATCAAGCCAGAGTTGTCTAAGCTCTATGGACCAACGCGGGTGATATTGTCCGCGTCGACTGCCTATCGAGACCTGTGGCGCTGCAGTCGTGCATCCGCGAATGTGCGATTCCACTACATCACCGACCGTGATGTCGACGTGCCGCACCTGATCACGTCCGCGGAGGGCGCCTGCTTCCCTCGGCGATGGGGCGGTGCGGGGCTGTTTGTACGCTTCCACAGCGGGCAGGACTACTACAACCTCGCGTTCGACGAGTCCATCACTAGGGTGTTCTTTGGTGTGGCGCTGCAGCAAGGCCAATTTTTGAGCTTTAGAATCAAGCCGTGACATCAGCATTACTCAGGTGCGTGAGTTGGCGCAGACCTCGCTGCCGAACGTTATGTGACCCGACGGTTGGAAGCAAGCAAGCGAGTTGGGCAGGCCGGAGCCTGAGCCATGCAGATGTGAGAGTGTCCCTCGCACAAGGCATGCAACGGGTGCCAGACCCGCAGGCCATAAACAGCGGCGTGGCGGGCAAAGGCTCACTTTGGTTAGAGGCTACGATCAGAGCGTCGAGACGCTCTCGAGTAACTGGAGTACGCGGCCGGCTGGCGACTGCTTGGTCCGCGAAAACTTCCTAGGAACTACGAATGCCGCTCCACATTGGGCGGGGCCGCTACAGCCCACGCCGGCCCGCCGGCTCTCTGGTGACGTTCGCGAACGGGCTCGCAGGTCATGGCCACAATCCCACCTGCAGTCGCAGGCCAGAACGGTGACGCCACCACGTTCCGTATCTACTGTCGTGTCGTTCGTGGAGTCGCTCTCAATGACGACCAGGCACTGACCGTGCTTGCGAACTGAAACCGTGCCTTCATACCGCCGTGGTGAGAAGATGAACTCCGCGCAAAGATCCAAGGCGCACGTCGCTACGGCCGTGAACCAGCGAGTGCCTAATCTCTCCAGGTTAGTTTAGCCAGTCTAGCGGTCTGGCCGCTTAACGCTTCGGCCCCGCGCCTCAGACGCTCTCCCGAACAACTCTATACCCATCAGATGTTGACTTTACGGGTGACTGGACTTGATGATGACGTCCGTCGGCGACCGATGAATTATGGCCAAGAAGCCACTGCAGCGTCTTCACGTGCTGATGCTCCAGCCAGGACTCGCCTCGATCGAGGATGCGCTTAGTGGCACAACTGGGCTTCAGCGGTTCGACATCAACGTCGGCCTGAACTTTACGGGAGCGCTCTTCGTTGCGGCTCCGTCGCAGGCCCCGCCGCCCTGGTTGCAGTTTGTGCAGACGGGTGTCGCTGGTCGAATCGGCGCACTCAAAAACCGTACGAACTCCGCCGTCCTGCTCGTAGCCAAGGGAGCGTCGATCTTTGCCCTTACGTTTGGTCACGGCCGATATCTGCTGGATCAGGAGAAGCTTGTCGACGATTTCGGCTTCAAAGCTGCGCTGAACGGCCTGAAGCCTGACAGCCTTCGGGCAATGGATACGCTGCTGATTGAAGAGCAGACGATTCATGTGCGGAGGCAGACGTCAAGGGCGTCGGCTGCGAATGCTTTCGGTATCGACGTGGGCCGCGACATTCTTCGAGCAGTCACCGGTAGTCCGAAGCAGGAAACGGGGCTACATGGCTTGTCCGGTAGTGAGAGTACTGTGGCCATCGCTGCTCGGATCGAGTTCGCGCAGATTGGTGATACGTGTGCGTCGCTGAGACGTATCTACGAACAAGACACGTACCGACGCGACTTCGGCTGGGTCGACAACGTACGCCGTGTGAGGAACGCGAGTGAAATAGAGGCCCTGGAGGAACGCCTCATAAGACAGCTTCGCAGGCAAGATGGAGGTGGCGCGTCCTTGACGATACCGGAGGCGGTTGACTGGATGGAGTTCGACGGCTACGTGCTGCCACGCAACGGTGGGCAGAGTGTCGATCAACTTGAGCTGGTGGCTTACTTGGACGCCGTGAAGGCGCTGGGCGTCGTTGACGTCGACCGACTCCGGAGAGACAAGCTAAGAATGAAGCGAGTCAGCTTTCCAGAGTCGCCTCTTGAGTGGTCGATCTTCCGCTGCTTACAGTTCGAAACCAGACTGAACAAGAAGCGGTATGTTCTCTCGGCTGGTGAGTGGTATCGCGTGGCCGAGACCCTTGCGGAAGAAGTTCGTGAAGACATCGAGGGAATCACGGTGTCGACACGTCAGTTTCCGAGTGTCAACCGGAACGGAGACCGCGTCGAGAAGGAGGGCGACTACAACGCACGAGTCGCGGCCGCCGATCCCGCGCTTAGCCTGCTCGACAGGCAGCTCGTTCGGTGCCGTGGCGCGGCGACGCTGATTGAGCCGTGCGACCTAGTGTCCGAGAGTGGCGAGCTTATCCACGTAAAGCCGCGAACAGGGTCATCCTCCTTGAGCCATCTGTTCTGGCAGGCACGAGTCTCAGCCGAGGCTCTGCTCGGCGACGATCAGTTTCGGGCTGAAGTGCGTCAGAAGTTGGCCGATCAGAACGCGGCGTGGATTGATCGATTCCCTGAGACTCGGCCCAATCCCGCCGACTATGAGATTGTCTTTGCTCTCCTTGGCTCGACTCAGGCTCAGGTTGCGAGTGGACTCCCATTCTTCAGCCAGCTGACGCTCTCTAGGACGACCCGCTACCTTCGTTCAGCAGGGTTCCGGGTGTCACAGATTGGCGTACCGGTGGCGAACGCATGATGGCCGTAACGGGAATTGTGTCGAGCAGCAGGCCGAGCGAGCCTAAGCATCCGCAAGGAGCCGGTGCACGTGAGCCTGCCTCGAGCCGTGTGTGCCCGCGATGCAGCCGACGGAAACGGTGCGGGCCAGGCGAGGAACCCTTTAGGACCAGATCCGCCGAACCTCAGCTTCCAACTGTTCTTGCCTCGCCTTCACCCAGGGGGCGTAGTGTCGCTCCGTGATCTTGATCGAGCTGTGGCCAAGCAGCTTCGACACACTGTCGAGCGACACGCCCTTCAGCAGGAGGGACACAGCAAATGTGTCGCGGAATCGGTGCGGATGGCAGTTGGTTACAGGCGGATCGGCAGTCGTGCCGACCTTCTTGAACACACGGTCCCAGCTCTTGACCATGCTTTCCGGCTGGCTGCTGCCATCGTAGAAGAAGTACCGCTCATTGTCGTTCTCGACGGCGGCCAGCGTCTTCACCACCCCTGGTGGCAGTGGGCAATAGACAGGCGTCCCAGTCTTCTGTTGGTAGAGGAAGAGCTTGTCGTCGGCGAGGCGCTTCCGCTCCAGGCAGGCGGCATCCTGCATACGCAGCCCGGAGTAGCGAAGCAGCAGGATCATTGGCTCGATGCGCGGGCCGTAGCGCCCAGACCCCTGCATCTTCCGAGCGGCCTCTAAGAGACGGTCGACCTCCTCGTCGGAGTACGGCAGTGTGGGGCGATGCGACACCTTCGTCGTCTTGAGCGCGGATGCCGGGTTGCGTTCCATCCAGCCGGAGTCGACACAGAACCGACAGAATGCGCGCAGGTACTCCAGTCGCTTGGCCGCGGACAACGGCGAGTACGTCCATCCGTGGCGGAAGGCGCGGAGCCGGTCAACCGTCAAATCGCGCAGCTGCCGGAAGCCCTTGCTCTTGCAGAACGGGAGCAACTTGCCCTCGAGGAGTTCACGGCGTTTCTGAATCGTGGTCGCAGCCAGGTTCCGGGTCTCAGCCTCCTTGAGGAACGCGGCGACGGCATCGACAATCGACGGGAGCTCAGGCTTGAGAACCCCGATGCGGCCCGAGGACTGCCAGTGGTGGACGCTGGTCGACGCCGCCGTCCAGTTGGTCGTGTTCATGCTCCGGCGGACGGCCTCGCCACCGATCGAGCCTTGGACCCAGATCGGGCACTGGCAGCGCGTCCACCGGTTCCCCTTGCTCGCGTGCGGGCATTCCGCGAGGTGGCGGCGGTACAGCGCGAGGGCGCCTTGAGGCATGCGGCGAGGGTACTACGAGCGCTGAAATGGCGTACGAGTTATGTACGGACATCCAGGGATTCTGTGGTTTCTGATGATTCGATAGCTCAGTGTTGTCGTGATTTCTGGAGTGTCAACGAGGCGAGTAGATACGAATCCCACCCTCTCCGCCACTCTAAACCACTCACAATGAAGAATTTGCAGGCACGCATTTCCGCGCTGTACCTGCTTTGTACCTGAAGCGCCCGGCACGTGGGTGGGTTTTCGACCCGTGATGACCTTGGGCACGCCAGCCAGAGAGCCTTTGGACTTCGGGGCCACCATCTCGCGAATGACTGGACAGCGCGGCCCGCTCCACCACGAGTCGCCGTCGTTATCGACGAAGGCGACAGGGGCGCTGCGAACGAGCCTGAGCGCCTCCCGCCGATGGCTGGATGGTAGAGCATTCGTTTAGCTCCGCGCGCCGCGTGTGCAGGACCGCTGTGACGTGACGTGTGTGCAGTTGTGCGCCGACAGGAGCCAGAGCGCACGAACGTAGTATCGAGGCGGAATACGGGCGTGCTCCGCACCGTCGGCTCAGACATTGGCTCATCCAGCCAAGAAGTTGCCCTCCAGGCAATGACGAGTTCGAGCGTCCGCCGACGAATCTCTCAGGTCGTTACGCAGAATCTTCGAGAATCCGGGTCGCCCTCGTTGACTGATGAGATGGCTGGAAACTTGCTTGTCGCATTGATCGATGCATCAATGGCAGGCCAGTCTCCCCACACCCCCTCTCTCGGCACTTCGTCCCCGACACTTCCTGCTTAGTAGGTCGCGATTCCATCGGTGGTTGAGTCGCGCACTGGCCGTTCTCGGCCTGCTTGCAAGCCCCGTGTTGACGGTCGCCCAGACGGTGGCCGGTGGCGACTATCACGCGTTCGTGGTCGACGATGGCGGAACGCTGTGGGCGGTTGGCCCCAACAATCAAGGCCGCCTCGGCGATGGGTCCACGACCCAACGTCGCGAGCGCGTGGCGATCTCGAGTCTTGGTACGGTCACGGCTGTCGTCTCAGGCACGACGCACGCGGCCGCCTTGAAGGCGGACGGGACCGTGTACGCGTGGGGCAACAACGCGGCAGGGCAGGTCGGCGACGGCACGACCACCCAACGCACGACGCCGGTGTTGCTCGCCGGGCTCAGCGACATCACGCAGCTGGCTGCCGGACCCAGTGGTGAGTTCACACTGGCGCTGAAGTCGGACGGTACTGTCTACGCGTGGGGCAAGAACACCTACGGACAGTTGGGTGATGGCACGACCACCACGCGCACCAGCCCGACGCCGATCACTGCGCTGTCGGGGATCACGGCGATTGCCGCGAGTACCGATCACGCGCTTGCACTCAAGTCAGATGGGACGCTGTGGGCGTGGGGACGGAACACGTCCCGACAACTGGGCGACGGCACGACGACCAATCGCAGCATCCCGGCGGCCGTGAGCGGCCTGGCGAGCGTCGCGGGTATGGCCGCAGGCGCGACACATTCGGTGGCGCGGCTTGTCGATGGGACCGTTTACGCGTGGGGCGCCAACAGTAGCGGGCAGTTGGGTGATGGCACCACCACATTCCGAGCTGTTCCCACGCTTGTGCCGACGGCTCCCACCGACATCACGCAGTTGCTGGCGGGCACAGACTTCACCGTCGCCCGCACCGCGGCCGGCGCGGTCTGGGTCTGGGGCTTGAACAACGTGGGGCAGTTGGGTGATGGAACGACCACGGCACGCAACACGCCGACTGCAACCAGCCTGTCGGGCGTGATCGCCGTGGGGGTTGGCGGCCAGTTCGTCACGGCCGTCGAGAGCACGGGCGTGGTGTGGGCGTGGGGTGCGAACGCGTACGGTCAGCTCGGCGATGGGAGTCTGTCGACACGTACGACCCCCGTCGACACCTCACAGAGCGGGTATGCCTGGCGCGTTGCAGCGGTGGTGTCGAACGTAGCGCCAGGGACCTTTACCACGCCACCCTCGGTGACACTGAGCACCGTGACGTCGGGTGCGACCATTCGGTACACCCTGGACGGCACGATTCCAGAGAGTGGCAGCGCGGCATACACGGCCGCAATCGTGCCGACGGCATCGACGACCATCACGGCACGGGCCTTCAAGGCTGGGCGAGCCGAAAGTCTGGTCACGGCTGCCCTCTACACGCTGAAGGCCGCCACGCCCACGCTGACGCCCAGTGGAGGCACCTATACAGCGGCCCAGACGGTCGCCATGTCGACGACCACGAGCGCGGCCACGCTGCGGTACACCGTGGACGGCACCGATCCGACCGAGTCGAGTCCCGTCTACTCGGCACCCATTTCTGTCGCCATCCCCACCACCGTCAAAGGCGTCGCCTTCAAGTCTGGATGGGAGGAAAGCGCGGTTCGCTCCGGCACCTTCAGTTTCAACTACGGCGCACTGCCCCCTCCGACAGCTTCACTGACCCCGTCCACGCATGTCGGGACGCAGACGGTCTCGCTGACCGGCGCACCAGGCGCGGAACTGCGGTACACACTCACTGGGGCCGAACCGACGGCGTCGTCGAGTTTGTACGCGGCGCCATTCGACGTGGCGACGAGCGGTACGCTCAAGGTGAAGGCGTTCCGGCCGGGATACACCCCGAGTCCGACGCTGGCCGTGGCCTACTTGATTCAGGTCCC
>VFQN01007971.1_pt1 | contig 11046 bp, 8 predicted proteins | sample 3512371 | NCBI WGS metagenome assembly VFQN01 (sample SAMN10412370, study PRJNA504923) | tailings metagenome | isolation source: Replicate 2 from Balatoc abandoned mine | place: Philippines: Itogon, Benguet | collected 2017-08-28 | reverse complement strand
ACAAATAAATGAAGGATATTGAAAGTCATTGGAGATGAGGTAGCGAAACTCCTTCTAGACAATAAATTCTTTCAGAACTTTTTTTTTTAAAATTGTAAAATCAAAATAGAAAAGTGAGATAATAATAAAGTCAAGCTACCACTGAAAAAAAAAAAAGAAAATCACAATGGAGGGAATGGTCCAATTAAATTCGCATTGAAATTAGCTGGAGATTGAGGGTTGCGAACAAGCGACAGTCGTGCTGAGGCTGATCGGTGATGTTGTGTTCGGTATTAGTCGGTAATGTTCGGTATTAGTCGGTAAAGCAGAGGATTGTGTTTATGAGAGGGAAGAACAGAGAAATGATGGAAGAATCAAGTAAAAATCGTTCTATGCCATATCAAGATGAAGAAATTGATCTATTAATATCATTAATGCCAAAATTTATGAGAAAAAGTTCCGGTAGTATCGCATGGCAACAGTTAGCATCAGAATTTAATCGAGTGATGTTAGAGAAGTATCCAACACTTTATACTGAGAGAAATAAGTTAAGTTTACATGCAAAGTTTAATTATCTAGTGAAATATCAAGCTAAAAAGACATATGATTCACATTCAGCGAATCCTTTGATTAAAAGAGCGTTGGATATATCGAAGTTTATTGGACAAAGGAAAGGCAGATTACCTGCTAATAATAGTGAAAACGAAGGAGAAGAAGAAGAGACAGGAGAAGATGAAATTGATCTGCAGTCTGAAGGTGAGGAAGGGACGAAAGAAGATGAAGATCTGACGAAACTAAACACTGCCTTGAGCTCTGACAGTGAAGATTCTCAACTTGGCGGTATGCCTCCCAATGAGAATACCCAGTCAATACAAGAAGATAAAAGAAGTATGATCAATCTTTTGGCAAATTCCCCTCGTAATGAAGATCTTCCTCGAGCTAAGAAACAGAGAATAGCAGTGAGGAATATCTCTCTTCCTACCTCTTCAGCACCGGCTTCCCGAGTAGAGAGTCATTCTTTAGGACCTCCAAATTTAGTACCAGGAGTCGATGAAAGTGTAACTTCACTGTTATTATTTCAACATTTTTCTTCATTGCTTCTTCAACTTCGAAGGGAAGATCAAGAGAGAGAAGATAGACGAAGAAGAGAAGATTTTGAAAGAGAGAACTATCGAAATCAAGCAGAACAACAACGATTACTACAACTTTTACAGACAATTTTACTCCATAGCCCTGTTACTCAATTATCTATACCTTCTCCAGTTCGTCCTCTAAACAGTGGAGTATTATCTCAGTTAAGTGAGATGAGTGCACAACAAACACCCAATAGTTCCTCAAATAATGAGAAACTTGTTTCATCTACAGAATGGGAAGAGTTCCAAAGATGGAAAGAAAGTCTAAAGAAGGAGGGAACCGAACAACCTTAAATCGACTTTGTCTGTGTACTTCTTGTACTTAGTAGTACTATTCGAATTAGACTATCTGTTGGAGAAGGGACAAGGACACTTCTTGCTATTAAGACAAGAAAGAAGATTCTTGAGAGCATTTATTCAGTTGACGTTGTGAAAACCGAAGGCAAGAACTATTGAGACTTGTTACAAAATCGTTGAAGGAAGTAAAGGGACATGGTTAGAGTTTAAATCCACTATGAACAGCTACAACACCAAATGTGAAATTTACATAATTACAACAAGAGAAACCTTCATTTGATAACATCTTTAGTAATTCCTCCTATTAAAAAAGAAGAGCATTATCCAAGGGAAGATAGAAAGCGAGAGAGATAGATAGAACATACCTGTTTTGGGAATCTTCGAATGCTTTCTACGAGATATTGATATGATGCTTCGTCATTTGCAACCATTTTCCCTATCTTTGGAATAATTTGAAAAGAGAATTGATCATAAACTTGACTGATAAGGCTATTGGGAACATGACTAAACTCTAAAATCATGATTCGACCACCTTTCTTTAACACTCTAAACGCCTCACGAATAGCCACCTATTCATCAGAGAAGAAATAAGGAAATGATATCAATATAAGATAAAAACTATACATACATCCTTGTTGGTGACGTTACGAAGTCCAAAGGCAATAGTGTAAAGATCAAAACTATTATCAGGAAAAGGCAACTTCTCAGCATTCCCTTCGATAAAACCCAACTATAATCAGAGAAAAAAGAAATAAAAACAAATCAAAGTAAACGAAACGAAACGAATAAAATTGTATTGAAATATTGTATTTACCATATTGACTTTATCTTGACCTACTTGCTCAGCTGCACGACTTCTTCCCACTGCTAACATCTCAGGATTAATATCACACACAACGATAGGACGATCCTCCACTTTATCATATTGATTTGCTTGAATTGCAGTCTGAAGTTTTGATCCGTAAAGTCTGTTCATCTCAAGTGCAGAGCGGAAGGCAATATCTCCTGTGCCACCAGCAACATCTAAGTGACGAGGGATATAATCAGGATCAACTTTAGCAGCATCTTCATAACCAATCATATTTACAAATTCATCTTTCCATAAACGATGAGTACCAAGACTCATGAAATCATTCATTATATCATATTTAGAGGCAACAGAAGAGAAAACACCACGAACTAATTTCTCTTTCTCCTCACGTGATACTTCCTTAAATCCAAAATCAGCAAATCTTGATTGACTCCCAGCTCCATCACTGAGATATCTTACACCACATAACTGCAAAGATTGTCTAGGAATGAGTTTATTCCAATGAATTCGTCTCATCATCATCAATGTCATTCTTTTCTTCACAATTCATCCGGCGTTCTCACGATCCGGTCTCACGGCATCTCGGAACTTTTGTCCATGGTGCCGATGTGTCTCTCTTAAATAATTTTCTTATTTGTGTGAGTAAGTAGTTTTATTATTGTATTACGATCAAGAATACATGAATCACCAACAACAATATTGTAATATCTGTTCAAGATCTCTTGAAGATGATACAAAAAATGAAGAAGAAAGAATAAAATTTCAAGAATTCATTCAAAAGATACAAGGAAAAGAGAATAATGTTAATGAAGGTTTAATGAAAGAAGATGAAAAGAAATTAACAAAGGAACAAAAGATATTCATAATACAAGAAAGAATGAAACAATATCAAAATATTATTCAAGAAAATGAGCAATATCATCGGATGATTGAGCAAAATCATCTATCTAGTTCGAGTAGTGATAATATTGGGTTATCTGAGTTACATATGCTTCGTTCTCAGTTGAAGGAAAGAATTAAAGAGCAGGAAGAAAGGAAACAAGAATTATTACGACAATCTAATTTAACAGGTAAGGAATAGAATGGGACGTATTCATTTTAAACCTGATAGTAATATAACCTTTGAAAAATTTTAGAGATTGTTCAAGCGAAGCTAGCAGAGGAGAAAATTACCCTTCAACACAATATACAACTAAAACAACAAAAACAACAAAGATTAACATTACTCACTGAATTGAATAAAGACTTACAGAAAATGCTAACACTCAGAGCTGAGGTAGGTGAACAGAGGTTATTTTGTTTATCGTGTCGGTTCTCTCTTATCTCTCAATGAAATTTGAACAGAAACTTCTATTAGCTCGTATTAAGCAAGCTCTTCGCTTATTCGATGCGGTAAAAATTGAAACTCCTAATCTTCCATCTCATCGTGAGAAGAAGAGTGAGGTTAAAGTCGTTGGTTATAGTTCCATTATGAATATTCCTTTCCCTAATTACGCTATCTTCGATGGTAAGAAAGTATGATACCAACAATTCTATTACTGCTAATGATCTTTTATAGGAATGCCTATCGATCTGATATCAATAGGATTACTTCATTTGATTCAGCTTATTGAATCCTTCTCGACTTTGTTCAATCTCCCTCTCCCTCATATGATATTTAATACAGAGGCTTATAACCATCCTACCATCATATTACAACATGATCATTCCAAGCATTATAGTCTCTTACCTGTACATGTTCTGAGGAAATCTCGATTAAAGTATTGTGGATTTCGTTTTCGTCCGATGACTGAGACGTTCTCGAGTTACAGTAAATCCGCAGAGAGGAAGAGAACATCATCGAATGATATCCATACAACAAAACCCAGTCATACTGATAAGACACAAGATGAGCCAAGAAAGGAGAGTGCATCGGGAAGGAAAGCCTCAAATGATGGGAAAGAAAAGATGAAGATACAGGTTCCTTCGAAGGGAGGTGAGAGTAATAGTGAGGAAGATGATGAAGAATATCTTCCTAATCCTGATTTTTATTCAATAGCATTACCTACTTTACAAGAGAATGTTCTTGCTATTTGTTCTCATTTCAGATTATCAGAAGATCTTTTATTCCTATCATGTGCAATGTTATGGAATCTTCAATTACTTCATCTCTATCTGAAAGCAGTTTACAAGAAACATGCAAAAGATGTACTAGCGCTGGAAGGATCTTCATCAATACCATATCTTTGGACGAATTACACGATAATGATCGATAATTTATCGACCTCAAAGGTTCGTTCGAAAGAGATTAATGATTCGAATGGATTAAGTTTATTAGATAATGCTGATGTAATGCGATCAGATCTTATGAAAGATTACGTTGAAGACTTAAGATGTCAAATGTTTCACAGGTTTTCGAGGAGGAATAGTTTTGAAAGTCATCAAGTTTTAAAGAATTATCAAGAGAAGAAGGCTGCAATTCTTTCGGAGGATCGTCTTAGTTCACAGAGTAGCCTTTTCGATCAGACTGAGGTCATAGAGGAAGTACATGTTGGGGAGGAGTTTACAGTACTTCGAAGAGGTTCCAATCGTCCTCCTAAAGATCTTCTAATGGAGAGAATACCTGATGAATGGGATTTTATTGATAAGGAAGAAGATATTTGAGGTAGTGTTAAAATTTACTTAAAAGTGAGCGAGGGATAACCAAAGCGGGTGTTAGATGTTATATTACTTAAAAGTTACTTCTATAGTAGAGCTACAGCTTTCAATTGAAAAAACACAGTTTATTCCTTTTTAGGGTCCATCATAGAATCTATGACAGGAATCTTCTCTGATATTTGTAAGAAACAGTCGGTAGAATATCTACTAGGAAGATTATTCGTATCAGTATCTTTGATGAATGCATATTCCTTCTTTCCTGTTTTCGCATCAACTGGGAAATCTAAAACATTCTTAGGATTGATCATAAACTGTATGAAGGGACCCATGTCATAGCACTGTTTGATGAACAATGAAATATTCTGCACATGAGGAAGATCTTCCTGAATTATTAAGGTTGCAGCGTGTGGTTGTGAAATATTAGTAACTCCAGGTGGAGTAACTAGATCTTTCCCATTTGCACCAGTGAAAAATGTCCTCCAAGTTGCGAGATCCCGAGGAAGCTTCAGATCTGCAGCATGTGTAGTACAGTAAGAATTAATATCAGGACTTGGAATCCGTTTCAAATTCTTCTCTAATTCAATCATACCAACATAAATTAATTCATCATTTAATGTAACACCTGGATCAACAGATAGATTAGTTTGAATTGTTTTCACTAAATCTTTTAAATTTTTATTAGGAACTTTCATGAATAGACAATTATAACCATTGGTAGTAGTTGTTTCATCAAAAAAAATTGGAAAGATTGTTTTATCATATGTAATTGTTGTTTTCGTTGGATCTACTTCGAATTTCACTCCTGTTGTCTCCATGAATTTTCTTATTGCTGCATCAAATGGCTTTTCACCTGATTTCACTTCTCCTCCAGGGAAAACATATTGACCAGGGTTATTAATGACGGCTATGGGAGGAGCAAATTTTATTCCAACATCACGAGATTGAATGAATCGTTTCATTGCAACCAGTGTGAGATATCTGGTGGATGAACCACCAGATATTGAAGAAAATATACAAGTATACGCGTTAATTTTGTTGATATTGATTCGAAGGTCTTCCTATTCAGTAGATGCTGTCGTTTTCAATCTGCTTCAACTGATCAGCGGCAGAGAGAGAAAAAGGTTGGACTGATAAAACTGTTCTGACAAGAATGCAGTTTTTTGCTTTCTCGAATTTCGGTATATATTTTTTTAAGTGTCCTGACTACATAGTTACTCCAAGGTACATATATTTCTTCGCTTTCAGACTAAAATGTCTAGGTTATTGTAGACTCGAAACTGTAAACATGAGTTTTCTCTATTTTATACGCTGCGCTGCTTAGCCCGTTACAACTGACGCAAATGAAAAAACAATCAATAACTCCTTCATCAACTCAGTTCCCACCGATCTTATCTCCCTCTGTGACTAGTTCTTCTATATCACGATCTAAAAATGTCTCGCCGGTTGGATCAAGACCAAATCTTACCAGTAAAACAATAACATTCCCACTGTCAAGCCAAACAACAAACCATGATCCTACTGCCACCGAATCGTTTCAACCCCTTGCCTCAGAGCATTGGAAAATTCGGAAACAAAAGCTTGTATTTGACAAAGAGATGAATGATTATTATGATCAACAAATTCAACAATGTCGACTGATCGAAGAGAGTACCAACAAACAATCCGAAGAACTCTTCAATACCATCGTGAAAGAAATTAAATGGTCCAACCCATCAGTATCCAATGTCCATGGTCGTTTAATCATCCAATATTGTAAACATTTAATCCGTTATGGATCAACAAAACCTTTTTCCAAAGAAAATGATGTAAAAGCATGGAATATTAAATGTCGAGCAACAAAAAGAGAGAAAATTTGTAATAAATTAAAACATTTATATATACAATTATATAAAATTATTCATAAACGTGATTATGAATTAAATAATATTCAAAATTCTTTACTATTAACTGGTGAGACAATGAAGATGAAGAAAGATATTAAATTAAAATGGATGATGGAATCAAATGAGAAGAATGTCCGTGTCAAATTTTTCACCATATGGGATTTAACTATTCGTAATCGCTTAAGAGAATTAAAGGTATTAATTCATTCTCATCTTCAGAAACATATGATGGATTATCTGCAATGTCTTGACGAGGAGATCGATCAACATCTGCAACAGAGAGATGATGAAGCCTCATTTGGTGATAGGGGGAGTATAAATGATGAAGAAGTGAGTCGATTAAGGATAGATACAGTGAATACGAATGAACAGAGTCAGTATAATGTCATAATACATGCCAAGAGTGAGGTGGAAGGAATTATTAGTGCAATAGAAGAGAATAAAGATGTTTTAATCAAAGAACAAGAAGAGGAACTCAATCAGTCACATGTTAATCCTTCATCATCTTTCATAAGGACAGAATCTTCTTCTTTCCAAGGAGTCCCTCCATCAGTGCATCAAGCTGATAGCTTCATGCGTCAATACACATTAAACATTCCACCTGCTGTCATCGTCGCAAATTTTGTGAATGAAAAAGATCCAGACTTTGGATTAACATCTTTACATTATGCTTGCAAGTATAATCATTATCGTATTGCTCATTTTCTTTTGATTTTAGGAGGGAATCCCAATCTCACCTGTCCTGATGGTCGTAATGCTCTTCATTTCGCTGCTGCCTATGGTGATAAAGAGTTATTAAGATTATTATTATCAAAAGGTGGTGATGCCTTTGCAAAGGATTTATATCAATGTACACCATTAGATTTAGCGAAACAAAATGATAATAAGAAAACAATCTCAACTTTACTGAATTGGGAAAGAATTACGAAAGAAGTGACCTATCAACAGCATTTACATGATAAGAATAAGAGTACCAAGAAACAACTATTAGAGCAAACTATTGATGAACGACAAAGTGAAGGTAGTGACAAGGTAGGGAGTAGAATTCCTATCGAGTATCATTTAGTGACAGATGGATTATATCAACAAATGTCATCACGGTTAAAACTATTAGTAAAGCGTTTAAATGGATGTAATCCATATTTACAAGAGATTATGCAAGAAAAAGATAAAGAACTTTCAAGTATTGATAATACTTGTGCTGATATCATGAATTCACGATTATTTGCTTTAAATAGTACTTCACACTTGAAGACGACCACAACTCGTTCTGAAACACTCGTTGCTTCTGCTCCTCCTACGTTCTCTTCTTCCTTTGCAACTAATATGGAAGTTAAGCTTGACGCCAACGAATTAATCGCTGCCTCACAGATTGAGCAGGATGATTACTCTTATAAAGAACGAAATACTGCAGAGTCGTTGTTACGAGCAGAAAAAGAGGAATTAAATCAATGTATGTTAGAGATCCGGTTATGTAGTAAATATTTTGTTGAATGTATTAAGGAGAATCTTATCGAAGAAGGAATACGAACATTATATCGACGATGGATGGTTGGTAAACATCTCTATGATGTATCGATTCGGCGGTTTTATTCGGCTTTTGATGAGATATCAGAAATGAGGCAAGAGGAAAGCACATTAGTCGATGGAACCAGCGTGATAGATCTTACGTTAAGTCGAGGTCTCTCAGAAAGTCATACCTTGAAAAGCAATGAAGAGGGAGATGTCACAGAGCAGATTGAGAAGAAGATCGAAGAGTATGATGGTCCAATGGAGCTAGATAAACTTGCTGTTGAGTTCTACAAGACTGCCACGAATATTACATACTTAGTCCCTGAAGAAGCTGAAGTAAAAGGAGAAGATCATAAATCAATATCCGAGGAATCAGCGACAACTATAACCAGTGTTTTATCCTTTCCAAAGATTATTAAAGTTTCAGATAATATTTATATGGAAGAAGAGAATAGTGTGAATCTAAGGTACGCAGAAAATCATAGGGATGAGAGAAAAGTCCAGCAAAAAGGTACCTTAGAAAGAGAGAGTAAAGAAAAAGTAGAAGAAAATAGTTTAATCGAGAAGAAAAAGAATGTTAACAAGGTTCCCCGTCAAAAGAATCCAGAATATATATTAAAAACCATTCAATCATTATTAGAGAAAGAAAAAATAGAAAAATTACAAGAATATTCATGGAAATTTGATCATTTACTTCATTCTTCTTATTTCCCTGTTTTATCATCAAAGTTCTCATCAACAATCTCATGGGTAGAAGAGAATTCTATGACAATCTCTTCGGTTGATTTCTCAACCTATCAACCGTTTTCATCGTATTTTGAACGATTTCATGGTTCAAGTATTATGACAAAGTTCAAACCCCCAATTGCTACTTTACCAGGCAATAGTCTTGCAGGAGGTGGTATGGATAAGGTAGGTGAGAGCGAACAGTTTGGAGAGATGGAAGGAGGTGCGACACTACCTCGTACCTCATTAATCAATGCTGTGGGTTTATTCCCTGCTGGTAACTATTATATCTCTTTAGGATATGATTTAATTGAGATTAATCTACTCCTAAAACGATATGTGAAAGCATTGTTACTGCTAGAAGAATGCTTGTTTTATACAGAGAATATCTTTATTTCTCTACGAATATTATTACTATTACAGAAATGTGATATTCTTCTTTATCTATATGATCATTATCAAGATTATCAAGACGGATTAAAGGATGAACTTACTCGATTCTTTAACTTTGATTCCAATGTTATGGTTCCTCTTGATGAACAAAACCATGAGCAACAGGAAGAATATGATGTATCATCATCTTTTCCTCAAAAGAGGACAATCAAGAGAAATCCAAATCAAGCAATCATTAGAAGTGTATTAAGATATGTGAATAAAGAAAGAGAATTTATCTTCCATGCCCATCAGGTGCAAAAGCTATTCCCCATCTTAGATCAAGCGTCAGTGTCACAAAGAAAGATGATAACTCATTACCTACCTCAGACTAACGGCAGCCATGAATTGAACAGTTTGTCTGAATCGCTAAGCTTGAATTCATCATCCTTGTTGTACATTCGAGAGGAAGGGAATTCAGAGGAAAATCATGATAAAGAACACTATGATGATAATAAGACAAATACAAACCCGACAGAAGATGGTCCTATTGATCTTTATCCTCGATTAGATCCTCCTTACCAGATCGAAGAGTTAGAAGCAGTCGTATCATCGTCTGCTGAGTGGTTGTTATCATCCTGTGAAGCGAGTGCTCAAGAGATAATGAGCGTGAGCTATCTCCTCTCCGCGAAGTATATCATTGAACCATATTCAATCGCTTTAGCATTGTATTATCTTGGAAGAGTCCAAGAGAAGCGAGAAAACTTTGTGAATGCTTGGAAGTTGATGGAAGAATCAAGTATGATTGCTCTGAGATCACAAGATATTTCCTTTGAGATAATGGAGATAATGTTACATGTAAGTCTCTTTGATAACAGTATTCTTTCTTTTCTCTTTATTTACTGTTGTATGTAGGGTCAAATGATCTTTGTAAAGCATTTGTTATCAACAAAGGAAGAGTTTGATGTGTTTTGTAAGAGATCGAATGAAATTAATCAATGGATATTGAAACTAGCTAATCGATATTCTATCTCTTATCACAAGACAAAGAATGTATTTGAGAAAGATTTAACGAATCCTTTGTCTTCTCCAGGGATGTTCGGTGAGGTAGGAGGGAGAGAGAGCTCTGTAAACAAGTTTCAAAATACCTCTCTATCGTTCGGTCCAGCGTATATCTCCTCTTACAATGAAACGAGTCAGACGAAAGTAATTCAGAAGATAGAGAAGTTATGGCAGCGTTCAGCGGAGTTGTTATCCTTAGGTACAATCTTGATAAGAGATACGAGTACGAAGATCCTTAATATTGATAAAGATAATGTTCAAGTGAGTAATCAAGCAACGATGAAAGCAGCAAAGAGCATGGGGTTATCATTGCATTCATTGTCAGAAAGTTATTTAAATCCAGAGAACTCTTTATCGACATCATCGTTCTTAGTGTGGAATAAGACTAAAAAGGGAAGCAAGAAGAAGAAGAAGATTAACTATTTATAAAAACGTGTAAGAAAGGTGTTGAAAAAATTTTCGAAAAATTTTATTTCTGAAGAATTCTCGAGAACCACTTCGTTTCAATCGCTGAAAGTTTGACCAGACCTTTAAAAGGATGTAAAGAAGAGGAAAATGGTGTTTTGCTAAGCAGAATCTGAAAATGAAGGGCTGAAATCTGTGGTCAAACGTGACTGCTCGACTTTTGGGGAAA
>VFQN01007970.1_pt1 | contig 11047 bp, 10 predicted proteins | sample 3512371 | NCBI WGS metagenome assembly VFQN01 (sample SAMN10412370, study PRJNA504923) | tailings metagenome | isolation source: Replicate 2 from Balatoc abandoned mine | place: Philippines: Itogon, Benguet | collected 2017-08-28 | reverse complement strand
AGGTCGGCCAACCCACTATTGCTTGATTTCGTTGATAACTGCTTCCCCGCCATTTCTTATCGCACTTTCAAAAATTTAGAGGAGGATACGATAAAATCAAATTGTAGTTCAAGTATTGACAGTTCAAAGCAGTTGAAACCAGAGCTATTTGATCGGTAGACTGTATGGAATCTGAGCCACAATGGGTCAGTAACGATAACATGGCGAAGAGAGAGGAATAGATCTAAGAATCTCGAGTTTTGCAAAACTAGATATCGTCCCGTCTTCCTCTTCACACATCGTGAACTTTACATGTGTGCTTTCTGGGCTTGATTTTTGGAGACTTGAACTCCAACCTCAACAAAGCAGAAAGAATTTTTTCTTCTCTTTGATTGTATGAAGGGAGAGTTTTTATAATATATTTCTTTAGCTGAAAGGAAGCATTAAATTTAGCAACACTATGTTAAATATTGAGTAGCAAAATAAAAACGATCTATTCTTTTCGGGCGACTATGAAAATACAATTGTCTGTAAAGTTAAATTGAGAGGCAGGATACACTCGATCCAATTCAGAGAATTCTCTCTGTATTTGTTCATCAGTCAAAGTCTCAAACGTCGACCATGTTCGATCAGTGACAAATCGCTTCCAATCTTCCTTGTTGATAGTCATCGTAAAGTTATGTGATTGTACAGAGACTGAAAATCCGGCATCCGTTAAAGGATGAACGATTTTATCAAGCTTTGCTGATGTAGAAGCCCAACGCTCTTTCAGCAGTTTACTAAACAAGAAATAAGGATTTTCAGGACGGGTCATAATTACAAGAGCACCCTCAGATATTAGTTGATGGTGGATATTCTTAAAGAGAAGTGGTATGTCAGCTGGAGGGAAGTGATGAATAACTTCTTTCATCAAGGCGAAGTTATATCTCACAGTCTTTTTAGAAGTGAAAGATAAAGCATCCATCTTTAGGTAGACTGCATGAGTAAGGGCCGAAGTATTTACGCGCATAAAGGGTTCAATACACCAGACAGTCTTTTGCAGCATGATTCCTAATTTTTGAGAATTAATACAATCTCCACCACCAATATCAATAACAATTTCATTATTGTTAAAATCTTCAATTGTGCTATTATAAATGGTTGAAATAACATATCTTTGTTGAACTTGTATAGCTTCTAAAGTTCCATGAATATTGTTACCATATTCTTCAGATCGTTGTTCGTAATGAGAGGTAACAAAACTTTTCGCATGAACTGTTTCTTCCCCAAAACCTGATAAAGCTGGAATGTTTGCCACCAATTCCTGGCATTGGATCGAACTCAAGCCTACAAACAGTACCAGTAGAAGCAGTATTTGTCTCATCATTTTGATAGTACCGGTAACCAGTAGATTATCGGTAGATTGCCGGTATGGGAAGAAAGGTTAAAAAGCCCAAGTGGGAGAAAGTGCCTTGCAAACCAACAACACAGCAATTCAACTGCAATCTTGATTGTGATCCAACACTAATCGATCAAGACATCTAATACCAATCTCCATCTTCAATTGCCCATTCTCTCGTTGTTAACGAAAAAATGAAAATAGTGAAGAAGAAGTCTGAGTCAGTATGGCGTTGGGCGATTTTGCTCCTAACTTGTACAATGATGATTGGCAACTATTACTGTTATGATATCCCTGCTGCCTTGAACTCTCAAATGGACGATTACTTTGGCAAGCCTGGAGACTTTGAGACCTTGTTCTCGCTTTTATACACTGTCTACTCAGTACCCAATGTCATCTTGCCCTTCTTTGGTGGTTATTTTGTTGATCGTTTAGGTGTCCGTTTATGCTTAATTATCTTTGCATTAGCGATTACTGTAGGACAACTTGTAGTTGCCGTTGGTTTAAGTGCTCAAAGCTGGCCAATTATGTTCTTAGGACGTGTTCTCTATGGTTTAGGTGGTGAAAACTTGGGTGTTGCTAACAGCGCAATTTTATCTATTTGGTTTGAAGGCAAAGAGCTTGCACTTGCATTTGGTTTAAATTTATCTATTGCTCGTTTAGGATCTGTGATTAATAACTTGGTTTCACCAGAGTTAACAAATTCTATTAACATTCAATTCGCATTTTGGTTTGGTGTGATTCTCTGCGGTGGCAGTGTTGCTTCTTGTTTAGTTATTTCATCCATTGATAAACACTTAGATTCTGTTATGGGAGGTCAAGGACACCATTCACTATTAGCGACAGAAGATGGTGATCCAGACAATGACAAAGAGATTGAAGAGAGAAACAAAGTGTTGCGAAAGACTGTTATGGACAAGGCCGAAGGTCACGCTGATGTGTTACAAGCTCGTGCTTCCATTGAGAGATCACCATCATTTGCTTCAGAGCCAACAGCTGCCCAAGAGGTTTCTTTCCGTGATGCTCTAACTTTCAAACAAATTTTCTGGGTCCTCACATTGATCTGTGTTGTAGTCTACGGTAAGAGTTTTTTGTTGGTATTGTATATTCTTCTTATAATTTCTTTTTCTTGTGACTTCATAGGTTGTGTTCTTCCATTCAATAACATTGCATCTGCCTTATTATTGGAGCGTGATTACTTCAAAGAACCTGATAGTGCATGTCATTTGACATACACCAATCAATGCCAATCCGATTCGAACCCACCTGTTAACTGTCCAACCTCAAAGTGGTATCAACCACCTTTACCAACTAACTACACTGTTGCTGATGTTGATTGTACGGACGATTACTTCTCTGATTATTGTACTGTTACTTTCTGTAATCGTCAGAGTGACGCGCAGGTGCAAGCAAGTACGATCATGTCCATCCCATACATTATCTCTGCTTGTTTAAGTCCAGTGTTGGGTGGGTTCGTTGATCGCTTTGGTGCTCGTGCTATTATTGCAACTGCCTCACCATTAGCTTTGGTCGTAGTTCATATCTTCTTAGGCTTTACCACCGTGAGTCCTATCGGTCCTTTGGTTGGACAAGGTTTAGCTTACTCCTGTTTTGCTGCAGTTCTTTGGCCATCTGTTGGTTTAGTCATTGAACAACGTTTAGTTGGTTTAGGATACGGTATTGTAGTTAGCGTTCAGAATATGGGTTTGGCATCCTTCCCACTGATCATTGCGGCTATCTATGCCGGTGCCGGTGATCATTACATCCCAGAAGTTGAAATTTTCTTCATTGCATGCGCATGGGTAGGCGTTATTGTTGGATTGTACTTAAATTATGTCGATTACTACTTCATGGATTCAGTGTTAAATGGTATCAAGAAGCGTCGTTTATCCATGGAAGAGTTAGAAGCTCATCATCGAGCCAGTCTTACGAACCCATTATTCGATGATGAAGAGAAGGTAAAGACATTTGGTCCAAATGATCGTATTGTTGAAGCAGGACGAAATTCTGAGGGTACGAATCAATCAACTAGTCGTCATAGATCTAGTGAATTGTTTTCAACTAGTATGATACATTGATACTGATGTGGCATATATTTCCTCTTTTTATTTCCCTTTTTTATTTCTACTCATCACTTTATCTAACTTTCTTCTCCCTCTCTCTCTCTGTTTTTGATTTGTTTTCTTTAGGATCAGCATTAAGTAAATAAAGTGTGAAAGATTTGATGTACACAAGGAGCATAAAGAAGACAATAATCGAAAAATAATCAATTGAGACAGCAAGAATCAATATTAATGAAGAAAACAACGCTGCTGTGTCTTAACAGTTGTCACTCACACAGATTACTAATTTCATGTAATTTGTGATTAATTGGAAATTAAGAGTTTTGGATGTATATAGTCTTGATAAACAATATTCATCGTAACATAGATAGACTTTCACTTCTTGGGATCATATTACATGTAATCTTAACCTAAAATAGTCTTATCAGATGTTCTTGATGAAGTCTCACTCAAGAACAATTCTCAACTGTAGATGTTAATAATGCTGTGTTACCATAACATCTATAAGTAAGATTAAGATGAGGTTGATTAGCTCGTTTTGTTTTATTATGAATAAAAAGGAAAATAAGCTATACTAATACTGTAATCAGTGAAAAGCAAAGGAGTGAAAGGAAGATGATTCTATATTCATTACCACAATTATTATTACTTATTATAAAATTGATCTAAATATGTACAAATACTACTAACAGTAATACAAATAAAACTATAGCTTCTACAACAATACACATGTAAGCATAACAATCGTTTGTACGTTGTTTGATTAGTTCGGCATGTTTTGTTTCTTCTTTAAGCTTCTCCGTCGCTTCGTCTACATGAACATCTAAATCTTCTAAAATCTTAGTGTGAATTTTAGCTTCTTTGCCAATGTCTTTCGCCTATAGTAAAAATATATTAGTATCAGAGAGAACAGCAGACAACCATTATCCATCTACCTGAACATTTAGTCTATCCACGCCTTTCTCGATATCTAAAATAATTTCATCCTGCATCTTTATTACTTCCTGTTGTCTCTGTATTAAAGCTTTGTCTGATGTTGCTAGTGGATTAAAAGTCGTTGAAGGCTGACTATTCCCGTTTCCGCCGTTGCCGTTGTTACTCGCGGATGCTTGAGCGTTAGTAGAAGCTAATAACTGCAATCTTGAATCACCCCCGGTAGATGCTGTTGACTACGTAAGAGCCGATTGTTAGTTAGATAAATGTTGCCACATACAGAGAAGGAGGAAGACTTACTATTTGCTTTCTTAGACTTTCAAGAATGAATTGTCTTCTCCCTATCTCACTAATAGTTCTAAATAAACGGTAAAATCACAAAATAAAAATTGAGATGTAGCAGGAGACTATAAAGCATACATTTCATATTCCATTGGTGACTCTCTCATGATATTCAGTTGTTTCTCGAGTGCCGATATTCTTTCGAGCATATCTTTAGAATCCACATTCGTCAGATTTGGAGCAAATTTTCTCTTCCCTTGGAAATCAGTTTTCAATCTTTCATATTGCTGAAGCCATTGGTAACTATCAATAACATCCGCCATATTTTCTTTTTCGAAATAACAATGATTAGTAATGAAGAATCTGCGAAAGTATCCTCCCTCTGTTTAAAAAGCTCTCTCCAACTTAAAAATCTCAGAATTTTCAAAAGTCGAATTTTTCTCTTTTCAATATTTTACGTGGTAGAGTTAAATAATCTCCTCCAGTGATTATCTTCAGCTCTGATTTGAGTAAGAATGAGCGCAATGGTTGAATCAGAAGGAAATGTAGGTAAGGAAGAGGAAGAAACCAACCTTCCAAAACCTAAGAGAATGAAGACAGAGAGTAAAGACAAGACATTACCTTCCTCTGTTATTATTAACTTGGTGAACCAAGAAAAAGAGTCTGCAGGTCCTCCAGTCGACGTCCCTATTGATGTCACAACGAAGCAATTAGAGCTTTTAGTCAACTCATTAATTGAAAGTGACACCCCGGTCCCTTACGCTTTCTATGTCAACGATGTTGAAGTCGTGAATTCTCTCAAGGAAACTATCGAGCAATTGAGAGCAGATCAACACTTCTCCCTTGAAGATACTTTGAATGTTAGTTTTCAACCGTTATCAGTCTTTCGAGTTCGGCCGGTCACACGTTGTTCTGAAACCATGCCAGGCCATACGGATGCTGTCATCCATGTGTCTTTCAGCCCTGACGGAAAGAAACTTGCAAGTGGCGGTGGTGATCTTATGGTGCGATTTTGGAATGTCATTACCTCTACTCCGATCCATGTATGTCCAGGCCATCGTCAACACGTTTTATGCACTGCTTGGAGTCCAAACGGGCAATACTTCGTTAGTGCTGATAAATCGGGTGAAATACGAGTTTGGGACCCCGTAACTGGCCAACAAAGAGGTCAACCACTTCGTGGACACAGTAAGTGGGTTACAGCGATTGCATTTGAACCGTTACATATGGATCCTCTCTCGACTCGCTTTGCCACTTCATCAAAGGATCAAACAATTCGAGTTTGGAACATCCGCAACGGTACTTGTGAAACTACCATCTCTGGTCACACTGATTCCGTCGAGTGTGTAAAATGGGGTGGAACTGGTTTGATTTATACATGTTCTAGAGATCGCACCATCAAAGTATGGGCGATCGATGGTCACGGTCGATCTCAGCAAAAGCTTGTGAGAACACTCACTGGTCATGGTCATCGTATTAATACACTTGCTTTAAATTGTGACTATGTCTGTCGCACTGGCTCTTACGAGTTATCTGTGCCATCTTCGTCCTCTGCCACTTCCTCTTCCTCCCCAGAGGAGCTTCAAGAGATTGCAAGGCAGAGATATCGCGCTCTCGTTGGGGTGGAGGGAGAGAGATTAGTCTCGGGTTCTGATGACTTTACTTTATTTATGTGGAAACCTGAAGAAGAAAAGACTCCTATTACCAGAATGACCGGACATCAGCAACTTATTAACCATATTGCCTTTTCACCTGACGGTCGATTCGTTGCGTCAGCTTCCTTCGATAAAAAGGTTAAGCTTTGGTGCGGAAAAACAGGACGATTCATCGCAACCTTAACTGGTCATGTTGGTGCTGTTTATCAGGTCAGCTGGTCTGCTGACAGTTGTCTCTTGTCAAGTGCGAGTAAGGATAGTACAGTCAAGGTATGGTCGGTAAAGGATACAAAGAAGGCGCAACATACCTTATCCGGTCACGAGGATGAAGTGTACACATTAGACTGGAGTCCTGACGGCACACAATTGGCATCAGGAAGCAAAGATCGCACAATTAAAATTTGGCGTAATTAATTGTCCATCTAATGTGTTCTTTCCTATAGTTTGTACTATTTTGTATTTAGATTTCTATCAACTGTGAGAAGAAAAAAGTAAGATAAATAAAGCTTCGAATTAAGATTACAATTTTTCATATTTACAAAAAATATATATCACTAAGGACTAAATGTGAATGATATTCTTAGTCTTTCTTTGTTTTAGATTTTGATTTGATTCGTTTTAATTGTTTATCCTTCTTTAATGCTTGTGAAAATTGATGATTAATCACTTGAGAGTCCTTAAACTTTTGTAGTTCCTTCTTCTCACGCTCTTTCTTGGCATTATTTAGGGCAATACTAAGCGGTAAAGGGATTTTCTGTGGCTTGGGTGGAAGTGCACCAAGTTTTGTGAGCTTGTCCTCAAAGATTTTCCTCTTATTCTTTCCAATCTCCATACTGGTATTGAACTGACGAATGTCTTTCATGAATGAGCGAAGTTCTTCTTTAGTAGATACATCTTCAACACTCTCAGGCTCTTTGGAGGCAGTTGGCTGTGAGAATGATGGTTTTTTCTTCTGCAAATGACTCGGCAATGCAATCTCTGGACATCGAACGACTTTGACCTTTTTTCCAACCGATTTGCCAGAAATTGAGGGTATCGCACTTACTTTTGTATTGTTTAATTGATTTGTTATCCTTGTCATCTTGATTTCAGTGAGATCTCTCGAACCAATAATATCAAAACTCTTTCCTCTATATTAAAGTAATTTCTTAATTCTATTAAGGAATTGCCTATTTTCCTCGCTCCATCCATCAATCATCAAAGACTTTATATCAAGAAAGATGACTGATTCAACAACTGATTTAGTTAGTTTTTTGCAAGAACTGAAGCAAATCATTGCACAAGAGGAGGACTATTGCTTACCAAATTCAAAACAGAACGATGAGTGTCGAAATCTTCTCAAAAAGCTATATGATGCTGTGACGGAATCTTCATTGAGAAAGTTTGGACCTTTAGATTCGTTAATTGTTGAAGGATTTGATGAAGAAACCATTTGGGAGGAATTACAAACGAGAAATAAACCATTCTTGAAATATTTCCAGAAGAAGTACACTCAATGGAAGAAGAAAATCGATCAAAAGCAAAACAAGAAACAAGAGTTAGGAGATCTCACTGGCACTGACCAGGAGAGCAATAGCGAGGCTGAAGAAGAATATGAGGTTGATGAATTTGATGAAGAGGAGGAACCAATTGGAGAATTCGGCGATGAAGATGATGCAGAAATGGATGAAGAAGACGAAGACGCGGAAAGCGATGATGATGACAGTGATATTGGCGAACAAGAAGATGAAGAAGAGTATGAGGAGGAAGAGGAGAAGCCACAAAATAACAAGAAACCAAAGAAGAAGTCTTCTATCTATGAAGAAGAGCTAAAGATGGAAGCGTGGCTCGATGCTTTCGAAGAGATGGAGAATAAACATCGAGATCGTGAAGAGAGATTAGAGAAAAAGGCACAACGTCAAAATAACGGAGGTTCAAAGTACGGTGAGCAATGGTCTGATGAGGAAGAAGGAGATGACGATGAGGATGATGATCTCGCATTCGTCCAAAACGCCATGTATAACTCTGAAGGTGATGAAGATGACGAGGATGATGAAGAAGATCTTGACCCAAGCCGAATAAAATATAAAGATTTTTTCGTCGATGGAAATGATGATGAAGAGAATAATAGGCGAGGATCTCAGAAGAGCAAAAATCAGAAATCTTCAAAGAAGATAAGCTTTGCAAAGGAAGACGATAGTTTTGATGACGATGAAGAAGATGATGATTTCGATGAAGATCGTGATGATTATGAAGAAGACGAAGATGACGAACAAGATAATAATGATGAAGAAAATCAAGATAATAGTAAAACACCATCAAAGTTTATGACAAATTATCAACGAAGACAATATGAATTACAACAACAGATTAAAGATCTTGAAAAAGAATTAATTGGTGAAAAATCATGGGAACTTCTTGGTGAAGTGAAAGCTGAGAATAGACCAGAGAATTCTATTTTAGATGTTTCTCTTGATCTTGAACGATCAACAAAGGTTGCACCAATTATTACACAAGAATTTACAAGTACATTAGAAGAAATGATTATTAAAAGAATTAAAGATCAAAAGTTTGACGATCCTAATCCTCATCAACGAAGAGCAATTGCTGAAGCAAAGATTACTGGTGAGTAATTTTCACTCCTCTTTTTCATCTTATCTTTTGTCTGACATATGAATGAATCTACAATAGATCCTGGTATGGAAGAAACTTCTTCTCTCTCACAGGAAAAGAGCAAACAAGGTCTTGGTGATGTAAGTCTTTTGATTGATGTAACTCCAAGATTTAATCGCTGATACTTCTTCTCCCTTCTATAGATCTATGCTGAGGATTATGCTCGAAAATTCCTCAATACCGAGGAAACCAATAATCTGAAGACCAAAGAATTGCAAGAAGAAGTTATCAATCTATTCAATCATCTCTCTCGTCAACTGAATGAACTCAGCCACTTCTACTTCACTCCTAAACCTATTGTTGATGAGTCGTCTGCCAAGGTTCTCGCCACTCAACGTGCTCTTCCTGCTGTCGAGATGGAGGATGTTACTCCATTCCACACAACTTCTCAAGCAGATAAAGCTGCTCCACAAGAGGTAAAGAAAGAAACCTATTTAATCGATGATCTTATCCCTAAATTTGTTAATTTATAATTAGATCTTGGAGAAGAAGCGAGGCAAGAAGATCACTCTATTAAGCAGTGAAGAGATGACAAGTTCTGATCGTAAAAAATTACGAAAATTCTATAAAGAAAAGAATAAAGAAGAGAAAGCAAAGAAATCAGCAGAAGATAAATTATTACATCCTAATAAAGCACCAACAACAGATCAAATTACCAAAGAATTACGTGCTGATAAACGTGTTACTCTTACAACAGATAAGAATAGTAAGAATGGTGGTAAAGAAGCTACTACATCAAGTAGTGGTGGACCATCATACTCGAATTCTTCAAGCTTTTTCAATTATTTACAGAAAGAAACTGAACAATCCATCTCTCACAAGCGTAAGAATGATGGTAGTAATGATAGTTCAAGTAAAAAACAAAAGAGATCTGCTGACATCACATCAACATCAGCTAATTTCAAGCTGTAATCGCTACACATACAAGAATGGATTCATTAGCAAGGTGATAGGAAGTCTATATATAGAAAGAATTACACATGTAAAAGAATTTGAAATAGAATCTATTTATCAAAAAGAATCAAAACTTGTGTTTTTTTTTTCTTCGTTACGAAAGGATGAACGACATAGAAGGGACGGAAAAGCTGTTAGAGTTGAGACTCAATCAGATATCTTTAAATCTCTTCCATTACTTTCGTCTCAACACCAGCAGTATGTGAAGTTATTGGGTTTGTCTCGCTATTCTCAGAAAGAAAGAAATCTGAAAATTCACTTATATCGGTGAACATGGTTGTTGGAGCATCCAAAGCTACACGATCATCAAGACGATCGTTTCGTTTCTCTAAATCTTCTTCCTCTTCAATCGTATCCATGGTAATGATGGTGAGATTCGAAGTCGAGTGGCGTGGGAGGTCCTCCACTCCGAGCGAATGCATAAAAGGACGAAAATTTGGAGAGTGTGTGCTTCCTCGGCTATTGGGTCTCGTCCATGAAGGTGGTTGAGGTGGAAATGAAGTTTTATCAGAATAAAAGTTAAAAGGCGAAGCATTCGGTGAATGGAGGTGATGATGTAAAGGGGAGCACTCAGGAGGAATAGGTATAAGATAATTATCGTTCTTCCCTGAATCTCCAAAATAATTCAAAAGCGAAGGAAAATCCAATCTAACTGATCCTAGAAAGAAAAGAAACTAGCGTATGGTAAGAAAAAGAGATAAATTATCATACCTCCTCCTGATGATTCAGATTCAATCGAAAATTTTCGAATTCTTCCCCCACCTTCTTCTGGTAAGGGTGAATAACGACGATTCTGTGTCTTTCTTTGGCCAAAAGAGGATAAAGAGGGAAATCTTCTCAAAACAACGGGATAAATATAAGAAGTTTCAAAGCTTTTGCTTGATAATGATGGTTTAGTTAACTCCTATAATCACAACAACGACATGTATTCCTTCAATCAGTGGATCATGCAACGACAAAAAGAGTATCCAAAGGTTTTACCTCATTATTATGAGAGTTTATCTCATTATTTTTCATAATATTAAGCCATCGAATAAAAGGCACTGTCATTCCTCCAAATAGAAATACAGTTAATAATACAATTATAGCAGTCGTTGCAAGAAATAACTCCCTTGAGATCAGGCTAAGAAGAATTATCTAAAACAATAGAT
>VFQN01007969.1_pt1 | contig 11047 bp, 12 predicted proteins | sample 3512371 | NCBI WGS metagenome assembly VFQN01 (sample SAMN10412370, study PRJNA504923) | tailings metagenome | isolation source: Replicate 2 from Balatoc abandoned mine | place: Philippines: Itogon, Benguet | collected 2017-08-28 | reverse complement strand
TGCGTAGTCACGGCAGCAGACCACTGCAAGCTTGTAACCAGGATATGCTGCAGACAGTTCCGCATGCCGTGTATCGGGATACACATGCACGGCATCTTCCTTACATCATCTTGCTACAGCCATGCTGCACCGCCAGCATGCCGATACAGCATCAGCCGCATGCAGCATGCCAGACACGCACTGCCCCAAATGCCCAGTTGACCCCCTGGCCTTCCTTGGCAACAAAACCACACAACAGCAGGACAGCAGACGTGCCTACATGCAGCCGGCCAACACGTGTCATCAGAGGTCCCAACATCCTGCCCGTCCAAAATGAACAGTGAGACCTGCCAGCCCCGCCATTCAGTAGACAAAAGACATACAACAGCGACACCAGCCTACAAGCGCCACGCCCGCTGCGCCCCGGCAACTTCTGAAACAACACCGCTTTCCGCTGTCCACTCCGTGCCCAACCACCACAACACCTGGGGACTGGACTAGAAGCAGCGTCACTACTGTGCCAGATCGTTGTCGCGCCGTGCGTATTTCAGCTTGCGAGTGCAAGGTGTCAGTACAGCATGACGGCTTGTTCCATTGCTGCACGCCCGCAGGCCATGGGCAACACAATGATCAAGTGCGACAAGTGTGGCTACGAGACGGCAGCCTGCGTCGGCCAGGTCGCACACGGCGCATCCGGCGGAAGGATTGGCTGCCCCAGGTAAGCGGGTACACGAATAGCACGTCGAAGTAGTGGTAACGCAAGGGTGCACGCCTTCCTGACAAGCGCTCCAAGGGGCAAAAGTCTGGTTGGTGCGAGTAGGAGTCGTCCCTTATTATTACTCCTGAGTCGTCCCCTGGCGTGCGTTTACCATGTGTGGGATGCTCCCTGGTGGCGGCCGCATGCTTACTGCTGCCACGTGCACGTTGTACGTCCTGACGGCCACGTGGCCAGCCAGCCATGCCGTGCGTGCATGCTTGCATGCTGTCATGTGCTTGTGCGTTGCATGTCGGGAGGCTAGCAACTTAATGCTGAATTGCACCCGCCCTCGGGGCTTTGCGATGGCACCCCCTGCCGCAGGTGCAACGGCACCATGTGGTACCAGGGCCAGAGGCGCGACGAGGCGGAGGAGGTGGCTCTCACCGCTGAGGACCCTCACAAGGATGGTGCCATAGCGTGACGGGTGGACGCTTACAGTACGTGTACCCAGGTGTAGCAGGCATGCAACTGCATCGACCTGAGGCACCAGGGGGCGCCAGCACGCCCTTGGGCGCGGCGGGCATGGCTTGTATCATTGTGTACATGTGTGTGCAACTGCTGATTGAGTTGTTAATTGGCCAGGTGTGAATGTATTCGTAACTTCGAGGTAGCATCCCTACCCGCCTGCACGTACAGTAGGTTGGCGCAGGTTGGGCGAGCACTGATTGTTCTTCATCGAGCAGGTTGGGGCAATGCAGGCATGCAGGTGTTCATTATGGCCGTCACCATGCGTGAGCCTGCAAACCCTGGTCCATGCGTGATGAGGGACAATTAATGCAGGACCGTTGGCGTTTCCTTGCATGGTACGGTAGTGCAGCTGGTGAGGCGACATTACGGTTGGCCGAGTACGGCACGATATTGATTACAACTGCAATGGCGGCAACGTGGCTCCTAAATCCTCAGCACTGTAGGCACAGTGCAAATGTAACAGGACGACCAGTGTTGTGGGACCTGTATGTGATCATCTCGGGGTCCGGGTGTACCGTACTGAAAGTGAAGTTAAAATGTGCAGTACCGGTACGTTAGCACTAAGGTGTGGTGGGTGGGACCCCGCACCCCGGTTCGTGCAACACGTGTCGCTTACACGTGAACCCGCAAGCAGCACCTAGAAGCAACCAGCAATCAATGGCAAGCCGTGCCCGATGCAGCTTTCAACTCCTGTTCCTACTTGCCATCAGCAGCACGCCCGTAGCAAAAGCTGCGAACCTCAAGGCTCCAACCCCATCACCTCGGCCACCTGGCCACACGGGGATCCATCTTAGCGACCTGACGACCTTCTCGAACTAGCATGTCCTCACTTCCTTGTACCTTCCAGCCAGCATTCTCAGCGGCGGGGGCACGTCACTAGGCTGGCCCAGTGACGCGCCCCACGCCCCCACCGCATCAGCCCAGCCCGCCATGTGGGCCCTATCCGCAGCAGCATGCATGGCGTGCCTCCATGCGTACTCCGCCGCTGCATCTTGGCACTTGCAGCGGCTGCCATTCGCCGTGGAGCCTAAACCCTCCCACTTACGGTTGCTCAGTGCTCTTGCAGCGTACACCGCAGTGGTAAGGTGCCACGGATCCTTGCAATACATAGCTACATAGCTACCCCAGTATTTGCCTTGACAGCTGCACTGCCAGCCTTGGGGGGCACACCCTGGCACCCCTATCCACACTGGCACTGCTCGCTGCTTTGCCAACCTCCGAACCTACGAGCCCAACCCGCAACGAAAAACTTGCCATGTCCGTGCAGTCATACAGCGGCACACCCGTCAACACACCTGTCAAGATGCAGCACAAACTGCCTCCTTCTGTGCAGCGCGGGCAGCCGGGCACCACCTGCTGCTGTAAGCCATCTTGAGACATACTTATGCGGCCGCCCCGAAGATATCGCGCTGTAATGCGGCCTTTGCGGACCGCATGGGTGTAGGCAGGGACACCACCTGCCTCTGTACCTTGTAAGCCCTGTTGGCCCCTACGCCTATGACGCCTTACGCAGTTTCCTCGCGTTTCACGCGTGGCCCCGTGCCGCCGCTGCAGGCACGCGTCCCTACATGCCCCTCGCGCTGCTGGTGTGGCTGTCGTGCGTGCCAGCCAGGCCCCCATGTCACTCCGCCGGCCCCAAAGCCGCCCCTGCGCAGGGGGAGCCAGAGGAGGGGAGGCATCGCGTGTGACTCCGCAAGGTTGACGAGCGTGACCCATATCCCGCCTCACCTGCATTCCCTACTGCAAGTCGCATCGCGCAGCAGAACCCAACCCGCAAAAGTGCTGGATTGCTAACCGTCGCAGCAACGGCTGGCCTCGCTTGTACCAGTGCACGTAGTGGTGAGCCATGACTTGTGTTTTGAGTAGTACCGGTAGCGTGCATGCATACATGCCCCACACATGCGCACAACCGCACATGGGTTCACGCGCGCACGTACTGCGCCCCTAGACACGCACCTTGCTGTGCCATGCGCGCTTCTTCGACCCACGGGTCGAAGGCAGCCAATAACTCTGCGTCAGGATCGGACGGCGACGCCATTGGCGCATCAGCAGGCGCCGGGGCGAAGGTCTCCTGCAGGAGACGCTCCGTTCCTAGGTCACTCTGGGGCATGCCGAGCAGGCCGCGGACCTCAGCTTTGAAGAAGTCCTGGCTCATGGTAGATGCGCCCTGGTCGGCTGCTGCATGGAAGGCGTGGGCGACATTGTTCGGCGGCATCTCGTTCTGCTGCGGCGGTCCATTGCGCCCAAGCAGCGACACGAGCATGCCCTGAAATTGCGAGTCGCCCAGGCCGGAGACGTGGGCTGCTTGGGCAGCTGGCGCCGGCTGCACCTGTGGCGGCGCGTTGGCGTCACCGGCCGTGTCGCCAGCGTCTGCCATGGTCACGCTGCGCACGCCACCGCCAGCCCTGGCGCCCTCCGCGGCAGGCCCAGCAACCTGTGCGGCCCGGCATCGAGGGGGCACGCCTTTTGTGCAGCTTTCCAACTGCTGTACTCACTTTTGCAAGCGCGTGCGGCACGTACGGTGTGGTGCCAGCGTCCGGCACATGTCATAACCATACAACTCACCCGCGCCGCCCCCGCGCCAGTGCGGTGAAGTGACAGGTTGCTGAGGCTCTTGGACAGCTCGCCGTCTGTCATGAACGGGTAGCGCGGTCCAAGCGGGCAGGGGCGGGCACTATTCTCAGCACGGACTATTAGGGACAGTGCACAACAAGCTGTGCTCCAGCAACCGATAGGTTACTGCAGTTTGGTCAGTTTCAGTGTTACTGCATACGGTGGAGGCTGGGTGCGGCCACCCATGCCGTGGCTTGCCCTGCCAATGCCGGCCGCCAAGGTACCCACACCAGCTCTGGCAGGACAGGCGCGTGGTGGGGCTGCTACTCATCAGCAGGTGGTTGAGGCGGTCACAGGGGAGACCTCCTCTCCCCTTCAGTGAGAGAGCGGGATTCCCAGAGTATGCAGTCACGCCCGCTCACCGCACCCTCTCCCTCTACCCTATCCACTCCCAGAGAAACACACCGTGTCTCCTGGCCAATGCAGCCCCCTCCCCAGCGCGGCCACCCCGCCTGCACCCCACCTGCCACATCAGGGGGCTGCACTCCGTGGCCGCCCACGCCACGCGGGTGCTCTGCCGTGGGGCGTTCCGACACCGCCACCAGGTCATCCCACGTGAGCCCAAATGTGCCCGTGGTAAATGCGGATGGCGGGTTGTCCATGTCAGGCTGCACCGGCCGGCTGGCAGCCGGGCCCACACCGCCGAGCGGGCCTTGTGGCTGGGCGGGGCCGTGCGTGCCGGAACCGGGCGGCGCAGGGCGTTGGCAGCGCCTTGCGGCGCTGCCATTAGGCCGCAGCTCAGAGCCGAAGTCGGGTCGTCCTGCTGTGGCACCCCCGGAGCCGTGTGGCCCTAGCGGCGGCACGGAAGGCCCAGCCGCACCAGCCTCCTCCGCGTCCGGTTCGCCCATCACCACACTGGCTGCGCCGCCACCGCCCCCGTCCCCGTCCCCGGCCCTGGCTGCGGCGCCTTCCCCTGCAGGCCCCGCACCATGTGCGGCCACACCAGCAGTAGCACCACCCGGACCAGGGGCAGGGAGGTGGAGGTACGCGGGCTGCTGCTGCTGCTGCTGCTGCTGTGGGTTGATTTGGGCGCACGCTGGTCCCCGCGGCAGCAGCAGCTGGGGGCCCCAGTCGCCCTGCTCCGAGTACGGACCCACAGGCGGTGATGCGGTCGCCTGGCCTGAGGGCCCTGCACTGCTCAGGTCCCGCCCCACGACGGCAGGTGCCCCGGCCATGGCTACGTGGCCGGCGGGCCCAGCAGCCGCACCCTGCTGCTGCGCTACGAGAGCAGGTGCCCTGGCTGCCGCCGACTGCATGTGAACTCCTGCTTGCCAAACTTGGCCGCACCCGAGCAGGGCTGTGTGCAGCTGGTGCGCTGCAGCTAGTGCCTGCAGCAGCTGCAGCTGCAGCTGGGGCTCAAGGCCGGCCAGCGCAGCCTGCCAGGGGTGCAAGCTGGCGAGGTGGGGCACATATGGCAATGCCGCCGCCTGGCCTGCGGGCCCAGCAGCCGCGCCCAGCTCCATCGGTACAAGAGGAGGCGCGCCGACCGCCGCCCTCTGCATGTGCACCCCTGCTTGCCCAGCGTGGCCAAACTCGGGCAGGGCTGCCAGCGCGGGCTGCTGCAGCTGCTGCTGGTGCTGGGGGCCAAGGTTGCCCAAGGCGGCCTGTGTGGGGCATAGGCCAGCGACGTGCGGCACAGGTGGGAATGCTGCCACCTGGCCTGCCGGCACAGCAGCCGCGCCCAGCTCCCTCGGTACAAGAGGAGGGCCCCCGGCAGAGGCGGCCGGTGCTTGGCGGGGGGCTTGTGCTTGGCGCGCGTGGTCGCACAGTTCCGCAAAATTGGCGACGCCCATGTTGCCTAGGGCCAAGCGCAGCTGCACGGGTGCGGCGGCACAGCACAGGAAGGGCATGCAAGTGCACTTGAGCCAGGGAGGCCAGCTTGTAAGATACAGATGACACACAGAGCCGCTACAGCTGGCAGCCTTGTGCTGTGGTTCGCCGTACCTCGTTCGTCTGGTTGCGTGCCTCCAGCCAGTCCAGCACCTCGAGCAACTGCTTCACCTGGGTCACGCTGCGCAGGTGCGGCGGCAGCGCGCAGCCTGCAGGGGGCATAGGTGCGGGCGGCGGCCAACCGTGCGAGGGGGACAGGTTGGGCCAAGACAGGCAGCAGCAGCAGCAGCAGCAGCAGCCACCCCTTGCTGTGCCCTGCTCTTGGCGAGGCGGAGCCCGGAGCCAAATGTACTGATCCCGCTCCTTGCGGGAAGAGGGCTCTCAATAACCGGGGCTCAAAAGCCCCACCAATGCGCACCCACGTGGTTGCGGTGCTGATTCACCCAGCCTGCAAAGAGCGTGCTGGAAGTAGCCAAGTGTGCAAGCCCCACGGGTGACCAACAGGGCCTTAGCTAGGCTCTCGGCATGGGACCTCTACCCCTCCCGACATTTTCCCCCCGCACAGCCCCCGGTGGCACCGAGCCCCAGCCCACCCTGGCTGAGGTGCGTCCCAAGCTCGTTCAGCAGCACGGCCTTCCCAGGGCCCACGTGCTTGAGCACGCCCACCAGGTCTTCCCCCGAGGGTGCACGGGGCTTCTGCAACCTTTTTGCGCGGCCCGTCTGCACCTGCACGGCACGCCACAGCACGGTGCGGCGCGGACAGTCGGGCACTCCCCATCGATAGAACCAAGTATGGTAAGCACTGGTGCAACAAGACTGCAGGGCTTGCGGTCTGCGGTCCGCCACTGCTCTTCGTAAGCCCACCGCTGTGCTCCGTGGCAAGGGCACGCGACAGCTGCCATCAAGACCGAACGTGTGTTCAAACAAGGCATCCTATAACAGGCACGCAGGACGGCGTTCAGGACGGCCACGTAGGACGAAAGTGGCCAGGTTGGCCCTGAAGTGACCGCCTGTGCGCGAGTATGGAAGCGCTGCTTCCCCCGTCGCACCTCGAAAGGCGCGGACACCACGAACACCAGGTGCTCCGGTTGGTCGGCGAGCTGGCCCCAGACGAACAGGCGGAACGTCTTTTGCTTGTGCTGGTGGGACCTGCTGCTTGTGGTGAACACAAGGCCATCCAGAGAGGCCTTGCCGTCCTCCTGCCAGCGGAGCACAGCACGCGGAGCAGACCACCGCCTGAGTGCTAACTCAAGGACGGTCCTGGAGCCGCGCAGGGCAGCACAAGGAATGCTTAGACAGCAGGTAACGCTACCAGCAAGCGCAACAGGCAATCAGCAGACAGGGATGCTGCATATGGATGCCGATGTCACATCACTGGTTGCGCAGCCTAGCCGTGTGCCATAGCAGCCAGCCCGCGTCGCGGTGCAGTACGCAGCTGAAGCTGCTGCTGAGGCAACCGACAGCTGCACGACCACGGCAGCCACACAACCAGGCTCAGGAAATTTGGGGACAAGGGTATGAAGCAGGGGTATAAAGATCGTGTTGGCTCCTCAAATGTGCTCGTGGTACATGGCACCGGTAGCCACGCGCTACAAGGCTGGCCGCTGCAGCCCCCGCCAGCACGCACCTCGACCTCCACCGTGACCGTGGCCACCGCCTCCTCGCGCACTTTCAGCGGAGCTGGTCCCTTCCAAATGCAGCTGGCCACAGAGCTAAAGCACTGCTGCTGGTCTTTGGGTAGCTTGTCGAAATCGGCGCCGCCAAGCAGCTGCACCTGTGTGCAGAAGTAAGTGGTGCGCGAGGCAGTACGTTGGGGTACCTTGGGGCGTGCATGGTTGCCTGGAACCGTCCCGCATGCGCCACCTTGCGACCCACAAGCCGCATGCAGGCAGCAGCGGGAGCTGTAGACATTCCAGCGGTGGTTGCGCGCCGAGGGCCAGGCTCCAGGCGTCAAGAACCCTCACCTGCAGGGTGCGTGGGCACGCGTGTGCCTGCCCGTACCCGCCCACATGTACCTCCAGCGGTTCCCCGCAGTCTGCCAGGAGCTTTTCTTTCTCAAAAAATTTCCCCCTGATGCCCTTGCAGTGGCCGGGCCCCGACCTATGGTGCGACGAATGAGCGAAGTTGAAGCAACTGCTCGCCGTGGGACGTACGATGCTTGTGATGCGCACATACCGGCAATGTATTTGCAGCTGCGGTGACATTTCAGGGTAACTGCAGTGCGGTCGAGCGCTGGCCCAGAGCCTCGAGCCTCGGCTTCGCCGATGAGGGCAGGGGCAGTGCTGCGTTCACTTGCGGTATACTACGGCTAGTTTAGAGAACATTGTATGAAACAGGAAGAAGTGTTACAGAGGGGGGCTACTCAATGGCCACTGCACTGTTGCAACCAACCCACGCAACCAACGCCCTGCCGTAACGTCCGCGCTTTCGATTGAACAGCCAATCAGCTTCCAAGGAGCAGCTGGACGGGGAGCAAACCCCCCGACCGCGCCCCCACCCCAACCCCCACCTCGCCATGCAGGGCTCTCTGGCAGCGGGCACCAGTCCGCCATCTGCCGCGAACTCCCGCACAATGACGCTGTGTGCGTGGTGCAGCCTCCCTGACTTGTTATGTGCCACTCAGCATATACGATATGCTCGTAACTACAGTTCACAGCGCACAAGCCCAGACCAACCCCAATTGCGAGTCGCTCAGTTCAGCTTTGTTCGTTCGTAGCTTCAACCCTTGTAACCCGCGTGTAACGCAGCAGCTGGCGGCCTGCTCCCCTATGCTCCACAGCCCCGCCGGCGCTTGCGACCTCAGCATAACGGACGGGAAAAACTGCTGATTGCGCAGGTGCTTATTGGTACCAGCACCTTACATCTGCATGGTCCAGTCCACCGCAACACCGCCTCGCACACTCGCTCGAGTGCAAGAAATTACCGCCATCCTTCACGTGCCTGTACACATGCCACGCCATCCCACCCCATGCCAGTATCGGTGCCACCACGCCGTGCAGCTACTCCGTTGCCGCCTTGTCCGGACCCCCGTCACCAGCTCCCTTCGCTCACTGCCAAAGCTCAGCCCGACCGGTACGGCAGCGCCGCACAGCTCGTCTTGGTGCAGCATACACCTCCACTTCCGGTCACACGGCACAAGTGGAGCATGGCACCCTACAACTTGAGTGGAAACCCCTCCCCCTGGTACGCCGCCCAGTGGACGGCCCACAGGTATGCGCCATTGTGGGCCCGCAGCATAGCCACCTTGCCGGCGTGGATGCTCACCACCTCGTACTCCTGCCTGCATGTTGCGGCGGGGAGGAGGGCATGCATGCAAGCAAGGAGCTCGGAAAGGCGGGGTGATGGCTCATGCATGGCCGCACACGTGTCATCTGCTTGCCTCATCAGCACGCACGCTTGCACGCTACTTGGTGATGTTTGGTGATGCAGCCTACCAGTCCCGCGCGCAATAACAAAGCGCCCCACCCGCCCGCACTGGCCCAGCACGCGCGCGCACCGCTCCGCGTCGTGGATGTAGTCAGGCAGCAGCAGGCCGCCCGGCAGCGCCGACAGCAGGGGCAAGCCGTGGATGCCGAGGCAAAGCAGGGCCACCCTGTTGCCGCCGCGGAGGTGTACGACAAACTTGTCATGCGCCTGGGAGATGCAGAATTGTAGGGAGGGTGTGGGGTTACTGGAGTGGCTGTAGGAGTACCGGTACGGCATGGGGCAGGTGCATGACCGGGAACGCTACATAGCATGGAGCAAGCGGGGCTCCGCTGCATCACCCTCTTTGGTGCGACCAGCAACGTGGACAGCAGCGCACACGCACCCACACACAGGCTGCCACTGTATGCCTGGCTGGCGTGGCAACCAGGGGCAGGGCTGGGCTGCGGCTTGGAGATACAAGTTATCATGCGCTCTTGCGCGGCTCCAGGTTTCGTGGCTCGGCCACGTGTCACCCGGTGGCGCAAGGCGTCCCCTACCTCCCACCAACCCCTGCAACCGTGCCGGCCCTTAGTGAGCGCCCACCTCATCCGGAGACGTCTTCATGGCGACCACCGTGCTGCCAAAAGGGCCTTTGCGGAGGCCCATGCGCTGGCCGCTGGGCGACAGGAGGACCACAGTCCGGCCGTTCAGTGCAGGCAGGCCGAACTGGATGGTGTTGGACAGCACTTTACTAAGAGCGCAGATGGCGGTCCTCATGCCTGAGACGATGGAATGCAGCGCTGAACGGGTGGTGGCGCCGCGGGATGTAGGCCTAGGCGCACCGCATGTGCTGCCGGCAGCGGTGCGCTTGTCTATTGTGGGAGCGAGGCTGGAGGGCGGCGTGCTGTGGGCGGGGGAGGCTGCCTTGGGGCGCTCAGCGACGGTGTTGTTGCTCGCGCCGTCCACGGCAGGCGCAGGTGGAGCGGTGTTGGGGGGAAGGCCGCTGCCGCAGTGACTGCAGTTGACACCGTTCGCCTCGATGCCCCGACTTGGACCTGTGTGTCGTAGGGCGGGCGGGGTGAGTGGGTGACCGTGGAGCGGCAAACTTGAGAGACGCGGACGCCAGGGGTTGGTGGATGGGAGCAGGTGGGAGCGAGGGGATCCAGCGTGGGTTGGCAAGGCAAGGTGGCATGCACATTGGTACAATTCGGTCAAGTGGACCCCGTCGCTTCAAGGAGGCGCAATACAGGCTGTGCATGCTGTGCTGGCCGCACTGCGGCGCTGCCGATGGCGTGGCAGTTGCAGGCCCTTCGCCTCAAGGCGGCATAGCGGAGCTGCATAGCCGTATGGCGCCACTGCTTCAAATGTTGCATCGGATCGGCAAAGCACAGCGCGTGCCAACGCGCCTTGGCCCATACTTGCACGGCAGCGCCAGGGCTCTCGCCAGAAGTCGCCGGTGCCGTCCAGTTCTGAAACCGCTCCTTGCTCTGTCTTGGGCCGTAGCGTGTGAACCGAAGCAACTAACAGCAGCCCGAGGAAAGCGGTAAGACAAAATCTTCTTGCCATCACGCTTGACTGACATGAAGTTTGCTGTCAGTTGGCTGCTAAACACCAAGCGCACGGTATCATAAATGTCCACCATACTTGCCACTTCTTATGTTATATGCACCCTGGGAGCTTGGAAATCGCCTTACCAGGGGCGGAATTCCGCCGGCTCGTGGAAATCGCTGCATGGTCCAGCTGCAGCTCCCGAGGCAAACCGGATTAGCGTCACTGCACCACATATAGTAGACTAACTGCTGCCTTGTTTTTCCAGTCAGCGGTGGTACCCTGCCAAGGAAGCTCCTGCGAGGTGAGCTGCCTGCCTCCTCGCGCCCTATGGCAGCCGAAACGGCTTTAACCCCCTTACGGGACACCTTAACCCCTTACGGGAAAAGGTTCCCTTAACCTTTACGGGATTTTTCCTTAATGGTTACGGAGTCCTTAAGCTTACCT
>VFQN01007968.1_pt1 | contig 11048 bp, 7 predicted proteins | sample 3512371 | NCBI WGS metagenome assembly VFQN01 (sample SAMN10412370, study PRJNA504923) | tailings metagenome | isolation source: Replicate 2 from Balatoc abandoned mine | place: Philippines: Itogon, Benguet | collected 2017-08-28 | reverse complement strand
AGGACACCATCGCCGACCTGCAGAAGATGGGCACGCTGCTGTCCGAACGCGGCTACTCCGATGCCGACGTGGAGGGCATCCTCTGGAAGAACTATGTGGAGTTCTTCCAGAAGGCCCTGCCGCAATAGTGCAATCTGCGTCACAGCGCAAAAACCAGGAAGCCCAGGCATGGCGATGCCTGGGCTTCCTTGCGCTGCGTGAGGTCGATTACTCGGCGTCGTCGAACACCCGCGGTTCCAGTTCCCGGGTGTTGAACTCGAAGGCGAGCACCACCGTGCGTTCACCGCCGCCGTCCGCTGAGGTCGCGACGATCGGCAACACCTGGCGTCCGGTGACGACTGGCAACTGATGACGGAAGCGGCCGCCCGACTCTACGAACAGCGGCCGCGAGTCGATCAGCAGGTGCGCATCGGGGTCGGTGGTGCCCCGAATGATCAGTTCCATCTCGACGTCGAGCGGTGGGGCTCCGGGCACGCGGGGCGGCAGGAACGTCCGCGGAGTGGCAGCGGTATTCGCGTCCGCTTTCTCCGGCATGCCGTAGCGGGTGCTGGTGGGCAACGTCGTCGCTGAGGCCGGCGCTTTCAGGGAGGCCGGGCTGCCGTCCGCGGAGTTCTGGCCGGGCAGATTCACCGGCTGAACCCGGGCCGGCACCAGCGGACGCGACCGGATCACCTGATGCCAGCGTCCGTTCGCCATCCGGTAACCCAGCGATAGCCGGTAAGTACGTTCCACGTCTGCCACCCGCAGGAACCAGACGGAGGTTCCAGGCGGCAGCACCTGATCGACGCCGTTGGCAACCAGGTCGCGGTCATCGTCGGGGGTCACATCTTCCAGCCGCAGCACGGGCACGGCCTGATGCCAGCCGGGGCCCATCGCTGCCACGGCCCGGTCGCGGGTGGTGCGGCTGATCTGCCACGACACACGAAGCCAGCAGCTATCGAGCACGTCGATCTGGATTTCATCGCCGACTTCCGGCCCCTCGACGGGTCGGGATGGCTTGACGGCGGCGCGTGAAGGACGATCCGGACGCCGTGATGTGGTCTGGTCGCGATACAGGCCGGAACGCTGTTCCGGCCGTGATTGGAGCGAGGCGGCCGAACGATGATTCTTCCGGCCGTCGGCAGATGACGTGGAACCAGTGGACGTCAGGGCGTGAATCAGATCCTGTTTCCGCAACTGACGGATATTGGGGACTCCCTGGCTGCGGGCCAGGTGTTCCAGTTGTTTGCGAGAATATTCGCGCAGGCTTTCAGGACTCATAAGAACAGGACTCCGGTAGGACGTTGGAAGTCACGTCAGTGTGCGACGGGGCTTCCGGTCTTCCCTGACCGGCCGGGAAACGCCTGAACGGCGAAGCCGGGCTGGACGACAGGCCGGCTGAAATCTTCTCAGCGGGCAGGTAGCTTTCAGGATGTCGGTCGATGACAGGCTCTGCGACGCAGGCTCAGGCGAGCAACGCGTTGGCAGAACTGGCGTGCAGGGCACCGGGAAAAACCGGCGTGCAGGGCACTGGGTGATTCAGGACGAAGAAACTTGCCGGGGGCAGTGTGGCGTCCGTGCCAGAGATCGGCCCTCCCGGGCCTGGAACGATGCACCCGCTGAAGCCGCGAGCGGGATCAGATGGACACATCGCAGCGGCTGTCCGAGGTGATTCGCGTCAGCTGCGAATCGGGATGAGCAGTCGCTTCCTGCTTATTGGTATCGCAGCAGCGGAAAATCGTCAAGGTGACTTTTCAGAGAGTGACTTCCTCAAAGTCAAGCTAATACCCCTGCGGAAACGGGAGAAATTGTAAACTCGGGGAAATTTACCTGTTGACGCAATTCCGAAGCGCCCTACGGCCTTGCAAGATCCCCGGAGACATTCACGAACGCAAACAACACTCACCAAAGGAATTACGCCGCCGTATGTTCAAATGGCAGTTTCTCTGGCAGTGATCTGCCCACGGTCAAACAATGGCCTGCCTGCCGCAGAACTCATGGCAGAAGAAATCTTTTCCCTGTCACCTGCGGTATAAGATAACCACGATACTTCACCGTTTCAGATTCTACTTTTCTCAGGGATCGGTCCCGTGAGCTTACCCGGTTTTTCACGTTTGTATGAGATTGCTGATCAGCGTCAGGAGCGAACTGCCGTCGTCGCTGCGGGCGGTGATGACCGGACCGTGCTGGAGGCGCTGTCGCTGGCAAGTCAGCGGGGCTGGGTCAGCCCGGTCGTCACGGGAAACCGGGCTGAAATCGAGCGGCTGGCAGGGGAACTTGCCATTGATCTATCGCCCTTCACCCTTCTGGAGTCCGACGATCCCGCCGGAGTAGCGGTCGCGGAAGTGAAAGCCGGCCGGGCCGCTTTATTGATGAAAGGCCAGATCGCCACGCCGGCGCTCATGAAGGCAGTCCTGTCCCGGGAGACCGGACTACGCACCGCGAAAGTCATCGGACAGGTGGTGCTGATGGAAATCCCGCGCGATGAGCGCCGGTTTCTGCTGACCGATACCGGCATCACCATCCAGCCCACGCTCGCCCAGAAACGCGACCTACTCGAGAGCCTGGTCACCGTCGCCACCGCGTTGCAAGACCCGGCCGCTGAACCGAAACTGCCGGCGATTGCCGTGATGGCTGCCAGTGAAAAGGCCACGGAAGCGATGCCCGACACCCTGGAAGCCGCAGAACTCCAGCAGTTGTATGAACGCGGGGAAATCACCGGTTGTCGGGTTCAGGGACCGCTGTCGTTCGACCTGGCCTATGCCCGCGATGCCGGCGAGAAAAAACGGCTGGACGGCGCCGTCATCGGCGCGGCAGATGCAATGTTGTTCCCGAGCCTGCAGGCAGCCAACCTGACGGTGAAAGCCATCATGTACACGGCGGACTGCCAGTTCGGTGGGCTGCTGGTCGGCACCTCGGCTCCGGTGGTGTTCATGTCGCGGGCCGACTCCACCGCGACCCGGCTGAATTCCCTGGCGTTCACCCTCCAGTATCTGCGATCACGCCCGCAGGGTTGACCGGTTCTGTTAAGATAGCTGATGCGAGTGACCAGCAGGTCACAGGGTTCCGGGGAGAAACGAGGGTCGGATGGGGTTGAGTCTGTGTTATGAACTGCGGTTACCGGGAGACGCGGCAGAGGCCCGGGAGTGTCTGCTGCGGCTGCATGAGTTCGCGCAGACGCAATCGTTTGCCGAGGTGAATGACCTGGTCGAATTGCGACCGCCGGACATTTCCGCAGACGAACAGGACGAGTTGTCCGGCGAGCAGCAACGGTTGCTCACGATTTTCGGTTCCCAGTACGGCCAGAAAAAACTCCGCGACGGCCGCGAGGTCTGGATCGACATTCCTCCCCAGCACGTGCTGGCATTCAGCATCCATCCGGCCGAAGGCGCGGAATTCGCGCAGTTCGGCCTGGCGAGCCATCCGGCGGTCATCGAACGCCAGGATGGCGCAGAGTCGCTGATCATCGAGACCGGCCTGACCGGACGGTATTCCTGGACACAGTGCTGCAAGACCCAGTACGCCGGCTTGCAGCAGCACGGCGGCTTTGAAAATTTTCGCGCTGCCCACGTCGGGCTGGTGAACTGCCTCGATTTTCTGGCAGAGAACGGAGTGCAGGTCGAGGTCCGCGACGACAGCGGCTACTGGGAACACCGGGACGAGGACCAGTTGCGCAAGTCGCTGACGGAATGGAACGGCCTGATCGCTGCCTTCGCCGGCCAGATGAAAGACCGGTTGGGAGCAGACCCGGAAGTGCAGGTATCGGCTCCAATCCTGACAGCGCCGGACTTCGAGCATCTGGAGGCAAAAGGACTTGACGAGTGGACCAGGATAGAGGATGACGACGCTGCCTCACCGCAGTGACCCGAAGAGCCCCATCGCGCACAAGGCACAGCGTTCAGGGTTTCAGACACACGTAGAACGGTCACTACGACCAGACGACTGCACCCGACAGCGGGCTGCCGGGAAAGGGACTGTCAATGTCGGCCGTAAGTTTCAGATATCCGCGACTTTGCGCGATGGTCGCCTGCCTGTTCGCGAGTGGTTGCGGAGTCGTCAATCTCCCGCAAATTGAACCCCAGGCCAGCGCTGCAGCAGCGGCAGATCCGGTCGAGAATGGCCCGGCAGAATCCGACCCGGCAGCAAAACGCATGGAGACCAGTCCCATGGAATCAACCTCTGCCTCTTCCACACCGGTCTACAATCAACTCGCGCCGTTCGAGGAATGGGTGATCCTGCAAAAAGGCACCGAGCGGCCGTTTGTGGGGGAGTACACAAACCTCAAGGAAGCAGGTACTTACATCTGCCGACGCTGCAACGCTCCGCTGTATCGTTCGGAAGACAAGTTCGAGAGTCATTGCGGCTGGCCGAGCTTCGATGACGAGATTCCCGGAGCGGTCCGCCAGGAAGTCGATTCCGACGGTCGCCGGACCGAGATCCTGTGCCAGAACTGCGGCGGACACCTTGGCCATGTCTTTATCGGGGAACGGTTTACCGACAAGAACACCCGGCACTGCGTCAATTCGGTTTCGATGAAGTTCTATCCGAAGGGCCAGGAATTGCCGGCGGTGATTGCCAGCGCACCGGCAGCGTCCGCCCGTTCGGAGGAATAGCACAACCCACCTGCGTGAAGGCTATTATCCGGAACAGCAGCAACAGGTTGCGACGATGGTTCACCGCTTGTGATTAGCGATTGTCGGATGCGTGACGGCGGAGTACGGATTTTGAAGGAGTCGCCAGGCGGTTTTCGTGGGGTGGAGCGTATTGTTCTTACGACATTGACAAAGCCGGAGGCCAGCCGGCGGAACTGACATCACCATTTTGCGGGTAAATTGCCGGTATGCTCGACATCATCTATCGCTACGATCCGGACCTTGAAGAGGCCCTGTTGCGGCCGGCGACGGTTGATGAAGCCCAGCGCCGGCTGGAGGACGGTAACCGCCGGTTCGCCAACGTGCTGTTGTCGGACGACGGTCAACCACTGACCTCACCCCCGATCATCCATTTCCGTCTGCAGGACATGGGCATCGCAGTCGATGGCGCGCCGCCGATTCAGGCTCCGTATGCCGTCGTCCTGGGATGTTCGGATGCCCGCGTGCCGGTGGAGATGATCTACAGCGAAGGCTGTAACAACCTGTTCGTCATCCGGGTGGCAGGCAACGTGCTGGGCAGTGAATGCCTCGGCAGCATCGACTATGCCATCGGCAACTTCCAGGAAAGCCTCAAACTGGTGGTGATCATGGGGCATACTGCTTGCGGTGCCGTCACCGCGGCCGTGAATGCCTTTCTGGAACCCACGCAGTATCTGGCAATTGCCTCCAGTCATCCGCTGCGGGCGATTGTCGACCGCGTGCTGCTGGCGGTGCACTCGGCCCAGGGCAGTCTGGAGCGGGTCCACGGCAGCCAGGTCTCGAAGATGCCCGGCTACCGCCAGGCGCTGATTGAATCGACCGTGGTCTTTAACGCCGGTCTGACCGCCGCCTCGCTCCAGCGGGAACTGGTGGCCCCCAATGCCCCGAAGGTCCGTGTCTGCTTCACCGTCTACGACATCGCATCCCGGATCGTACGTATTCCGATGCAGGGAATGGCCAGCGAGGGTGTGGACGCCGTACGATTGATGGAAGCCCCCACCGAGCCGCATGAGCTGAACCAGATGGCAGACCGCATCGTGGCGAGCAAGTTTATCGAAAACCTGCTGATGCCCGGCCGGCAACTGGCCTGAGCAAAGGCCATTCAAGAGCCCTGACCGAGAGCAGATTTTCGCCAGCTGCGCGCTGCATCAGTCCGGACGCTGGCAGCGGAAGCTCATCGGCAACCTTTTCGGCCAGGGCTCGGCAAACTCACCCGGACAGAACTGAAGCGTTGGCGACGGACAACACCGGACTTTCTGGCGATTGTCCGGGCAGGGCACATCTTTGTGTTGCCTGCCAGGTTCTCCACTGCCTGAGCGCCGGTTGTCGTGCTGTCGACAGGGAGTGATCGCTCCATGAATCTGCCGACTGACGGCCTGATTCATGGAGCATACACGCCATACAGTCCCCTGCCGGGCCCGTCACCGGCCGGTCAGCCGCATCCGCAGGTTTAAACGTGCCCCGGCACTGCCCTCCTGCGTCCCCATTGCTGTCGGGCCGAACGTTTTCGGGTGGCAGATTCGCCCGCTCCTTGCGAACATGCATTTGCCCGGACGTCGACGCCGGACGGTTCGCCGCACCGCCGAGGCAGGATTTGGCAGGATCAGTATTCCCTGATACGATAGAAGACCGCTTGTCACCGGTATCATAATGAGGCTAGAGGCCTGGTTGCGTTGTGAGACCTGACCGGGCCTGCGATGGCAGCCGGGTTCGCAGCATTTTGCAAGGGGCCTGCCTGCAGAGTCACAGGACCGCTGCTGCCTGCCTTGCACGGCTCTCCGTGCCGTACCTGTTTCCGCTTAAGGATGACCGCTATGCCCCCCCGACACCGCTTCAGCCCGATGTTTCGTCTGCTGGTCTGCTGGACGCTGCTGGCGGCGCTGTTCCGCTCGTCACCGGCCCTGGCCCAGGGGGCACCCGACAATCCGTTCCCGAATCGCGTGCCTGCCGTGGAACTCGAAGGCGGCGTGGAATGGCTGAATACTGCCGGGCCGATCACCCTGAAAGATCTGCGCGGGAAGGTGGTGCTGCTCGACTTCTGGACTTTCTGCTGCATCAACTGCATTCATGTCCTGCCCGACCTGAAGTTCCTGGAGCAAAAGTATCCCAACGAACTCGTAGTCATCGGGGTGCATTCGGCAAAATTCGATAACGAGAAAGAAACCAGCAACATCCGCAAGGCGATCTTGCGCTACGAGATTTCTCACCCGGTTATTAACGATGCCGAAATGGTGCTCTGGCGGAAGTTCGGCGTCCGCTCGTGGCCCACGCTCGTGATGATCGATCCTGAAGGTTATTACTGCGGCTTTATCTCGGGAGAAGGCCAGCGGGAACTCCTCGACAACGTCATCAAGAAGGTGATCGATTATCACCGGTTCAAGAAAACGCTCGATGAAACCCCGGTGAAGTTCGATCTGGAACGCAACCGCCAGCCGGAAACGCCGCTGAAGTTTCCCGGCAAGTTGCTGACCGATGCGGCCAACGATCGTCTGTATATTTCGGACAGCAACCATAACCGGATTGTCGTCACCACGCTGGACGGCCAGCTGATCGACGTGATCGGCAAGGGCACCATCGGCCGTGCGGACGGGTCTTATCAGGAGGCCCAGTTCGATCACCCGCAGGGCATGGCCCTGGTCGACGGCATCCTGTATGTCGCAGACACCGAGAATCACCTGATCCGCACCGTCGATCTGGCGACGAAAACGGTGGCCACCCTGGCAGGCACCGGGGAGCAGGGCAATGTGCGCAGCGGTTCCCGTCGCCTCAAGGCGATGCCGCTGAACAGTCCCTGGGATTTGCTGCATCTGGACGGAGTGCTCTATATCGCGATGGCAGGCCCGCATCAGCTCTGGTCGCACAAACTTGGCAGCGACGCGATCCAGCCGTATGCCGGTTCGGGTCGCGAGGACATCACCAATGGTCCTCTGACCAAGGCAGCCCTGGCGCAGCCGTCCGGCCTGGCGACCGATGGCAAGTTTATCTATGTCTGCGACAGTGAAGGTTCCTCGATCCGCAAGGTGTCGACCAACAGCAGCCAGAATCTGAAAGCTCCCATCGGCACCGTGTCCACGATTGTCGGCACGTCAGACCTGCCGAATGGTCGTTCGCTGTTCGAGTTCGGCGACGTCGACGGCGTCGGCGGTTCGGCCCGGTTGCAGCACCCGCTCGGCATCGCCTTCCTCGACGGCAAGCTGTTCGTCGCCGACAGCTACAACCACAAGATCAAGCAGATCGACCTCGCGACCAATGCCTCGACCACTTTCCTTGCAGGAGCCGGCACGGACAGCGGCCTGCTGCCGCCCACGTTCAACGAACCTGCCGGCGTCGCGATCGCCAACGGCAAGCTGTATGTCGCAGACACCAACAATCATCGCATCTGCGTCGTCGACCTGCAGACGAAGGCTGTGTCAAAGCTGGAAATCGCCGGTCTGGAACCACCGCAGACGACCACGCCGACCAACGACAATTCGGGCACGCCCGTGACGAAGCTGGAGACGCAACGGGTCTCGGTGAAGGATGGCCTGACCTTCGACATCACCCTGACGTTCCCGCAGGGTTACAAACTGAACCCGATGTCGTCGGTGATCTACCAGGTGTCAGCAACGGGCGAACAGAAACTCATTGCCGCCGACGAGCTGGATGTTCGGGATGAAGCCGAGACCGATGGCAAAACCGCACGGTTCACGGTTCCGGTGACTGCGATGACCGGTTCTGCGACTTTGGAAGTGGCAGTGAACTATACCTACTGCCGCGACGGCACCAGCGGTCTGTGCAAGCTCGGCTCGGCCCGGTGGCAGGTGCCAGTCGAGGCGGTCGCAGATGCCCCGGCAAAGTCGATCGCCCTGACGATCGCGCCCGAAGAATGATTTCTCTTGCCAGCGGACAGGCGTCGTGAATCGCAGTGGTCAGGTTGTCGGTGACCGCCTGCGATTCACGACCCGATCGCAATTTACGCAGAGAAATCTAAGCAGGGAAAAAGACGCGTTCCGCCGTCTTGCAGAGCAACCAGTCGCGGTCCGTCTTGGACGTGAAGTCGAGACGGTCGCGGATCAGGCTGATCGAGTCCTTGTAGGTATTCACGCCCTGAATCTGGTAGGGGCAGTCACTGGCCCACATCAGCCGTTCCGGCCCGAATGTTTCATACAGCCGCTTGATCATCGGGATCAGTTCATCGTGCGGCGGCTTCTTCTGGCCGAGGGCATAGAACGCCGACAGCTTGACGTGCGTGTGCTTGTGACGGGCCAGCCGGCAGAGGTTGGCAAGGTCGCTGTCGCGCATCTGACCATCGACGCCGATGCGGGCGAAGTGGTCGATCACGACCGGGGTTTCCGGGTGACGATCACACATCTGGTCGGTGGCCGGCAGGTCCGATGGATTGATCAGCAGGCACATCGCCTGGCCGGTTTCCGCTCCGGTCTTCCACATCTCGATCATGCCCGGCGTTTCCAGCCATTTGGGCTGATCCTCCGGCTTGCGAATGAGCGGCGTGATCCGGAACCCCGTCACCCCCTGGGGCAGCAGCGCTTTCATCGCAGCGCCGGGATGCGGCTGATGGTCGTCCACCATCCCCTGAATGCGAAACCGTTTGGGATGCCGTTTGACCGCGTCGATCAGGTAAGAATTGTCGAAGAGGTGATAGACCGAGTGCTGAATCAGCACGACCCGGCCGACACCCTCGGGCCGCGCGATCGCCATCAGCTCGTCATCGGTAAAGCTCGGCGGGTTCAGATCCTGTTTCGTCAAACCCTTAACGAGGGGAAACTTGTCCGTCTCCGCGGGCCAGATATGAGAGTGGGCATCGATCCACGGCAGTTCCGGCTCCGCGGCATGAACGGGCCTCGTATCGGTGAGGGACGAAACCGCGATACTGCCAGCAGCCGCGAGAGTGGAGGACAGGAACTGACGACGATCCAGGGCAAACGGTGTGAGCATTGTTGATCCGGGTCAGGTGTCTTCGGGGAGCAGGGTTCACGGGTTCTGAAAGTATGAAATCCCAATGAGGTGCTGCCGTCAATTGGAGGTGGAAGTGCTTGCTCGCTGAATTTCCGATATCAATTGGGTGGCATGCTTGCCCGTCCAGGCAAGCATGTTTCGCGGTTTCGTGGGAGCAGACTATTTCCTATGGCAAATCACATGCTTGCCTGGAAGGGCAAGCATGCCACCCGTGCTACTGCACTGCCAACAGGAATCCAGCCAGAAATCTAGCCGACCAGTTCGCGAATCGGCTGGCCGTTGTTTTCAATGACGAACCGCGGGCGACCGCGATTGTCCTGGTAGGAGACGTTTTGGGGCACGCCCATGTGGTGGAAGATGGTGGCTGCCAGGTCGCCGGGGGTGACGGGACGCTCCTTGATCTGGCCGCCGTCGCGTTCGGTGGCACCGATTACCTGGCCATGCCGGAAGCCGCCGCCGGCGATCGTCATCGACATCACGATCGGCCAGTGATTGCGGCCGTCGCTGCTGCCCTGGGTGCCGATTTGCGGCGTGCGACCGAATTCGCCCATCGCGATGACCATCGTGTCATCCAGCAAGCCGCGCTGTTTGAGATCGGTGATGAGCGTGGTCCAGAGATGATCGAACTTCGGCAACAGCGGACGCAGGCCGTTCCAGATCCCGCCGTAGGGCGGGATGTTGTCGCCGTGCGTATCCCAGGTGCCGGAGGCCCCGTGATTGCTGAGGTCGATCGTGACAAAGCTGACGCCGGATTCGACCAGCCGCCGGGCGAGCAGCATCTGCTGTGACCATTCGTCCTTGCCATAGAGAGCGTGGGCGTCGGCGGATTCCTGGGTCAGGTCGAACGCCGCGCGGGCTTTCTGGCCCAGCACCATGTCCACCGCCTGCTGGGTGTAGCGGTCGGCGGCATCCATCGAGCCTTGCAGGTCGAGTCCTGCCCGCAAGCGGTCCAGGTCTTCATACAGCGATTTGCGGGTGTAGAGCCGTTCGGTCGTCAGGCCGCCTGGCAACTGGAACAGGGACGCCACGTCGTTTCCGAGGAACGGATCATACGCCTTGCCCAGATATCCGCCCCAGGCGACGTGACTGCGGGACTTCATGTTCAGCACAACATACGGCGGCAACTCCCGGGATGTCTCGCGACGATGTCGGGCGATGATCGAACCCAGCGCCGGGTAATTCCCGCCTTCACGGTTCACCCGCGGCGCTGCTTCCAGGCTCGCCGTCTGCATGACCATGTTTGGTTCATGGTTGGAATGCCGGCAATCGACCGAGCGGATGACCGTCCACTCGTTCATCCGCGCAGCGTATTTCGGCAGGAATTCGCAGATCGCGATCCCCGGCAATGCCGTGGAAATCGTATTGAACGGCCCGCGGATCTCGACCGGGGCCTGCGGCTTGGGGTCCAGCGTATCGATATGGCTGGGACCGCCGGTCATCCAGATGAGGATCACGTTTTTCTGACGGGGTGACGCGGCTCCG
>VFQN01007967.1_pt1 | contig 11048 bp, 11 predicted proteins | sample 3512371 | NCBI WGS metagenome assembly VFQN01 (sample SAMN10412370, study PRJNA504923) | tailings metagenome | isolation source: Replicate 2 from Balatoc abandoned mine | place: Philippines: Itogon, Benguet | collected 2017-08-28 | reverse complement strand
GCCGCGCCGAACGCGTCACCCCCGTCCAGGGCGGCGCACAGCTGGGCCATGTGGGTGGCGGCCAGGGCGCAGCCGCAGGGGCGGCGCAGTAAGTCCGTAAAGGGCAGGTCTGAGGCCCAGTTCAGCGCGTGGCTTAGCGCGTGCAGGACTGCTGCCTGGTTGCCCTGGGCTGCGAGTCTCTCTCGGCTCCTTCCGCTGCCTGTGGCCGCTGCGGCGCCCAGCAGCACCACCTGCGCCCAGTGCTCCAGCACCCAGGAGGACTGCAGCTGTGCGCGTGCGCTGGACACGGGGTGTCCGGCGGGGCGTGGGCCTGCAGCGCACTGGCTCCTGGTGCTGAAAAGCACGCCGGTAACGAAAACCGTTACCACCTGTAGCACGTTAGCTAGGAGGGACTGCAGGTCCGCCAGGATGACCTGCTGCGCCCCCTGCCCAGCGCGCCCGCTGCTGGTGCCCCCTGCTCCAACTACCATGGCGTCTGCGTGCGAGCCGCCTGCAGGCGGCCTAAACGCAGCAGCTTCGGGGGGTGCGGCAGGGAGCACCGCAGCCGCTGCCGGCCTGAGCTGGTCAGCGGCCTGGGCGAGGAGGCGGGAGTAGCACTGCAGCGCGTCCGTCCGTAGTAGCGCCGGGCCCAGGAGGTGATAGCAGACGGAGCCCCATAGCGCATTTTCCAGCAGCCGTTGGTACAGGTCTAAGTGCACGAAAAAGGAATCGCGGAGGCTCGCGTAGGAGGACTCAGGGCCATCGTATGCGTGGTACGGAGTAGAGCGCCTCAGTGCCAGGGAGAAGAGGGCCAGGTATGCGGCTGTATCCTGGCTAGAGTTGACCCAAAGTGCTGTCAGGTCGTTTGGGCGCGACTGGAGATGCTGTTCGTGTTCACGCGCAGCCCGGGCCGCAATGACCAGGTCCGATGCAGTCAGCAGAGGTTCCAGGCCATTGTCAGCCTGCTGCAGTACGCGTTTGGGAACTTCTAACAACTTCTGCGTTTGGCGTCTCCAAGAGCCACGGTCACCGGTAGTGCGAGGAGCCATCTCCAAGACGCCCACAGGTCGCGCACAGTTACCCGAGCCTTCTGCTCCATATGTGTAAGCTCTTGTTGAGCACCGGACTGTATCGTGGCATGGTGACCGCGTAAACGGTGCGGTGCGGTGCCGTACCGTCGGGTTACCAATGCCCATGAGCACCCCAAATACACCTTCATCCTGAGATGTGTGGGAAATGAAAAAAGTACAGTACGCTCGCCTGTTGCGTGACTCTGTATGCAATCAGAGTATCCCAACCATTTTGTCCGCCTGTGCCCGCCAAGGGCCGCAGTTGTGCAACCAGGGGAGCTCCCCCGGTGTCAACCCTCCGTGCCTCTTCCCCATGGCAGTTGGTGCAGGGGTACTTCATGAAACCACTCGGTGCTCTACCTTAGGCTGTCTGACCTGCCGTACATTACCGCAGTCCTGTCCCGTCCATGCTCAGACCCTAAAAGCGTAGGCGTAGCCTATACTGCACGTGGCAGTTGCAGCGCTCTGCCTTGGAGCGCCCAACGACTACACAAAAGTTGCAGGTGCGATAGCTATCTCATTCCACTGCTGCATTGTCAACAACACGGCCACTGTGTCGAAGGTCTACGAGCAGACCTGAGCGCTTAAAACAATGGAGGGCAGCGGCGCACAGAGCTCTGCCATGAGTTTAACCCCGCTACTGTCCTCCGTCGGCTACGCTGCACGCAGCCACGCACTGGTCAAAGTCCTTTTAGGAGCAGCCTCATACCCTTGCCTTGCCGACTGCATATGCTGCCTCAAACGTGCCCTGACCAGCAACGCAAACGCCCCAGCGCTTGCCAAATCAGCGACCCGTGCGCCCTGCTGGCACATGCCCCGCATGCAACCGACAGGCGGCCACAAACAATCACCAGCTCAACTCGAGCCCCCATGACCACCAATGCTCCACCTTGCCCCATGACCACCCGCACCCCGCCGTCCCCCCACCGCACGGGTCAACCCACAGCAGGCCCACGCGTTGCTGCTGCTGCCGCCTCCGCCGCAGCCGCCACGGCTGCGCGCGCCTCCCCTGGCGGCGGCAGCATGACCAGATACGCCTTCGCTTCCGGTCTCGACTCGTGGCCCTCCCAAAAGAGCCGCCCCAACCGCCTCATCTCCTCCTGCTGCATTGGGACACACCCATACCCCAGCACCGCCGCCAGCGTCTTGTACTGCGGGCCATTGTCCTTGCCGCAGATACCCTTCAGCACCTCCCGAATAGCGGCCAGGGAGAGGCAGGAGGAAGCCTCCAGCTGGCCGCCGCTGCCGGTAGCTCCATGGGATCCAGCCGCAGGGCCAGGCCGCGATGCCCCTGCGGCCCCCGCTCCCACTGCCGCCCGGAACTCCCCCGGGAAGGTGAGCGCAGCCAGAGGCAGCACCTGGGCTAGGGTGTTGCATAGCTCGGCACTTGCATCGCCTGCTGCCCCTGCCCCTGCCGCTGTCGTCGCCCCCAGCTGCACCAGCGCCACCCCCGCCCCCAGCAGCTCCATCAGCCGCACGTCCCACAGCAGCAGCTGCCGCCATTCCGCGTCGGTTGCGCCGCTGCCGCCCCCGCCGCTGTCGCCACCGTTGCTGCTGCCGCCACCGCCGCGGGCGCCCTGCTGCTCCCCGGTCGCCGCCCTATACAACCTTGCCATCAACGTCGCTGTGCACGACAGGGCGTGCCCGGCGCACTCGACGGCGCGATCGACGAGGCTCTCGCCAACCTCCGGCCCAGCCGCGCGACTCTCCCTCCTTGCCCCCGTCCCTGCCGGCCCCTGCCCTCGCCCCTGCTGCGCCAGCTCCGTGCACATCCGCACAGCGAGCGACAGCGACGGCAGCAGCTCCGTCAGCATGAAGGCCGCCCGCACCGCCAGCCGCTTAAAACCAGCTGCAGCATGCGCATGCGTATCCCCGCCCCTATCCCCGCCCCCATCCCCCACAGCACCACGACCGGCTGCTCCCATCGCCCCAGCCACTCCCGCCGGGCCGCTGCGCTCTCCAAAGTCCGGATCAAACCCTCCGTACACCGGCCCGAGGTGCAGGTCGAAGACGCAGACGCGAGCGAACCACATTGCCTCACGCAGGACGCCCCCCATACGCCCCACCCTCGTGCCGCTCCGCTCGCCCGCCGCCGCTGCAGCCCGCAGCTGCTCCACCGCCCCACGGAGCCGCCTGCCCACCGCCGACACCAGCTCCCCCACCTGCCCCAGCGGGCCGAACTGCAGCACTTCCCGCCAGAGAACCGCGACCCCGGGGTACAGGTCGGGCGGCCACCACACAACGCCCCCGGAGCTGCGGAGTCCCATGCGGTCCACCAGCGGGATGAGGCACGGCAGCAGGCCCGCCTCAATGGCCGCAGTGGCGTCCGCGGAGGGCCAGCTGGCTGCACCTGGGGGTAATGGAGAGAGCATGCCCTTGGGGTGACAGTGCTTTTGGTGCGTGAGACTGGCTTGTAGATTTGCGTTGCCCCGTCTAGGGAATGAGTCATGGAGTCTTTAAAGTATTTGCAGTGCACTCGAGCGTTGCTAGCCAAAGGCCCTGACATTGTCCAGCGCCAGCGCCAGCGCCAAAAGGTTGTGTGCAAGAAGGAGTAGGTATGAGGGCACTAGCATCAGGCAGGCAACGGGGCGCCCGCAAGAGGGAGTCCTACAATCTTCTCAAACGAGCAGGATGGGCTTCAAAAGCCAACGGTTGCGAGGTGCAGAAGACCGCCATGCAATTTGCACACGAACTACGTGTCCGAACACCCACCTGCTGATGTGCTACCGCGTGGGCCCTCGCGCGTCCACGCCGGGTTTTCGGGTAGCTCCGGCAAGGCCACCATCAGCGCCTCCGGGTGTTGCGCCGCCGCCACGTACGTCTCCCACCACGCCCGCAGCTGCGCCCGCGTGCGCCTGGGCACCCGCTCCCGGCCCCACACGGCCGGCAGCAGCGCCAGCCGGGAGCACGCCAGGGCGTGGTGCAGCAACACTGCGCCGCTCACCTTGGGCAGCAAAGGAGGTATCCGCCTGGTGACCTGGCCGTCTGCGAGCAGCCATATCCCATGCAATGGCGCCCCCCATTGAGCCAGGACTCCCCTGGCCAGGCGCAGGCACAGATGGAAGGTGGCAGGGCGGTTTAAGGGCGGTAGCTTGTCGAGGCTGACGCCCGCTGCCGCCGCCGGGCCCTGTCCCGCACCCGACGTGCTAGCTCCGCACTCCCCCTCCCGCCCCACGCCCGCTGCTGTGCCCCCGTAAGACAGGCCCTTCCCAGGCCCCTGCGCAGGGGCCGCCACCCGTCCTCCGCTGGAGGCAACGCTGCCAGCGTCTTCCGGGCCGCCCGGCAGCGCCTCTGGTGTTGCTTCGCCCACCCCTGCGGGGGTCCCGACCTCCGCATCCGGTGCCCCCGCCAGCGCCTCCGATAGCAGCGTTGTCCATGCCTTCACAATGACAGCCGGACTGAGTAGGCTCACGGCACGTTTAGACTCGTGTGCCGCGGCGTCATACCGCGCTGCCTGTTCGTCGGCGCACCCCGCCAGCCGCCGTTCCGCGCTCAAGTACGCCGGCAGGATGAGGTTCTTGGGCTTGGCCGCGCCAAACGCGTCGCCCCCGTCCAGGGCGGCGCACAGCTGGGCCATGTGGGTGGCGGCCAGGGCGCAGCCGCAGGGGCGGCGCAGGAAGTCTGTCAGGCCTAGGCCTCCGTTGCCGAGCAAGTTGCACAGCGCGCACAGCATGTCGGCTTGCACGCCAAGGGCCTTTGTGACGCCGTCCCCTTCGGCGGAAGCCACCGCTGTGCCCAGCAGCAGCACCTGCGCCCAGTGCTCCAGCACCCAGGAGGAGTGCAGTTGCGCGCATGCGGTGAGCGTGGGGTGGCCAGCAGGAGCGTTCCCAACAGCCGTTGACCACTGCAAGCCAGATGTGAGCTGCTCCAGCAGCGGCAGCACGTCGCGCAGTAGCAGCTCTAGTTGCACCAAGCTGGGAGGCCTGGACCTCGGCCGGTCCCGCTGCTCCCCCAGCCCACGGTGTGTCCTCGGCTGGCCCCTGCTGTTGGCCCCTTCTCCAGCTGCCTCCGCAGCCACACTCGGGGCGCCCGAGAGCGACTGAGACTCGCTCGACGTCGGCTGCAACGCAGCAAGTGCCGCAGCCGCTGCCGGTTTGAGCTGGTCAGCGGCCTGGGCGAGGAGACGGGAGTAGCACTGCAGCGTGTCCGTCCGGAGCAGCACCGGGACCAGGAGGCCGTAGCAGACACGGCCCCACCACACGCGGTTGACCATGCGGCTGAATCTGCTGAGATGCAAGGAGTAGCCGTTGCGGATATCGGCGTAGGCGGGGCCAGGGCCATCGCCGGTGGCGCAGGGAATCGATTCCCGCAACGCCACCGAGAGGAGGGCCAAAAACGCAGCGGTGTCCTGGCTTGCAACGCCCCATAACTTAATGAGCTCTTGTGGGGGCCCCTCAGGCTGGAGTTGCGTCGCAAGCGCTGTCGCTGCGCGCGCTGCAGCGGAGAGATCTAGTGTAATGAGGCGAGGGCTGATGCCTCGGCTGCACTGTTGCAGAACATCATTTCCCACGCTCAGCAGTACTTGCAAATTTGACCGGTGCCTGTGGGCTAAACGAGTAGTGTCACCGCGAGGGCCCATTTCCGATACATGTCACTGGGTAACCTTGAAACTAGTACATACCACGCCGGTGAGTAGTAATACTTTATACCATTGCTACACCATGCGCGCCAGGAGAAGGAGAAGATGCTGCCATGAGCCAAGAGTCAATGACAGCGAAATTCAATTTGAGTACTCCACCTGGATCATCTGTCACAGGCCTGGTGCCAACATGACCCCTTGCATGTCAGACCAGGTCAGACTTCCCCCGCACGCAGGTCTGCGGCCAGGAGCATCAGGCACAGACACAAAAGCCGTACGGTACCGTACTTCCCCTGAGCCGTTCCGTAGATCCTCCCTGATCCTCCCCTTCCTCAGCGCACAGATAGGCGCATGGCCCACCACCGGTACGCGTGACTTGTGCGTGCAGGGTCCTTCACAGCTCGACACCATTAGCTTTAAACAGCGAAAGCGTGCAGGCCAGATGCCGTGCTGCAAGCCATGCAGCACACCCCTGCCGTGCATCCCGCTGCACGCCTGCAGCTACACCGTCCTATCTGTGCCCCGTCTGGCAACGGCAGCAAACACAACAACGCCGGCGGAAGGCCAACGCTGCCTTCCCGTCCGCTACTGCGAAACAGCGCACGCGTCCCAAGCCATGAGTCCCCCAGCCCCGATTCCACACCAAACGCCTTGCACCGCCTCCACCTGCGGCAATCCGTATCCTACCTCCTCCTCAGCCGTTCCATGCCTTCCAGGCCTCTCGAACGTGTAACCGTCCTGGCCTCGTGCAACTATCGTACCCGTCGTACAGGCCTGCCACCTTCACCTCCTGCCACATCACCTGCACATAGCCTGCATTCAGACGCGGCCCACCCGCCAAACCACAAGTACGGCCCAACCCCAGTCCATATGGTGCCAAGCCATCACGCCTGCACCCACCACACCCGACGCACGACCGTCCCCACCCTCTGTCATGCAGACCCGACGCACTAATTCACTGCGTCTCCTTCCCTCCCGCCTGCCCCTAATGCGCCCTCCCAACCACCTCCATGCACGCCCTTGTCCGCCCTGCCCCTAGGCCGCGCCACCAGGCCCCCGCGCTTCCCCTGCCCCTGCCCCACCTTGCCCCGGCCAACCAGGCGGCCACGTAGGTCCATGCCACCCGCCGGAAGCCCAAGCGCTTGGCCGGCAATGCATCACAGCCTACACCGAGCCGCCCGGCCCCGTCCCTCCCTGCCCCAGCAGAGGCCGATCCGACGGCCACGTCTGTCCATGCCACCTGCCGGCAGTGCGCCACACCCCCTTCAACGAGCCGCCCGGCCCCGCCCCGGCCCCTCCCTGGGGCAGCGGCCGACTCCATATCCACGTCAGGTCCACGCCACCTGCCAGTGATGCGCGACACCCCCTACGCCGAGCCGCCAGCCCCCGCCCCTACCTGGGGCAGCGGCCGACCCGACGGCCAAGTCACGTCCTTGACCGGCGCCAGCAGTCGAAGCATCTCATCCGTCACGCGGTCCGCCTCGCCACCCCCTAACCCACCTGCCCCTGTCCCCTCCTGCCCCACCAGGCCCAGGGCCTCCAGGGCTGCGTCCACGTTTGCGTCCACCTGGGCCACACTGCCCATGCCCACCAGCGTGGTGGCGATGTCGGGCTGCCTGTGGGGGTCACGGGGGTGCACGTGTGTATTAAGTCGGGGCTGCGACCTGGCAAAGGGCTGCCCATGCCCACATGGGCTGTCCAGGTGTCGGGGTGCCTGAGGGATCGTGTAGTGGGTTACGGGCGTAACATTGTTAGTTGAGTTGGAGGTGAAACCTCCTGCGGATCTGGGGACACGGCCAAGGGCTGTCCATGCCCACATGGGCTGTCCAGGTGTCGGGGTGCCTGAGGGATCGTGTAGTGGGTTACGGGCGTAACATTGTTAGTTGAGTTGGAGGTGAAACCTCCTGCGGATCTGGGGACACGGCCAAGGGCTGTCCATGCCCACATGGGCTGTCCAGGTGTCGGGGTGCCTGAGGGATCGTGTAGTGGGTTACGGGCGTAACATTGTTAGTTGAGTTGGAGGTGAAACCTCCTGCGGATCTGGGGACACGGCCAAGGGCTGTCCATGCCCACCAGCGTGGTGGCGATGTTGGGGTGCCTGTGGGGGAGGGATCGTGGATTGGGTTATGGGGGCAGACACGTGGGTTAAGTCGGCGGTCAAAGTTCTCGGGGGAAATGGGGAACAGGGGCACGGGCAGCCCATGCCCACCGCCGTTGTGGGAATGTCGAGCTGCCTGCGGATTACACCAACGGTGATTGGTTCGTGGGTGTTGGATGAGCTGCAACCGCCGGACGTGAGAGGCGAGTACAGGAGCAAGAGGCAACCCCAAGTCATAGGTTTCGCGAAGGCGGGGAACCGGAGGACAGCTGCGACAGGGCAGACAGCATGACAGCCGACACCGTGAGATGCGGGTGCCCTGCTTGGGCACCATCACCTCTGGGAGAGCTGCTCGCAAATGTAAAGGTTCCGCCGTTCACCCTACCACAACAACACTCGATTTGCGTCTTGCGCAACCTGGCCTCGCCCAAAACGAGGCACTAAGCCCACCTGAGCGCGAATCGCAGCGCCAGCCGAGCCGCGTCTTGCCCCGCCGCCTCCGCCGCCGCCACCGCCGCCTGCGCTGCCGCCGCCAGCGCCGGCGGCGCGGGGTGCCAGTCGGGCGGGCCCTGCCGCGTCAGCAGGCCCATGGCCAGCGGCGAAGCGCTGATCAAGCCCACGCCGCGGGACTGGAAGTACGGGATGTACGACAGCAGTGACGTGTCGTTCATGCAGTAGTGGCAGTACGACAGTACGACGTCCACATGGCCTGCGGGCACGGCGCGCAGGGCGCAGTTGTCAGAAAGGTGGGGGTTGGGCTACAGGTTCGGGAGGGGTTTTGAGGGGTTTGGAAATGGAGGGCGGTGCGTTGCGTGTGCACTTGGGATGCTGTCCAACAGTGCATGGTGGGGTAGCGGCTTGCAGGCCAAGGCCCTCTGGCCCACAACGCCAACTCCGACGTGCTACGTATATCGCACTGCACGCTGCACACACCAGCGGCACCCGTCACCTTCTTATGAAGGATCTTATGAAGGATCCAATGCCAAAGCAACAGCTTCTTTGCTGCATGCACCCACCTGGCGCCGCCCTGTCCAGCACGTACTTGAGTGCCTCCAGGGGCAGCCCCGTGATGCCCACGTGCCGTACCAGGCCCTTGGCTTTGAGGGCGGCCAGGGCAGGCAGCGTCTCCGAGACAACCTGGGGAGGGCGTAGGGGGGCAGTGGAGGGGTTGGGGGCCACGAGGAGGGTAGAGGCGCAAGGAGAGGACAGGGAGGCAGGGACTCGGGGTGGGGTGAGGCCACGGCGTTCGGGAACCGGGGTCACGTGCACATAGCGTACGTAGATGTGCAGCAGAGTGTTAACAAGGACAGTAGGCAACGCGAGATAGTGGGTCGCAGCTTGCCGTGCGCGCTTCCACACTGTCGTGGGACCTGTGCACACGGCCCCTCCCAGCCCTCCCCAGCCGTTGGCCGGCCCTGCCGTGCGAAGTGTACAGGCATTGCAGCACACACGTACAGTGCTACACGCACGGCCTCGTATCACGCGCACTTGCTAACACATACAGCCGTCCAGCCCACGTGGTCCCGCCCCTGAAGTGGCCTCAACCCACGCAGCTGCTAAGACACACAGGTAGGCCCAACGCACCTGGTCCAGGTCCCCGAACTCGATGTCGTGGCACTGGATGAGGTCGATGTGCTCCAGCTGCAGCCGATGCAGGGACTCGCTGACGCTGGCGGTGACACGTGCCGCCGAGAAGTCGAAGTCCTTGGGCTCGGGGCCGTAGCGCCCAACCTGGAGCGATAAAGCGTAATTTGATTATAATTTTGATATTAAAAACTAGCTTAATATCACATGCAGTGATTAACACAGCTCGGGGCCGTAGCGCCCAACCACAAAGCGTAATTTGATTATAATTTTGATATTAAAAACTAGCGTAATATCACACGCCGTGAATTAACACAGCTCGGGGCCGTAGCGCCCGACCTGGTGCGACAAAGTGCGAGGAGAGGAGCAGAGGGGCCGTGTGGGCTCCTGGGTGTTGGGTAATCAACACCCCCTGGGGCGACAGGGCGTGGGTTTGGGTGTGAGCAAGGACGGCGGGCCAACACCAACCCACCAACGTTTCCGCAAACCCACATTGCATCACTAAACAAGCAACACGTGCTCTTGACAGCACAACGCGGGGCCGTCGCGCCCCCGCCTGGCATCCGTGGGTTGGTGTCAAACGAGGTCGGCCGGAAACCGACAGCACGAGGACCCAACCCACTCCGGCTGCCACCACCACCGTCATCTACGGCATTCGCTCTGCCTCCCACCAGACTACCCTCTCCCACCGCACCTGTCGTCGTACACCAGACACACACACCTAGTAGCACACCACCTCAACTTGATCGCCACCCACACCACCACCACCTAGTCGTCTGCCTCGCACCGCCTACTCACACAGCGCACGCGGGAACCCCAGCCCTTGCCCACAATGTAGCACTGAAACCACACACGCGGCACATGAGGTTACCGGTACACAGACCATACAGGCTCGCAGGGACGCACCTTGGTCGCCACCACCACCTGATCACGTGGGAGGCCGCGAAGCGCCTCGCCCAGCACCTACGGAGGCGTGGGGAGGGCAAGCGTTAGACGGCACGCACCATTTGACACGTGGCTCTGACACGCAGCATGGCACAGTTGGATTTGGTGGCACGTGGCATCAACACGTTGCATCCGTTTGCACCAGCACAGGCGGATCTGCGTCTGCCTGATTACTGACCGGTGGGCTGATGCGGGTGCAAGCCGCGGTACGACACACGTGTACCGGCACGGCACGGTACGGCAGTCACAGCTACAGGGCACACGTGACACCACTGTACGGCAGCCCCTGCGTACGGCATGCTGCAAAGGCGCCTCACCGTCTCTGACTTGGTGGCACCATAGTAGGGAGAGGTGTCAAAGAAGTTGACGCCCCGGCGAAAGGCGTGGTGCACGGCAGCCGTGGCGGTGGCCTGATCCACATCCTGACGAGAGGCACGGCAGGGTACAAGGCATAATTCATGTTGACGTCGTGTATAATCGTACATACTTTGTACACGGCCACGGGGCAGGAGAGGAGGACACCTGGTCCCTGGTCACGTGTGGCCGTGGCCGTGGCCTGGTCCCCATCCTGGCGGGGGCACGGCGGCGGAGAAAGAGAACTTATTGGCATATTGTCTATTACTATTACTATTACTATTACTATTACTATTACTATTATTATTGTCTATTAGGGTCGCGAGCGTGGTTGCCGTACGTGCCGCGTTTGTGGTGATGAGCAGAGGGATGACACGCGGGTCTGTGATGAGCAAGCCGTGGAAGATGAGCTGCATGTGCTGTGCGAGTGCCCTGCTTA
>VFQN01007966.1_pt1 | contig 11048 bp, 11 predicted proteins | sample 3512371 | NCBI WGS metagenome assembly VFQN01 (sample SAMN10412370, study PRJNA504923) | tailings metagenome | isolation source: Replicate 2 from Balatoc abandoned mine | place: Philippines: Itogon, Benguet | collected 2017-08-28 | reverse complement strand
CGAGCTTGGCATAGGTGGCCGTACCGCCGCTGTTCTTGCAGACGATCGTGTCGATCCGCCAATGCCGCAGCTGGTCGAGTTCCTCGTCCTCGCCGAAAGGCCCGCGCCCGAGAATGTAGGCGGCATCGGGCACGGCAAGCGGCGGCTCGACCGGATCGACGCTGCGGATCAGGTAGAAATGCGCGGGCGCGGCCTCGAAGGGCGTGATCTCCTGCCGGCCGAGCGCCAGGAACACTCGACGCGGGGTCTCGCCCAGGACGCCGGCCGCCTCTTCCGCACCGGCCACCATCTGCCAGAGGTCGCCAGGCAAGGGCTGCCACGCAGGGCGATGAAGCCTGAGGGCCGAGATGCCGGATTGCCGCGCGGCCAGAGCGGCATTGGCCGAGATACGAGCCGCATAGGGATGGGTGGCGTCGACCAGAAGCCTGACTTCGTGGTCGCGCAGATAGGCGGCCAGCCCTTCTGCGCCGCCGAAGCCGCCGGTACGCACCGGCACGGGCTGCGCGACCGGGTCCTGGGTCCGGCCGGCCAGCGACAGGGTGACGTCGAGATCGCTGCGCGGCGCAAGCTTGCCTGCGAGCTGGCGGGCCTCCGTCGTGCCGCCGAGGATCAATATGCGGTAAGTCATCATGTCTTCTAAGGACGCCGCCGCCCTCTCATCAACCGGAAAAGCATGGCTCGCCGTGATCGGAATTGGCGAGGACGGCCCGGCCGGCCTCGGCGAAGCGGCGAAGCAAGCGATCGGCGAAGCATCCGTCGTCTTCGGCGGCAAGAGGCACTTGGCCCTTGCCGCCACGCTGATCCGCGGCGAGCAGCGCGCCTGGCCGGTGCCATTCGACAGTGCCATGGAAGCGGTGCGCGCGCTGCGGGGCAAGAGCGTCTGCGTGCTGGCATCGGGCGATCCGTTCCTGCACGGCGTCGGCGCGACGCTGGCGCGGCATGTGCCGGTCGATGAGATGAGGGTGCTTCCGGCCCCCTCCGCCTTCAGCCTCGCCGCCTCGCGGCTCGGCTGGGCGCTGCAGGACACCGAGATCGTCTCCCTGCACGGCAAACCCATAGAGCTGATCCGCCCGCTGCTGCAGCCGGGCAGGAAGATCACCGCGCTGACATCGGATGGCAACGGTCCTGCGATGATCGCCGCCCTGCTCGACAGCTCCGGCTTCGGCAGTTCCACGCTCACCGTACTGGAAGCGCTTGGTGGCCCCGGGGAACGCATCACCCGCGGCCCGGCGCGCGATTTCGCCATGGCCGGTATCGATCCACTCAACGTGCTGGCGATCGAGGTGGCCGCGACCAGGGATGCGCGGGTTCTTGCCCGCGCTCCGGGCCTTGCCGACGACCTCTTCGAGCATGACGGCCAGATCACCAAACGCGAGATCCGCGCCGTGACGCTGTCGACGCTCTCGCCGCGACGCGGCGAATTGATGTGGGACATCGGCGCCGGCTCGGGATCGATCTCCATCGAATGGATGCTCGCCGATCCGTCGCTGCGCGCCGTCGCGATCGAGGCCGATGCCGAGCGCGCCGCCCGGATCCGCCGCAATGCCGCGGCCTTCGGCGTGCCTGGCCTCGAGGTCGTCACTGGTCGTGCGCCCGAAGTTCTCGGCGACCTCGTCGCGCCCGATGCCATCTTCGTCGGCGGCGGCGGCAGTGACGGAGGCGTCATGGCCGCCGTGATCGAGGCACTGAAACCAGGCGGCCGGCTGGTCGCCAATGCCGTGACACTGGAGATGGAGGCGGTCCTGATCGCACTCCATGGCAGGCATGGCGGCGAGATGACCCGCCTTGCGGTCGCCCGCGCCGGCGCGATCGGCACGATGAACGGCTGGAAGCCCGCAATGCCCGTCACCCAATGGTCGTGGACGAAGCCATGATCGTAGCGGGGATCGGCTGCCGGAAGAACACCGAGACGGACGCGGTGCTAACTGCCATCGACGACGCCTTGTCGCGCCACGGACTGGCGGCAGGCGAACTCGACGCGCTGGCCACCGTGCCGCAGAAAAAAAGCGAGCAAGGCATTCGCGATGCGGCGGTGCGTTTGGGCTTGCCTCTCGTCATTGCCGGCGAGGTCGAATTGCTCGAGGTCGAAACCCTTAGCCATTCACCGGCATCGCTCGATGCGACGGGAGCCGGCTCGGCTTCGGAAGCCGCCGCGCTGGCCGTTGCCGGCAGGGCCGCCCGGCTCCTGGGTCCGCGCATCGTCGCCGGCGCGGTCACCTGCGCGATCGCGGTCGGAGAAGGCAAGTCATGACCGTCCATTTCATCGGCGCCGGGCCGGGTGCGGCCGACCTCATCACCGTGCGCGGGCGCGACCTGATCGCGCGTTGCCCGGTATGCCTCTATGCCGGCTCGATCGTACCGAAGGAGCTCCTGGACTATTGCCCCGATGGCGCGCGCATCGTCGACACCGCGCCCATGTCGCTCGACGAGATCGAGGCGGAATATGCCGCCGCCGAAGCAGCCGGCCAGGACGTGGCGCGCCTGCATTCGGGAGATCTGTCGGTCTGGAGCGCGGTCGCCGAGCAGATCAGGCGGCTGCAAAGGCTGGGTATCCCCTATACGATGACGCCTGGCGTGCCCTCCTTCGCCGCGGCCGCGGCCGCACTCGGCCGCGAACTCACCATTCCCGAGGTCGGACAGAGCCTGGTGCTCACCCGCGTTTCCGGGCGCGCCTCGCCAATGCCCGAAGCCGAGACCCTAGCGGGTTTCGGCGCGACCGGCGCCACGCTCGCCATCCATCTCGCCATCCATGCGCTCGACCGGGTCGTGGCGGAACTCACCCCGATCTATGGCGCAGACTGTCCCGTGGCGATCGTCGCCCATGCGACGCGCACCGAGCAGAAGATACTCACCGGCACGCTCGGCACGATCGAGGCAATGTTCGCCACCGATCCAGTCGAACGCACGGCGATCATCTTCGTCGGGCGTTCCCTGGGCGCGCAGGAATTCCGCGAAAGCTCGCTCTACGACGCCTATTATCAGCGGCGGTTCCGGGGGCGCGACACGCCATGAGACGGAGAGCCGTCAGACGGAGCGAAGGGCGCCTGCCCCAGAAACACGCCGTTGCGATCGAAGACGAGCATCTCCAGCGCGATCGCGGGGTCGTTGAGCACGGAAGCGGCCGTCGCCCACGCCTTGTCGGCGATGGTGTCGCCGAGCGGCAGGCCCTCGGCTTGTGCGATCTGGAATGCCTCGGCGACCATGTTGGCGCCCCGGATGCGTTCGGCCAGAGCGGCATCGGCACCGGCTTCCAGCGCGACGGCGGCCAGCGCCTCGAGATCGGCTGCGCCGCGCTTGGAATGAACGTCGAGCATGCCCTGCGCGAGCTTGGTCATCTTGGCGACGCCTCCGGCGATGGTCACGCGCCGCACCGGATGGCTGCGCAGGTATTTGAGCATGCCGCCGACGAAATCACCCATGTCGATGAGCGCGATCTCGGGCAGGTCGTGGAATTTCTGTACTGCCGCCTCGGAGGTGGATCCCGTGGCCCCCGCGACATGATCGAGGCCTGCCGCACGGGCGACGTCGATGCCGCGATAGATCGAGTGGATCCAGGCCGAGCAGGAGAACGGGATGACGATGCCAGTCGTGCCGAGTATCGAAATGCCGCCGACGATGCCGAGACGGCCGTTGAGGGTCTTCTTGGCGATCTCCTCGCCATCCTCCACCGAGATCTCGACCTCGAAATCGGCATCCGCGCCGGCGACATCGGCGATCGCCTGGGCGATCATACGGCGCGGCACGGGATTGATCGAGGCTTCGCCCGGCGGCAGCGGCAAGCCAGCGCGCGTGACGGTTCCGACGCCGCGGCCTGCACGATAGACGATACCGGAGCCTTTGCGCCCGCGGCGCACCGTGCTCATGACGAGCGCGCCATGGGTGACGTCAGGATCGTCGCCTGCATCCTTCACGATGCCTGCCATGGCGACGCCGTCGCCCTTTTCCCAACGAGCCAGCGCGAAGGCCGGCTGCTGCCCTCCCGGCAGCGTCACCGCCACCGGATCGGGGAAATCGCCGGACAGAAGCGCGGCGCAAGCGGCCTTGCTCGCCGCCGCGGCGCAGGTTCCCGTGGTCCAGCCACGGCGCAGGGGCGGCTCGTTCTTATCCATGGCCAATGCTATAGGCCGGCCGGTCCGGCCCGTCACGATCGAAAGTCGACAGCATGAGTCTCGAAAACGCTATTGCCCGGCTAGCGCCGGCCATGCCGGCATTCGAACCCGGCCATGTATGGCTCGCCGGAGCCGGGCCGGGCAATATCGGCTCGCTGACCCTCGACGTTGTGGCCGCCATCGCCGGAGCCGACGCCATCGTCTATGACGCGCTGGTGGAAAGCTCCGTGCTCGATGCGGCGCGCCACGGGGTCGAGCTGCATTTCGCCGGCAAGCGCGGCGGCCAGGCCTCGACAGCCCAGGACGACATCACCGCGCTCCTCATCGCGCTCGCCAGAAAGAAACGCTGCGTCCTGCGGCTGAAGGGCGGCGATCCCTATGTCTTCGGCCGCGGCGGCGAGGAAGCCCTGGCCCTGGCGCGGGCAGGCATCCCGTTCCGCATCCTGCCCGGGGTGACCTCGGCCTTCGGCGCGCTGGCCAGCGCGGGCATCCCCGCCACGATGCGCGGCCTGAACAAGGCGATCATCCTGGCCACCGGCCATGCCGGCACGGACGACGATCTCGACTGGGCAGCGCTGGCCCGCACCGGGCAGCCGATCGTCGTCTATATGGGACTGCGCAATCTCGCACGGATCGCCGCCGCCCTGGTGGCCGGCGGCTTGAAACATTCAACGCCGGCAGCCGTGATCATGGCGGCAACCACGGCCCAGGAGCGCGTGCTGGTCTCCACGCTCGACGCAATCGCCGGGGAAGCCACCGCCCAGGGTTTCGCCTCGCCCGCCCTGATCGTCGTCGGCGAGATCGTATCGATGCGCGCGGAACTGGTCGCGCTGGAACGGCTGATGCGGTCGGCATGAGGGCTATGCACACAACTCGTCCGCGGGGCGCGCCTATTCGGGGGGTGGCCTTCTCTCCGCTCTCGTTCAGGAGAGGTCGCGGCGGGCGAACCCCTCATCCGACCGCCCCCTCGCAAGCTCGGGGTCGGCCACCTTCTCCCACAAGGGGACAAGGCTGGAGTTTGGCATTGCCGCCTCTGCAAGTCACTGATGTCGGCGCTTTGCAGAGGCGCTCATGCGCGCCTTCCCTTCTCCCCTTGTGGGAGAAGCTGGCCTCGCCCGAATGGGCGAGGTCGGATGAGGGGTTCGCCTACCGCAACGCCGCGCCAAGCTTGGCTTTCCGTGCTTACATCGATCGCAAACGGCGAGAGGTCCCATGACCGGCTGTCGCGGCCTCATCATCGGTGCTCCGCGCTCCGGCTCGGGCAAGACCAGCGTGACGATCGGCCTGCTGCGGGCACTGAAGCGGCGGGGGATCCGCGTGCAGGGGGCGAAGTCGGGGCCGGACTATATAGATCCCGGCTTCCATGCCGCTGCGACCGGGGTACCCGGCGTCAATCTCGATAGCTGGGCGATGGCCCCGGCCCTGCTCGGCGCGCTTGCAGGGAGCTGTGCCGCGGAAGCCGATATCGTCATCGCCGAAAGCGCCATGGGCCTGTTCGATGGCATCCGCTCGGAGCCGGGGCGGACGGGCGCGGCTGCCGACCTCGCCCGGCTTTACCGCCTGCCGGTGTTGCTGGTGCTCGACGTGTCCGGGCAGTCGCAGACCGCCGCGGCCGTGGCCAAGGGTTTTGCGACCTATGACCCCGGCGTCCATATCGCCGGCGTGGTGCTCAATCGTGTCGGCAGCGAACGCCACCGCCGGCTGGCGGCCGATGCGATCGAAGCGATCGGCATTCCTGTCGTCGGCACGATCATGCGCGATCCCAGGATGGCGATGCCGGAGCGGCATCTCGGGCTGGTGCAGGCCAGCGAATATGCCGCTATCGAGGACTTCATCGAACGCATGGCCGACGTGATGGAAGCCTCCCTCGATCTCGACCGCATCCTGGCGCTCGCCACCCCATTCGCGCCCGCCGGAGGCGATTTCGGCCATGCGCTCCTGCCGCCCGGCCAACGCATCGCACTCGCCGAGGATGCCGCTTTCACCTTCCTCTATCCGCATCTCGCCGGTTACTGGCGAGGCCAGGGGGCCGAGATCGTGCCCTTCTCTCCGCTCGCCGATCAGGCGCCCGACCAGAGCTGCGACGTCTGCTGGCTGCCGGGCGGCTATCCTGAATTGCATGCCGGGCGGCTGGCCGCTGCCGAGACCTTCCGGGCCGGCATGGAGCGCTTCGCCTCCGGCAACCCGGTCCATGGCGAGTGCGGCGGCTTCATGGTGCTGGGGGAAGCGATCGAGGATGCCGAGGGCACTACGCACCGTATGCTCGGCCTGCTCGGCCATGCGACCAGCTTCGCCCGTCGCAAGATGAATCTCGGCTACCGGCAAGCTTCACTGCGAACGAACTGTCCGATCGGCGCGGCCGGCACCACGATACGCGGCCATGAATTCCACTATGCGCAGGTAACCGTCCAAGGCGCGGACGAACCCCTCGCCGACATCGCCGACGGGCTCGGAACGCCGATCGGCACCTCCGGCGCCCGGCGCGGCCATGTCACCGGCAGCTTCTTCCACGCGATCGCAAGGGGCTGAGCCGTGAACCAGAGCCGAGGTCTCCTTGCCGACATCGTCCTGTGCCTGACCTTCTACACCCGTCTGCCGCTGGGCGGACTGGCAGGGGACGAACGAAGCTTTTCAGACGCGCAATGGGCCGCGCCGCTGGCCGGCATAGTGATTGCCGTCGGGGGTTGGATCGTGTTCTGGCTGGGCTTTACGGTCGGCGCCCCGGCATTGGTGACCGCAGCGCTCACCCTGGCGGCGATGCTGTGCATCACCGGCTGCCTGCACGAGGATGGCGCCGCCGACGTCGCCGATGGTTTCGGCGGAGGAGCGACGCGCGACCGCAAGCTTGAGATCATGCGCGACAGCCGCCTCGGCACTTTCGGCGTCTCGACCATCGTCATCACTTTCCTCATACGCTGGTCGGCGATCGCCGCGCTCGCCTCGCCCGGGGCCGCGCTCGCCGGCCTGATTGCAGCTCACGCGGCCTCGCGTGCGCTGATCCCAGCATTCATGGCGATGGTGCCGCCGGCACGGCTGACCGGACTGTCGGCGCGGGCCGGCAGCGTCAATTGGCCGGTGGCGATCGGCGCGCTCGCGATCGGGGCCGTCTGCCTCGTTGGCGCGTTCGGCGTTGCGCCCGCACTGGTCGCCATGATCGCGATCGCGCTCTGGTTCTTCTTCATGAAACGTCTGTGCGAACGGCAGATAGGCGGCCAGACCGGTGACGTGCTGGGCGCGCTGCAGCAAGGCGGCGAGATCATCATCCTCGTCGCCGCATCCATCTTCTTCACCTGAGGACATGTCGCGCATTTCCGGACGCGCCTTTGCCGGAATTGCCTAGGGAGCATCCATGAGCCGTTTCTCTTCGATCGAGCAGCTATCCGCCGCCTGCAGCGATCTTCCCACGCCTGACGGGCAGGCCCTGACGGCGGCTTCCGCGCGACAGGACACGCTGACCAAGCCTCAAGGCAGCCTCGGCCGGCTCGAGGAGCTGGCGATCTTCCTCGCCGGGTGGCAAGGCCGCGCCGTGCCGGTTCTGGACAAGGTTGCCGTGATCGTCTTCGCCGGCTCTCATGGCGTCACCGTACGCGGGGTCTCGGCCTTCCCGGCCGAGGTGACGGCGCAGATGGTCGCCAATTTCGCGGCCGGCGGCGCCGCGATCAACCAGCTCGCGCGGGCGGCCGGCGCCGAGCTCACCGTTGTGCCGCTGGAGATCGAGCGGCCGACGGCGGATTTCACGACAGCACCTGCCATGCCGGAAGACGAATTCCTCGCCGCCGTCTCGACCGGCTACGACGCCGTCTCCCCGGCGACGGAGCTGCTTTGCCTGGGCGAAATGGGCATCGGCAACACCACGGCGGCGGCTGCGCTGGCTGCAGCGCTGTTCGGCGGCAAGGGTGTAGACTGGGTGGGGCGCGGCACGGGCGTCGACGATGCCGGGCTGTCGCGCAAGGCAGCGGCGGTCGATGCGGCAATCGCATTCCACGGCCCAGCCCTTTCCGACCCGCTGGCGGCGCTGGCAACGGTCGGCGGGCGTGAACTGGCTGCGATCTTCGGTGCAGTGCTCGCGGCCCGGCACTATCGCATCCCCGTGCTGCTCGACGGCTTCGTCTGCACGGCGGCTGCCGCGCCGCTGGCGAGACTGCATCCGGCCGGGCTCGCCCATGCGCTCGCCGCCCACATGTCGGCGGAGGCCGGCCACCGCGACCTGCTGCAAAGGCTCGGCCTGAAGCCGCTGCTCGATTTCAACATGCGGCTGGGGGAAGCGTCCGGAGCTTGTCTCGCGGTGAGCCTGCTCCGCTCGGCCCTCGCCTGCCATGCCGGCATGGCGAATTTTACCGAAGCCGGAGTGTCAGAGAAGTAGTCCTATACCGAGGGACCGGGATCCGTGGTCTGGTCCAACGCACGAGAATCCAGTTCCCTCGCCCGTATGCGATCAAGCCTCCCGAATTCGGTCATGATGCTGACGAGAACGCTTCCCGTCCAACCGAAGGCGAACAGCCCCGACATGGCTATGCTCGGCCCGAGTAACCGCCACTGCTCGGGCAGAGCGATGTTCCCCGCTCCAAGCGTGGTGTAGCTTTCGAGCACGAAATAGTAGCTGTCCCGCATCGAGTGGATCAAATTCCCCTGGAATATCGGAAACGCCCAGATCAGCGTTTCCAGGAAGTGCAGGCTGGCCAATGAGCCGATCGTGAGAGCAAGCAGGAGGTTCGGACGCACGAAGCCCTTTCGCCCGACCCCGACCCAGGCCTTGTTGAAACGGCGGCTGATGGCTCGAATACCCGCGCCATGCACGAAGATTATCAGGATCACCCCGAGCGTGCCGATTGCAATCTCCAGCACCGGAGCGGGGTTCGAAAGATCGACCATAGGCTTGTGGCTCCTAATCGCAGCTTGAGTCGCAAATCTCCTGCTTCGGCGGCGCGGCCATGCGCGATCTTGCCGACTGTCGGTATCAGTTCGCTACGCGGCGCAGCGTACCGAGTTTGTTTTCGTCGAGGGACTCGATCGTCATGGCCGCCGCCTTGCCGTCAGGGCCGATCGCGAAGCTCACGCCCGAGGGCCTGTCCGGCATCTCGGCGTCCGGGAAGGTCAGGAAAATGTCGCGGTCGAAATGCTGCAGCGGATAGGATCGTGCGCCATCCGGGCCCAGCTCCAGCACCAAGTCCGTTCCTTTAGCCGAGACGACAGCCTTGCCGACGAAATCGTTCGCATAGCTCCCCTCATAGGCGTCCTTCGGCCTCGCTGGCGTGGCAGCCGTGGGGACCGTGGCATAGGTGGCTTTGGCCGCCGCGATCGCAGGACCGAAGAGGCCGGCATAGGCCCCGTCCCAGGCCTTGACCCAGTCCTTTTCGATCGTTCCGTTGAACACGAGGTCGGCAAAACTGTCGGACAGCCCTTCGGGAACACCGGTCGGAAAGGCATTGGCGAGTATGACGATGCCAAGCTTCTCCTTCGGGAAGAGGGTCACGAGGCTGCGTGCACCGACGCTGAAGGCGCCGGCATGACCCCAGCTCAACCCATGGCGACCGAATTCGAGGTTCCAGCCGAGGCCGTAGAAGGATGTGCCGCCGTTGACCGGGTTGCTGCCGCGAGCCATGAGTGGGACGTGTGTCTGGTCCAGCGCGCCGGCCGCAACGATCGGCTTGCCGTCAAAAGCGCCGGCGGCGAGTTCGAGGCGCATCCATTGCGCGAGATCGCGGACCGTGGAACTGACGCCGCCCGCCGGCGCCTGCGCATCCGGATCACGCTCGACCTTCGCGGCCCAGGCTCCGTCGGCCTCGATGTGAAGGGCGGCGCGGTTTGCGTGCTTGATGAAGTCGGCATGACGGGAGCTCGTCGACGTCATCCCTAGCGGCCGGTAGAGCCTCTCCTCGGCAACGTCTTCCCATTGCTTGCGCAACGGCTTCACGGCGGCAACGGCGCCTTCCGTCAGTCCGAAATTGCTGTAGGAATAACCGGCACGAAAGCTCGACGACGGCGAGACGAACCTCAGGCGGCGCAGGATCTCCGTGCGGTCGTATCCGATGCCTTCAAGATCATCGCCAGCGGTCCCGGGGAGCCCGCTGCGATGCGAGAACAGGTCACGGACCGTGAGTTCGCTCGTCGGGTAGGGATCGGCGAGCCGAAAAGTCGGATCGAGATCCGCGATCTTCGAATCCCAGGACACGACCCCGTCCCCGACAAGTGCGGCGACGACCGTGGCGGAGACCGGTTTGGAGAGCGAGGCGACCTGGAACACCGTGTCGGCATCGACGGCGTCAGGCTTGCCGGTCTCGCGCAGCCCGAAACCCTTCAGGTAGACGACCTCATCATTGTGGACGACGCCGATGGCGAGGCCCGGCACTCCGCCGTCCGCAACGATCTTGTCGGCCAGTGGTTCGAGCTTCGACAGCGCTGCTTCGACACGGTCGCGTGTGATCGTCTGGGCGGACGCCTCGTTCGGCAGCAGCACCGTGGCCGCGAGGAGAACCAATGCACTCGTATGACGGAGAACCCAACTCTCGAGTGGTTGCATGCCGGCTCACTCCCTCGACGCCATCTCGTTCAAGGTATCGACGGACCTAAGGGAAGCCAAGGGCATGGTTCTAAGAACGCCGCGATCCTACACCCGCCGCTACCGGCCAGCCGGGAACTCCACGACGAAGCGAGCACCGCCGTCGGCCGGCGTCTCATAACGCAGTGAAGCGTCGTGGTGACGGGCGATCTGGCGCACCAGGGAGAGCCCGAGCCCCCATCCGCCTGCCGTCTCGCTGCGACCCGATGGCCGGTAGAACGGCTCGAAAACGCGATCACGTTCCTCTTCCGGCACGCCCTGGCCATGATCCCGCACGGCAAGCCTCACCGCGGCGTCATCTTCCGAAACCTCGACACTTATCGGGGGCGCGCCGTGGCGTTGCGCATTCTGGACCAGATTGCGCACCAGCCTGGCGATGA
>VFQN01007965.1_pt1 | contig 11048 bp, 9 predicted proteins | sample 3512371 | NCBI WGS metagenome assembly VFQN01 (sample SAMN10412370, study PRJNA504923) | tailings metagenome | isolation source: Replicate 2 from Balatoc abandoned mine | place: Philippines: Itogon, Benguet | collected 2017-08-28 | reverse complement strand
GTGTCGTTGGCCTTGTCGTAGATGCGGTTCACCACCTGCTTCTTCCAGATCAGGCTGATGCCTTGCTTGAACACTTCCTCCCCTTGCTCGCCGAGCGCGATGTCGTGGATGGCGATCGGCCCGGTCTGCTTGCAGGAGATCGCCGTGTCGGACGGGTCCTCGAACCAGTTGCCCTTCTGCAGCCGGTCGATCACCCCGCGGTCGAAATACGACACATGGCACGTGACCCCATCGACGCCGGGATCCTTGATCGCCTCGACGATGATGTCGTTGCCCAACCAGTCGACACCGACCTCGCCAACCTGTTGCGCCGAGGCGGGCAAGGCAGCAAGGGCAGCGAGACCGCTGAGAAAACCAAGGGCAGTGCGACGCATCGTGATCTCCTTCGGAACGGTTCCGGCCTCACAGTTGGGGCGAGGCCACTCCCCTTGCAAGCAGGGTGGCACATTCCAGCGGCAAGTTGGCATCTTTTGCAGGCGGGTTCGCCACGCTATCTTATGGGTATGAAGGCACAGGCTCGCATATCAGCGCTGTCGCTGGCGAAGATCGGTCTTGGTCTCGCTGTGCTCGCTGCCGTTTCGGGTGTCGCTTTCGCGTCCTGGGTCGACAAGGGTGCAGTGATGTTCATGACCATGGCCGAAGCCGGCCTGGCCTGGTGCTTCTGACGATCACATTAGCTTCATCCCGGAACCCTTTTTCATGATGCGCTTCATCCTCGTCGGAATCCTCGCCGTGATGGCCGCCGTCGTCGGCCTCATGACCTTCCAATGGTACCGGGTCCAGCATTCCGGCGAAGCCTTCGGTGCCCCCTTCACGCTGGTCGACCAGAGCGGGCAGCCGATCACTGAGGCCGCCTTCCGTGGCCAGCCTTCAGCCGTCTTCTTCGGCTTTACTCATTGCCCTGAGGTCTGTCCGACCACGCTATTCGAACTCGACGGCTGGCTGAAGAAGCTCGGCGACGACGGCAAGGACATTCGTGCCTATTTCGTTTCGGTCGATCCGGAGCGCGACACGCCCGAGATCATAAAGGCTTATGTCGGCAACGTGTCCGACCGGATCGTCGGCATCACCGGTTCGCCCGACAAGATCGCCGCGATGACCAAGTCCTTCGGCATCTATTCCCGCAAGGTCGAGACGGAGGGCGGCGACTATACGATGGATCATACGGCTTCCGTGCTGCTGCTCGGCCGCACCGGGGACTTCTTCGGCACCATCGCTTATGGCGAAAACGCCGACGCCGCCATTGCCAAGCTCAAGCGGCTCGCCAAGGAAGGCTGAGCCGGGATCATGGCCGCGGCGGACAGGAACCACACGAGGATCCTGATCGTCGGGGCCGGTCCGGTCGGGTTGGCGGCAGCGATCGAGTTCTCACGCCGCGGCTACCATCCCCGCATCGTCGACATGGCGTCCGGCCCGCCACCCATCGTGGAAAGCCGAGCCCTGGCGATCAACGTCAGAAGCCTGGACCTGCTGGAACCAGCCGGCGTTACCCCGATAGTCCTGGCCGAAGCGGTGCAGGTCAGGCAGATGCGTATGTTCGCGCATGACCGGAAGCTGCTGACGGTCGATACCACGGAGGTGCCGGGGCGCTTCGAGGGCATGCACGTCCTGCCGCAAGGGCGTACGCAGCGCATCCTCCTCGAGCGCCTGTACGAGTTCGACGTGAGGCCCGAATGGAACACGGCTTTTCGTCGCCTCTCGGACGGAGACGGCAAACCCAGCGCCGTACTCGAATTGCCTGACGGCACGAACATTGCGGCCGACTTCGACGTGCTCGTCGGCGCAGACGGTGCCCATTCGCTGGTGCGCAAGGCGGCAGGTCTCGAATTTCCCGGCAATGCGCTCAGCGAGACCTTCTACCTTTCGGACTATCGCTACGCGACCGAGGTCGACACGTCCTTCATCGAGGCGCATTTCTACGGCCCGGGCGTCATGGGCAGGCTGCCGGTCGATCGCAGGACACTTCGCTTTGTGTCGACGCTCGCCGATTTCCGCGATCGCATCCGCCACCCCGCCCGGATCGAGGAGATTCCATGGCAGGCGGAATTTCGTGTGTCCTTCCGCCATGTCGATCCGATGGGGCGGGACAATGTCTATCTATGCGGCGATGCCGCTCACATCCATTCGCCCATCGGCGGTCGCGGCATGAATCTCGGTTTCGAGGATGCCTGCTGGCTGGCCTGGCTGGTGTCGGAGGGGCGTCAAGCCGAGTATTCGGATCTCAGGCTGCCGGCCGTGCGGCACGTTCTCGCCGAGACTCGTCGCAACACCAATATGGCATTGATGCGCAATCCTGTTGCGCTTGCCGCCAGGAACGTGTTGATGCCGCTGCTGGGAGGCCTGCCATGGCTGCGCCGCGAAAGCGTGCGTGGCGCGCTCGGCCTCGACACGCTATCCCCTCCCTGGCTCGCCTGATCCGGAAACCAGACTTCATGCCGCAGACCCGCCTCCACATCGCCTCCAGCCGCGCCGAAGCGGACCGCATCTATGCCGCCCTTGAAGCCGCCTTCGAGGAAGACGGCTACCCCATCGCCCTGGTCGAGATCGATGAAGCCGAGGATGTGCACGAAGTCTCGCTCTATACCGACGACGACGCCGACGACGTCGAGGCCCGTATGCGAGCGGCAGCCGGTAACCTGGCATTTGTCCGTGAGACGCTGCCCGACATCGATTGGGTCGCGCGGTCTCTGGAGGGATTGAAACCGGTACGCGCCGGAAGATTTTTCGTCCACGGCTCCCATGACCGCTCAAGGCGCCGAATCGGCGATCTGTCGATCGAGATCGAGGCGGGCCTCGCCTTCGGCACGGGCCACCACGGCACCACGTCGGGCTGCCTCGACATGATCAACAGTGTCGCGCGGCGCGAGCATCCGCGCAATGCTCTCGATCTCGGCACGGGCAGCGCCGTGCTTGCCATCGCTCTGGCAAAGCTGTCGCACATTCCGATCCTGGCGACCGATATCGACCCGGTCGCGACCAAGGTCGCAGCCGAAAACAGCAGGCTGAACGGCGTCTCGGCCTTTGTCGAAACCGCGACCGCTCCCGGCTTCCATCATCCGATCTTCAAGCGCCGCGCGCCCTTCGACCTGATTATCGCCAACATACTGGCGCGGCCGTTGATGCGACTGGCCCCGGAGATGGCAGCCCATGTGGTGCCGGGCGGCTCGCTGATCCTCTCAGGCATCCTGGAGCGGCAGCGCGACGCCGTGCTCGCAGCCTATTCGGGACAGAAGTTCCGGCATGTGCACACCTTGCCTCGTGAAGGCTGGGTCACGCTGCATCTCAAGCGCTGACCGACGGACCTCCCGAAGGCGGAGCGCGACGTTTCGGCCTTGCTCAGAACACCAGCGAATGAGGGCGCTTGCGCAGTTCGGCCCTGGTGTAGCCGTGAGCCTTCAGCGTCTCGTCGTCGAGCATCAGCAAGGCGCCGGCGACATAACGGTCAGCCTGCCTCTCGCGGGCTGCGACAAAGGCTGAGAGAGCGTTGCGGAAGAAACCCTTCGATTTGGCCATGGTCCTATTCTCCAGGAGACGGTGCACTCCTCCACAACCACAAGCTAGGTGTTCGAAGGCTCCTGGAGAACAGCGGAAGACGCATGATACCCATCTCTTTTCGCATGCGCGAAATTCCATAGTGCAGCGCAACAAATCTTGAGAGCCGTGACCTGGTGACGCTTCGGCAGGCGCGTCGCCGTTGCCAGCCCGCTCCACCCCGGCTACCGTCGCCGGCACGACGAAATGCAATCAGGGAAGCCCGGCGATGTTTCAGAGTTTCGAGTCCGAGAGCGATCCTTCCAAGGGTGCGGAACATGTTGCCCTGCTGCGGAATTGGCTGGGCGAGAGGGGCCTTACAGGCTTCGTGGTGCCCCGCTCAGACGAACACCAGGGAGAATATGTTGCTCCCCGCTCGGAACGGCTGCGCTGGCTGACCGGTTTTGCCGGCTCCGCGGGTGTGGTGCTGGTGCTGATGGACCGCGCCCTGATCTTCGTGGACGGGCGCTATACGCTGCAGGTTCGCGACCAGGTCGATACGGCGGTGTTCACGCCGGAGAATCTTGTCGAAACGCCACCGGATGCCTGGGTCAAGGCCAATCTCGGCAGGGGCGCAAGGATCGGCTTCGATCCGTGGCTGCACACGATTTCCGAGGCGCGCGACTGGCGTGCCGCCACCGAAAGGAGCGGCGCGGAGATGGTGGCACTCGAAAAGAATCCGATAGACGAAGTCTGGACCGATCAGCCGGCGCCTCCGCTTCGGCCGGTCGAGATCCAGCCGATCGAGTTCGCCGGCGTGCTCGCCAAGGACAAGCTGGCGCAACTGGCCGAGGCGCTTGCGCGGGAGGGGGCGACACATTGCGTGTTGACCGACCCGTCCTCGATCGCCTGGGCTTTCAACATTCGCGGCAGCGACGTGCCGCACACACCTTTGGCGCTGGGTTTCGCGGTGATTGCGGCAAAGGGGCCGCATCTCCTCTTCATGGACAAGCGCAAGCTGTCGATCGAACCCGAGGCCTATCTCACCCAGCTTGCCGATCTGCGCGCACCCGGGACGCTCGAGGCCGAGGTTGCCGCGCTCGCCGCAAAGGGCGCCAGGATCGCACTCGATCCGAAACTTGCGGCGGAGCGGCTGCGCACTCTCGTGGAAGAAAACGGCGGCGAGGTATTGCAACTGGCCGACCCGGCCCGCCTGCCCCGCGCCACGAAGAACGAGGCCGAGATAGCCGGCACCCGCGCGGCGCACCGGCGCGACGGCGCGGCGGTGGTGAAGTTCCTGGCGTGGCTCGACGCGCAGCCGGCCGGATCGATCGACGAGATCACCGCCGTGACCAAGCTGGAGGAAGCCCGCCATCAGACAGGGGAAGAGACGCAGCGACCGCTCCGCGACGTCTCCTTCGACACGATCTCAGGAGCCGGCCCGAATGGGGCGATCATCCATTATCGGGTTTCCCGCAGCACCAACCGCAAGCTCGGCGACGGCGAATTGTTCCTGCTCGATTCGGGTGCCCAATATCAGGACGGCACGACCGACATCACCCGCACCGTGGCCGTCGGCCGACCAACCGACGAGATGCGCGAGCGCGCCACCATCGTGCTCAAGGGCATGATCGACATCTCGATGCTGCGTTATCCTGCCGGCACGCGCGGCTCCGATATCGATGCCGTCGCCAGGATCGCCCATTGGAAGGTCGGGCTCGATTACGCCCACGGCACCGGCCACGGCGTCGGCTCCTACCTGTCCGTGCATGAGGGACCGCAACGTATCGCCAAGACGGGCACGGAGAAGCTGCTCGAAGGCATGATCCTCTCCAACGAGCCGGGCTACTACAAGGCCGGCGCCTACGGCATCCGCATGGAGAACCTGATCCTGGTCACGCCGGCGGAGCCCATCCCGGGCGGCGACATCGCCATGCACGGCTTCGAGACGCTGACGCTCGTGCCCTTCGACCGTCGCCTCATCGTGGCGGATCTGCTCACCCCCGAAGAACGCGCCTGGCTCGATGCCTATCACGCCCGTGTCCTGGCAGAAATCGGCCCGATGGTCGGCGGCGATGTGCTGAAATGGCTGGAGGCCGCGACCGCGCCGATCGACCAGTGATCCGCGCCGATCGATGCGAACGGCGTTCACCGCTTGTCAGCGGATCCGATCATCGTATCATGCGCAGTTTGTCCGACATCGGCTGTAGTCTCGGCCTGCGGTGAGCCGTCGTCCGGCGTTTCCGGCGGAGAGTATCGGAAGTACTTCTCTTCGGCGACCGCGTTGAGGAGAAACAGATTGGCCACGGTCGGCGACATCTGCATATCAGGGAAATAGGTCGTGAAGAGGCTGATCGCCTCGCTCCTGTGAGAGAAGAACTCGAAGATGCGACGCTGCACGAACTGTACGAGGTCGGGGTCGGCCTTGCTGATCAAGAAAGCGTACGGTTCATAAGTCACATAGGGGTGTTCTTTCTCGATCTCCGACAACGGACACCCGTGCTGTTGGGTCCATGCGGCCAGCTTGCTGAGGATGATCTCCCGATCTCCGAAATAGGCGAACTGATAGCCGAGCGCTGACAGGGACTTCCGGCAGAACGACTCCATAAGAGCGGTGTGACTTTCCATCACGCAAAATCGATACTTCGGCGCCGAGCCGGAAGCCTCTCCTCCAAGCGGCTTGCCGTCGGGACCGGGGCAATCGAGGGTCTTTGCGGCCGGTGCGTTGCAGTCCTGGCCCGCTCCCCCGTCGCGCCTCACGCCGAACAGGTCGATCTCGCAGGCCCAGCGCGCCACCACGGAAGCGGTCGTGCCGGCTACATATGCGAGATAGGCGTCGCTTCCTGTTTGCCGGGTTCGCCTGAGCAGATAGGTGACTCCCGATGCAAAGACGATCGGCGAAAAGATGCCATTCGCGCGTTCGTCAGGGTCGGAAAATCGCAAGGTCACGGGATCGCAAAAAATGTCGATCTTCTGATCATCGTCCGCGAGCTTCGGATCATAGGGCCGGTCGTCCTTCGACATGCGAAGCCGGTCGAACCGGTCCCGTGCACCGACAGGGACGGAGACCACGCTATAGTCGCTGCCTTCGAAGATCTTATAGCAGAGTTGGGCCATATAGCCTTTGAATTGTCGATCTCCGTCGGCGCCGAGGCGGTAGGAAAACGGCTCGGCATCGGTGCGGAACCCGGCCACAACCATTTTCCTTCCATCCTTGTCGGCCTGCCCATCCGCTGCCTGCGCGAATGCCTGGGGAGTGAAGACCACCGCAAGAGCGATCAGCGCCACGCCTGCGCCGCCGACACTCACCGCACGTACCGCCACCGTGGTAGCAGCCGCGTTGTCTTTGCCTCCAGATTGAGCCGGCCTTGAAAAGACGCCGGCGGCAAGCAGCGCGATGACGGCGTAGACGATCAGATCGGTAGCGTTGTAGTGGCGGAAGCAGCCCGCCGGGCTCACGAGCAGGTCGAGAAGGAAAACGGAACCTTCGCAGGCAGTCGGCGACCAATACGCCAGATGCAAAGCCATCCAGGCCAAAACCAGCGCAGCACTGATCACGCCGTAGACGAGTGGCCACAGCCCACCCTTGGTATCGGACGTCACGCTGTCGGCGGCGCAGACGACCACGAGCGTGTAGAGTGCTGCAGCACCCGCCTGTGAAAGAAAATAGGCGACGGCGGGCTGCTTGCCCCCGAACAACAATTCTCGGAAATGGGCAGGATTCTCCGCGATCAAAGCCATCCATAGAAGCGTCACCAGGATCAAGCCCACCAGCGCCACGAATGCCGCCAGAACCATGATCGCCAGCGCTCGCCGTACCGTTTGACCCGACATCTGCAACGGACGGACCGGCTGCCACCTGTTGGTGGCGGCCAGATGATGTCTCCAGAAAAACACCGCCAGCAAAGGCAACCAGAAAATCGCCGCGATCCGTAGTGTCTCCAGCCCGGCAGTGACGAAAACCGTGAGGGCTGTACGATCGACCGCCGTCAGCAGGGAATGCTGCCCCGCGGCCGCTACCGCGGCATAGACGAGAAACACCGGAAACAGCAGCATCAGGACCGCGACATCCGGACCTGGGAACACCTTCTCGTCCGGGAAGGTCCGCTGCAACACCGCACCGAATTCACGGTCCCGGATGTTGCGATAAGTCTTGTCCCTTTCCGCGTAGACGGTGAAGATCGCGGCGAACTCGTCCCTGAGCCGTTCCATTCGCTGTATCGCTGCCGTCAGTCTCGTTTCCAGGCGACGCTGATGTTTGCTGAGCGAAACATCCCCCGGCTCCGCCCCAGCCCGATCGGGGGCATGTCCGATTGCGCTGTAGTCGGCGCCGACGGTTTCACTGAAGTCCTGCAAGGCGATTTCTGCTTCAGCTATCACCTCCAATTCGAGGCGCTTCAGGTCCTCTCGTACGCTTCCGGCCGGCCAAGCATCCTCATCGCGGATCAGCTTGACGAGCAGCTCGAGTTCCTGGTGGACCACCATGACGCGGTCGACTGAATCTGTCTCGTCGATATGACGTTGCGCCCAGACCGGCAACCGCGCCGCCTCGGCCGAGGCACGCGGCGACACCATGTCTTCAAGCTTGGCCAGAAGATCCCGCGTATTGTCCTTGATCCTGACGGGGATGCCCACCCATTGATGCGCCTTCTGCCTCATCCAGGTTTCGACGATCTCCAGAGGCTTTATCAGCGGTGCAAACCCCGCCAAGGCAAGTGCGAGAGTGAGCGGCCATTGCTCGCTGCGCAGGGCAGCATTGTCGACCTCAACCTGCAGCCCCGCCATGGGTATCGACCCCACGGCCTTCAGGATCAGCCCACCGAAGAATGTCATGGCGAAATAGGCCGCAATCAGTGTGCCCGCATAATAGGCATAAGCGCGCCGCATCGCCCCCGGCCCGCGCAATTGGGGCGGCGCAAGTTCACGAAGCACCCGATAGTCGAATGATGATGGGTCGAATGTCCGCTGTCGAAATCGCTGCCTCGCAAAGAATGCGATCACGCAGACACCGAAAAGAAAGGCCAGGGTGAAGCCCCAATCCGGCCGGATCCCAACGAACGGCAGCACGGGACGCTGCTCGGGCTTGAACAGATCATAGTTCCAGAGTGTCGTCGGCACCCCGCTTGGCCAGACGTCCTTGAAGGCTCCATCCACGGTACCCTCCTGCGGCGGAAAGCTACGGCCCGAAATCGCCTGAGAACAAAGAGTTAGAGCGTTTCCGCATTTCGGAGAAAGCGGAGACGCTCAGGGCGCTCAGCACTTCTGGACTTTCGGATCGCAGGGGCCCGCGGAATATGCCGGAGCAGTACCACCGGCATGGTACATCAATGAAAAGAGTATCAATGCAAGCAGCAGGGACATACGCATGGCGCTCTCACCCAAGACAACCGCAAGTCACACAATATCACATAATGAAAATCTTCGCCAGCATCCCGATTCCCGGATATCCCCGCGGCTCTGAACTTTGCAGAAAAGCCGGCGCCAACCCCTGTACAGACCGGAGTCTATCGGACTGCTTGCAGTGACTACAGCCCAAGCCTTTACGGTCAGGTGGACGGTTGCTTGAGGCTCTTGTTGGTCACCCGAGAAAATGCCTGAGTGCTATCAGCACGGCAGCACCCGTCAAAAACATCGGCATCATGCCGGCCCACACCAGCGATACCGCGCCGGCCACGACGAGCGCGATGATCTCGGCTGGGCCGCCCTGCACCGCGGCCGGCGCCACCAGCGTCGTCAACACCGCTGCGGGAACCGCATTCAGCGCCGCTTCCACGCGCGGATGGACGCGTTCGAAACGCGACAGCACGAGATGCCCGCCGGCCCGCGTGAGATAGGTGAGAACGGCGCCCGCCAAGATGATCCACATCGTCGTGCTCATAGGCTGGACTCCATGTCTCCATCCGGTTTCGGCATGGGTTCGTCGAGCGGCGCCATGACCGCGGCGAGCACAATGCCCGCCAGCGCGCCGATGGAGACGTGCCAGGGCGTCCCGACCAGTTTGTAGGCCAAGATCGAAGCGATACCGCTCACGATCACGATCGGTAGCCACAGCGGCCGCTTGCGGAACCCCATGACGATGCCGAGAAAGTAGATCGGCAAGAGGAAATCGATGCCGAATGTGTGGGCGTCCGGCAACAACTGTCCGAAGACCGCACCGAGGCCCGACTCCACCACCCAAAACACATAAAGCGGCAGGGCCATGCCCATGTACCATACGAACCCGACGCTCTCGCCCTGCTCGCCCTTCCGTTCAGCCTCGGCATATTGCGGATCGGTCAGGAAGAAGAAGGCGATCGTCTTCTGTAGAAAGCTCCAATGAGCGATCCGCCGGCCGATCCCGGCCGAGTAGAGCACATGCCTGAAATTGACGGCGAAGATCGAGAACACGACCAACCAGGCAGGGATGTTCTGGCCAAAGAGTTCGATGCCCACCATCTGGCTCGCGCCGCCGAAGATCAACGCGCTCATCATGGTCGCCTCGACGACCGACATGCCGTTGTCGACGGCGAGCGCGCCATAAAGCATCGCGAAGGGGGCCGACGCGACCACCACCGGCATGCCCAGCTTGGCGCCGTCCCAGAATTCACTCATGCCGGATCGTGTCCGGATTGCTTCGACTGTCATCGGTTTTCCCTGAAGAGGCCGATTGATTAGGCTGCGTGACGCTTGCTGTCACATGATTTCGCTTGAGCCAGTGATCACGCGGCAGTTCCCAAGCCTACGACTGTTCCTCACGCCTGGGACCTCGCTTCCGTACCTTCGGAAACAGCCTTGTTCACAGGCATCGCCGCAGCGAGCGCGACACCGGCCAGCGCACCGATCGATACGTGCCAGGGCGACCCGACCACCCGAAACGCGATGACCGACGCGATGGCGCTCGCCACCACGATCGGCAGCCAGAGCGGCCGTCTGCGGAATCCCATGACGAGCCCGAGAAAATAGATCGGCAACAGGAAGTCGATGCCGAGTGCATGGGTGTCGGCGATGAGACCGCCGAAATAAGCCCCGATCCCGCTCTCAGCCACCCAGAGCAGCCACCATGGCAGCGCTATGCCGAGATACCAGGCCAAGCTCAGCCGCCCGCCGTTTTCGAGGCGGCGTTCGGCCTCGGCGAATTGCGGATCCGTCAGGAAGAAGAAGGCTAGTGCCTTCTCGACAAAAGGCCAATCGCGAATCTGACGGCCGAAGGCGGCGGAGTAGAGCACATGCCTGAAATTGACGGCGAAGATCGAGAGAACGATCAGCCAAGGCGCAACCTTCTGGCCGAACAGCTCGATGCCGACCATCTGGCTGGCGCCGCCATAGACGAGCGCGCTCATGAGCATCGCCTCGACGACGGAGAGCCCGTTGTCGACGGCAAGCGCGCCGAACAGCAGCCCGAAGGGAGCCACCGCGACGATGACAGGGATGCCAGCGCGAAAACCGGCCAGGAACTCGCTCCTGGCGGCTCCCCTTGGAAATGCGGATTGCGACATGATGTATCCAATAAATGACAGGGCGTGCGCCCTGTCACACGAATTCCCTTGAGCGTGCGATCAGCCAAAGTGATCGTTCAGAGGCTCGGCCCGACCCTCTCG
>VFQN01007964.1_pt1 | contig 11049 bp, 11 predicted proteins | sample 3512371 | NCBI WGS metagenome assembly VFQN01 (sample SAMN10412370, study PRJNA504923) | tailings metagenome | isolation source: Replicate 2 from Balatoc abandoned mine | place: Philippines: Itogon, Benguet | collected 2017-08-28 | reverse complement strand
GGTCAAGACCGAAGCTGGGCCGGGGCATGCCGATCCGCAGCAGGTCGCCCGTCGCCAGCCGGTCGTGCATTGCGACGGAGCCGCCGCGTGAGCCGGGCTCCCGCTTCACGGCGATCACGTAGCGCGCCCGGTCGCCCGGTGGATTCAGGAGCGAGTACTGCCGGGTCAGCCCATCGGCGATATGCACGTCGACATGGGCACCGGCGGCGAAGCCCGGCAGCATGCCACCGGTGGGATCGACCAGAACGAACTTCTGGATCTCGCTGGTTTCCCGGCTGATCGCGGCGATCCGGACCGCGAGTGTCTCTGGGCGAATACTGGACCCCATGGCCGCCGCCCTCAGACCTCGACCACGAGATAGTCGCCATCGACCGAGATCGGGAAAGTCTCGGCCTTGTACGGGCCTTTCACCAGTTCCTCGCCCGGCTCGACCGTCACGACATAGTTGCGGGTGCGGATCCGCTCCGGGTCGCACCAGGACTGGCCGGTGCGGATGTCGAACTCCCAGCCATGCCAGGGGCATTGCAGCATCTCGTTGCGGCGGGAAAGGCGGTAGGTGCCGGGCTCCTCCGAGCGCACCAGGCTCACCAGCCGGCCATGGCAGAGGCTGCCGCCCTCGTGCGGGCAGCGATTGTTGATCGCGAAATATTCCTCGCCAACCCGGAACAGCGCGATCGCCCGGCCGGCGACCGTGACGAGCTTGCTGCCGTCGACCGGGACCTCCGACGCCTTAGCGACGATGTGGCGCGCCATGTCACCCGAGCCCGAACACGGTCTTGGCGTTGCCGGAGAACAGCATGGTGCGCTGCTCCTCGGACATCGGGAACTTGAAGACGTAGCGCGGGTCGTCCGAGTCCCAGTGCGGGTAGTCGGTGGCGAACAGGACCCGGTCCCAGCCGATCCAGTCCAGCACTGACTTCAGGTCGCGCTGCATCGGCGGCTCGTCCATCGGCTGGGTCGTGCAGTAGACGTTGCGCCGGAGGTAGAAGGACGGCGGGTGCTTCAGGTACGGCACCTCGGCCCGGAACTTCGGCCACAGATCGTCCAGGCGCCATGCGAGCGAGGCCAGCCAGGCGAAGCCGCCCTCGATCACGATCAGCTTGAGCTTCGGGAACTGCTCGAACACGCCCTCCAGCACCATGCTCGCGACCATGGCGTGCAGGCTGGCCGAGACCGACTGGTGCTCCTCGAAATAGAAGGACGGCCAGCCGCCCGCACCCACCGCATGGCCGTTGGTGCCGACGCTGTGCAGGCCGAGCGGCAGGCCGTGGCGCTCGGCGGCCTCGTAGATCGGCCAGAAGCGGCGGCTGCCCAGCGGCTCGACCGCGCGGGTGGCGAACGACACCTGGACATGGTGGCCGTCGCCGGCGCAGCGCTCGATCTCCGCGACCGCTCCCGCCGGATCGTTGCAGGCGACCACGATGTTCGCCTTCAGGCGGCGGTCCTTGGAGGTGAAGGTGTCGACCTGCCAGTCGTTCACCGCGCGGCACACCGCATGGGCGAAGTCGAGGTTGCGCTCGTCCATCCCGACCGGAAAGAGCGGCTGGAGCATGCCGGTGGTGATGCCCAGCGGATCCAGGTGCTGCTCCTGCATGAAGGAGAGGCTGGAGCCGGGCGGACCGCCCTCGGGCGGCCAGCTGTCGCCGCGCGACAGGGCCGGCGTCGCCTTGGGATAGGCGGAGGCGCCGTGGAAGGGGCCGCGGAAGCGGAAGCCGATCGTCTCGTGGTGCTCCTGCCAGCGCCGGGAAAGATAGGGCAGGATGTCTTTTTGCGACTTCATGATCGGGTGGATGTCGCAGTCGATGATCTCGACCGCCTGCCTGGCCACGGGGCGCTCGAGCGTCGCGGTCGCGGTGGTCATGACAGCGTCTCCTTCAGGCGGGGATAGGTAGCCAGCGGGTTGTCGACCAGGATCTTGCGGACCAGCGCGTCGTCGAAGCCCGGCGGCAGGGCGTCCTGCCCCTCGAACCGCCAGTGCGGGTAGTCGGTCGAGAACAGCAGCATCTCGTCCGAGCCGATCAGCTTGAGGACCTCGGCCATCTGCGCTGGATCGGACGGCGCGTCGGCGGGCTGGATCGTGATGCGGACGCGCTCGCGGAAGATCTGGTCGGGCGACTGCTCCACCCAGGGGATCTCGCGGCGCATGCCGCGCCACATCTTCACTGCGCGCCACAAGAACGGCGGCAGCCAGGTGAAGCCGGATTCCATCAGGACGAAGCGCAGGCTCGGGAACTTGCCGAACACGCCTTCCGCCAGCAGGCTCAGGAGCTGGGTCTGGAAGGTCTGCGCATAGGTCGCATGGTCCTGAATCAGGTAGGGCGGCCAGCCGATCCCGCTGGGGGCATGGCGGTTGCCGCTGCCGGCATGGATGCCGATCGGCAGGCCGTGCTTCTCGGCAGCCGCATAGAGCGGCCAGTGCTGACGGCGGCCCATCGGCAGCTCGCCGGACGCCAGCAGCAGGATCTGGACGAAGCGCCGGTCGGGTGCCAGCCGCTCGATCTCCTCCACCGCGAGGTCGGGATTCTGCACCGGCACCACGATCGAGGCGCGCAGGCGCGGCTCCCGGTCCAGCCACTCGGCCCGGATCCAGTCATTGGTGGCGCGGCAGACGGCCGCCCCCATGTCCTCGCTGTAGAGGGCCGGCCCGCCATAAAGGCAGTTCAGGATGCCGAAGCGCGCGCCGAACCCGTCCAGGGCCTGCTCCTGCATCGCGATCAGGCTGGAGCCGGGCTTCTCGCCATCCCGGCGCCAGTCGGGGCGGCAGGAGATCGGCGCGTTCGGCGGGTAGAGGGCCAGGTCCAGGCCATCGATCCCGCGGGCGATGAAGGTGTCCTGCCAGTGCTGCTCCATGTAGGGCAACAGCGTCGCCATGCCCGGCACGGCCGGATGCAGGTCGCAGTCGATTGGCGCTAGCCCGCGCAGGTCCATCGTTCCCGGCTCCCTGATGTCATGATGCGCCGTTGCAGCGACGGTAGGTCGTTACATACTTACTAGTCAATAAGTCATGCGGACATCACTGGGTTTCGGCGGACAGCCGGTCGAGCATCGCTTGGCCGTTCGGAATTTCCTCCAGCAGGGCTGGCCAGACAGTGCGCGCCTCCTCGCGCATCCCGGTGACATCGGTCTCCACGACCTCCACGCCCTCTTTCTTCATCCGGGCGATGGAATCGGCGACCATGCCCGCATAGGCCTCGTTGCCGAACGTGAGGGCATCCTTGCCGGACTGGCGGACGATCTGCTGGTTCTCTTCGCTCAGTCGGCCCAGCTGCAGCTTCGACATGAACAGGACCGGCGGGGCGTAGTGGACGCGGGTGAGGTTGAAGTACTTGCTGACCTCGAAGAACCGGTCGGAGACATAGACATCGGCGCTGGTGTCGGCCGCGTCGATCACGCCGTTCTGCAGCGCCAGGTAGAGCTCGGTATAGGCCATCGGGGTCGCCTGCGCGCCCATGGCCTCGTAGGTGTCGACGAAGCTCGGCGACTGCGGCACGCGGATCTTGAGGCCCTTCAGGTCGGCCGCGGAGCGGATCGCAGTCTTGCCGAACACGTCGCGCTCGGACGCCGAGAAGAAGCCGAGGCCGACGATCCCGTGCGGGTCGAGCAGGTCGAGCATCGCCTGGCCGGCTTCGCCGGCGAGCGTGGCGTTGGCCCGGGCGCCATCGTCGAACAGGTAAGGCAGGGACAGGACCGCGAACTCGGGCACGGTCGGCTCGAAGATCGGCGAGGCGGCGACACCCAGCGAGATGGCGCCCACGCGCGCGCTCTGGATCATCTTCGCCTCGCCGCCGAGCTGGCCGTTCGGGAAGATCGTGACGGTGACGTCGCCCTTGCTGCGCTCCTCGACCAGTTCCTTGAACTTCACGGCGACCTGCTGGTACCAGCTGTCCTCCTTCAGGACATGGCCGAACTTCAGCTCGGTGGCGGCATCGGCCGGAACCGCGGCCGCGAGTGCCGTGGCGCACAGGATCGAGGCCAGGAGCTTCTTCATCATTCATCTCCCGATGGGTCGCGGACACCGCCGCGCATGGTGGTCGAGTTCAGCGCAGGAAGAACATGGAGATCCCGGGAATGAAGCTGATGAGCAGCACGTCGACGATCAGGATCGCCAGGAAGTAGACCAGCCACTTCGCGATCTGGTCGATACGCAGGCCGGCGATCTCGCAGGCGATGAACAGGTTCACGCCCACGGGCGGGGTGACCATGCCGACGGCCAGGTTCACGATCATGATGAAGGCGAACTGCAGAGGATCGATGCCGTACTGCACCGCGATCGGCGCCAGGATCGGGGCCAGGATGATGATCGCCGCCAGCGTCTCCATGAACAGCCCGACGATCAGCAGCAGGACGTTGACCAGAAGCAGGAAGCCCACCGCCGAGCCGACCACCGAGGTGATCCAGGCACCCACCTGGTGCGGAACCTCGTTCAGCGTCAGCACGAAGCCGAAGGCCGAGGCAAAGCCCACGATCAGAAGGAGCCCGCCGGACATGACGGCGCTGCGGATGAACACATCGACCGCCATGCGCAACGTCATCTGGCGGTAGACAACGATGCTGACGAACAGGCCGTAGACGATCGCCACCACCGAGGCCTCGGTGGGGGTGAACACGCCGGCGTAGATCCCTCCCAGGATGATGACCGGCATCATCAGCGCCCAGCCGGCACCCTTGAAGGCCGTGACGAGATTGCCCAGCCACTGCCGGGGCGTGACCCGCTCGACCTCATCGAACTGCCACCAGTGCGCCGCGACCACGGTGCCCAGGATCAGGGAACAGCCGATCAGGATCCCTGGCAGGATCCCGGCGATGAACAGGTCGGAGACCGAGACGCCGATCACCAGGCCATAGATGATCATCGGCAGGGAGGGCGGGATGATGACGCCCAGCTCGCCGGATGCCGCGACCACCGCGGTCGCGAACGGACGCGGGTAGCCCTTCCGTACCATGGCCGGGATGGTGATCGTGCCGATGGCGGCAGTGGTGGCCGAGGACGAGCCCGAGATCGTCGCGAAGAACATGCTGGTGAGCGTGGCCGATGCGCCGAGCCCGCCGCGAACCCAGCCCACGATGGCATTGGCCAGGGCCAGGAGCCGCTCGGAGATGCCGCCCGCCTGCATGATGTTGCCGGCGATGATGTAGAAGGGCACCGCCATCAGCGAGAAGCTGTCCATCGATTCGAATACGGTCTGAACGGCCGCCACCAGCGGGATGCCGCCGCTGTGGAGCGTCGCGAACGCGACGATGCCGAGCGAGACCGCGATCGGCACGGAAAGGAGAAACAGGGCGAGCAGGCCGCCCACCAGCTGGACGATGGGCATGGACCTACTCCGCCGGGATCGTGTCGAGTCGGCGAGGCTCAGGCCGGGCCTGCCGGAGCTGTTCTAGGAGCAGCATCGCAAGGTTGAGCGAGGCGATGGCACCGCCCGCCGGCATGGCGCCGTAGACATAGGCCATCGGCAGGCGCAGGACCGGCGAGGCTTCATGCAGGCTCATCGCGGTCCACTCCCAGCCCACCCAGGCCAGCACCACGAAGAAGCCGATGCAGGTCAGGGTGACCAGGATCTGCAGCAGGCGCGAGAGCCTGGGCGGCAGCAGGACCGTCAGGAAGTCCACCGAAATCAGCCCGTTGGTCCGGCACAAGGTCGCGGCACCAAGGAACGCCGACCAGATGAAGCAGTAGCGCGAGATTTCCTCGGTCCAGGGTGCCGAGACCCGGATCTCGAAGGTGGTCAGCACGAACCGGATGATGATCTGGTAGCTGATGGCGACCGTCGCCACGATCATCAGCAGCCCGGCGATGCAGCGCAGGGTCACATTCATCCAGTCGACGCACCTGGTTACCGGTGCCGCGTCCTGGCCGGTCATGGACGGCCTCCCCTCGACAGGATCGCATGGTTCAGGGCGGAGGGCAGCCAGCCGCGGCTGCACTGCCCGGTCACTGGACTGCTGGAGCGCAGGCGTGGCGGGTCACTTCCGGAAAGTTTCCGGCATGGTGGTCGGCGTGGCCTGATACTGCTGGCCGGCGGGCGCGCGTGATCATCCGCCAGGCCATCGCGGCATGCCATTCATGATCTTCTCCCTGATGCCGACCCGTGCTGGCGGACGACGTATTGCTTGGTTGGCCGATTTGATCCGGCCTTTGGAGTGCGTGGCGGTCGCTTGGCACCGCCATCCCACCTGAATGAAACTTACCTACTAGTCAAGAAGTTGTCGATAGTGCCATCGGCTCGGCGTGGTCCTGGTGCCGGAACTCGCCTTCTTGCCGGGGGAGTTCCGGTCGCGCGCAGGGTTGCTGCGCCCAGCCCGCCCAGGAGCCCCGGGTCCGAGTGCAGCGGGATGAAGTCATGGCAGGTCATGGCCAGGCTCCGCGCCGCCTTCGGGCCCGTCGCGTCGATGCCGGCCTTGAGGCCATGGCGGCGGCACAGGCCCTGACCAGCAACGGTGTTCGGTGCACGGCATCATGAATAATCTGGCTGTATCTGATGTCGGGATCTGTTCTATCCCTCCAACCACCGATCAGGGAGAAGTTCATGTCCGCTGGTGACTTGCGGGGCCAACTCGCCGCTGCCTACGCGGCCTGGGATGCCGCCTTCAACCGAGGCGACGCGAAGGCGCTCGCGGCCGCCTACCTTCCGGACGCGAAGTTCCTGCCTGCGACCCATGCGGTGCTCACGGGACCGGCGGAGATCGAATCGTTCTTCGCCGGGCTGTTCGCCAACGGCGTCACGGGGCACGTGCTGCGCATCATCGAGGCCGGCGGCGACGGCAGGCTCATCTATGGTGCCGCACACTGGACAGTGACGGCCAAGGGAGCGGATGGGACCAGCCAGGAGAGCAGCGGGATCGCCACCCACATCTTCGAGCGCCAGGCCGATGGCGGGCTCAAGATCAGGCTGCACACCTTCAACTGACTGCCCGGCAGGCGGGGAATGCTGCCCCAGCAGCGCCTGAAACTCGCCCTTGGCCGGTTCATCCCTGCGCCAGCGGGAGACGCGCTATCGTGGTCAGCCGGTACAGCGGAACTTCTGCGGAAAACTGCGGCTCGCCGATCATGTCGCATGCTTGCCGACGCTGGAAACAATCAGGCTGCTCGTGTGCGGTAGGATGATGCAGTGGAAGCGAGCGCGTCACCGGTGAATGCTGGACCATAGGATCAGATTTCTCACGGTATGAGGGCTGTTGAGGCTCGACTGGGGATCAATGGGTGACGGTGAAGCCCCCGTCGACCACCAGCAGATGACCGTTCACATAGGCCGAGGCCGGCGCGCAGAGGAACAGCAGGGCCGTGGCCAAATCCGATGTCTCGCCCCAGCGGACGACCGGCGTGCGGGTGCGGACCGAGGCGTCGAAGGCCGGGTCGGTCTGCAGCGCAACGTTGATCTCGGTGCGGATATAGCCCGGGCAGATCGCGTTCGTCGTGACCCCGGATGGGCCCAGCTCCGCTGCCAGCGCCTTGGTGAGCCCGGCGATGGCGTGCTTGGTGGAAGCATAGGCATGCGCGTTGCGCTTGCCGTGCAGGGCCATGATCGACGCGGTGTTGACGATCCGGCCAAAGCCCTTCGCCACCATGCCGCGTGCTGCCTCGCGGGCCAGCACGTAGGGCGCCACCAGGTTGGTGTCGACCACGCTGCGCCAGGCATCGGTCCGGCTCTCGGCCAGCGGGCTGCGCTCGATGATCCCGGCATTGTTGACCAGGATGTCGGGCGCGCTGCCGGCATCGCGCAGGCTGGCGAGGCTCGCGGTCACCGCCGCCTCGTCGCAGACGTCCAGGACCAGGGGGCGGGCCTTGCCGCCCCTGGCGGTGATGGCGGCGGCCACTTCTTCCAGGGCGGGCTTCGAGCGGGCGGCCAGGATCACGTCCGCGCCGGCATCGGCCAGCGTCTGTGCCATGGCCCGGCCGATGCCACGCGAGGCCCCGGTGACTAGGGCGGTGTGACCGGACAGGTCGAATAGCTCGGCGGGGGTCATGCCGCCACCGTGCGCGGCGCGCGATAGCTCTCGAAATTGCCGCATACGCCGATCGACTGGCCGGAAATGTGCCGAGCATAGTCGGAGGCCAGGAAGATCGCGAGGTCGGCGACCTCCTCCTGGTCGATCATCGTGTGCATCGAGACGTTGTGCAGCAGGTTCGGCAGGTAGTCCTCGAAGCTCATGCCGCGCTTCTCGGCCTGCTCGGTGATGACGCGCCGGCCGCGCGGGCCATCGACCACGCCCGGCAGGATCGCGTTCACCCGGATGTTGTGCTCGCCCAGCTCGATCGCCATCACGTCGGTGAAGCCGCGCACGCCGTATTTCGCCGCCGAATAGGGCGAGCGGTTCGGTATGCCCATGCGCCCGGCCGTGGACGACAGGTTGACGATCACACCGCCCTGCTGCGCCTTGAACAGCGGCACGGCGCGGCGGGTGCAGAAGAAGGCACCATTCAGGTTCACTCCGATGGTGCGCTCCCACTCCTCCGGCGTGATCGCCTCGACCGGCTTGGTCGGGCCCGAGATGCCGGCATTGTTCACCAGCACGTCGAGCCCGCCCAGATGGGCAATGGCAGCGTCGAAGAAGGCATCGACCGCGTCGGCCCGGCCGACATCGGCCTTGGCAGCGAAGATTTTGGGCCTGGCAGCGGCCAGGTCCTTGAGGGCCGCCTCGTCCACGTCGCAGACGGCGACGCTGGCGCCGACATCGGCGAACCGCTCCGCCATGACCCGGCCGATCCCCGACCCGCCGGCGGTGATGACGACCCGGCGGCCGGTGAGGTCAACGCGCATTCTGGGTACTCTCAATCAAGTTGGCATCTCCCTGTCGTTCCCGCCGGCTCAGCCAGCCCGGCATCGGGATCTCCCGTCCCTTGGTCAGCCCCTGCGGGCGCGAGATCAGCACCACCAGCATCACGATGCCGAGGCCGACCTGGCCCAGGCCGGACGGTGCGGTGATGGTGAAGTCCCCGATATGCCAGCCGCGCTCGAGCTGGCGCAGCAGTTCGGCAACGGAGGCCAGGATCGCCACGCCGATGACCGCACCCGCCAGGCTGCGCATCCCGCCCACCACCAGCATGGCCAGGATCAGGAAGGTCAGGTTCAGGTGGACGTTGGCGGTGGTGGTAAGCGCACCATTGAAATGGCCCTGCAGCACGCCGCCGGCGGCGACCACCGCCGCACTGACCACGAACGCGATCAGCCGCATCCACTCGACCTCGACACCCGCAGCCCGCGCCGCCACCGCATCCTCGCGGGTCGCCCGTAGCAGCAGGCCGTAGCGCGAGTACTGGAACAGGAGCGCCAGCAGCATCGCGATCAGCGCTGCCGCCAGGGCCAGCTTCGGCCCGGCATAGACCGGCAGGCCGACCAGCGAGGCGGTGCCCTTCGTCCAGCCGGTCCAGTTGTTGTAGATGACCACGATCACGCTGAAGAAGGCGAAGCTCGCGATCGATGCGGCGATCCCGGCCAGCCGCATGAGCGCCAGGCCGATCACGAAGGCCAGCAATGCTGCCAGCAGGACACCGACCAGGCCGCCGGTGAACGGGTCCAGGTGGATGCTCTGCATGAAGGCCGGCAGGCCGGGCAGGATCACCTTCTTGAAGGTCGGAGGGATGGTCATCCAGGCCGAGGCATAGGAGCCGACCACGATGAAGGCGGCATGGCCGAAGGAGAAGATCCCGCTGTTGCCGATGAAGATGTAGAGCCCGACCACCATGGTGAGCTTGATCAGCGTGTCGGTGACCACGCGGGAGAGCACGGGGCCGGTGGATGCGAGCAGCAGCGCTGCCACCGCGACGGGTATGCCCAGCACCAGGAAGGTCCAGACGATGCCCTGCCAGGAATGGGTGGGATCGTTGCGCATCAGATCCGCTCCCGTGCGGTGGCGAGCATGATGAGGCCGCCCGGGCGCAGCAGCAGCATCAGGACGACCGCGCCGAACACGAACGCCTCGCGGAACGGCTGGAGGTCGGCCGGCAGGGCCAGCTGCCAGAGGGTGGTGAGGAAGCCCACCAAAAAGCCGCCGAGCGCGCAGCCGACCAGGCTGCCCATGCCGCCGATCACGGTGGCGACGAAGCCGATGATGGTCAGGTTGAGGCCCAGGAACGGCGTCATGGTGCCGGTCTGGGCCACGAACAGGACCGAGACAGTGACGGCCAGGAGCGCGCTGGCGATGAAGGCGGCGGCGATCACCTTGTTGATGTCGACGCCGACCAGCCGCGCCATGGTCGGGTTCTCCGACACGGCGCGCATCTGGTAGCCGATCCGGGTGAAGCGGATGAAGGCGGCGAGCGCCCCGGTCAGCACGATCGTCGCCACGATCTGCAGGATGCTGACCCCGGCGATGCGGATGCCCAGGATCTCCAGGTTCGTGCTCATCGCGGGCAGGAAGTTCACGGTCCGCGCGAGCGAGCCGAACATCATCACGTAGCTGTACTGGATCGTGTAGCTCAGCGCGAAGGACACGATCATCAGCGTCTCGGGGCTGGCCAGCCGGACCGGCCGGAACGCGACGAAGTCGGCGGCGAGCGCCACCATGATCAGGACGGCGGCCGCGATCAGGATCGTGACCGGCCAGTAGAAGCCGATGGTGAGCAGGATCGTGTAGGCGCCGATCATCACGAAGTCGCCATAGGCGAAGTTGACCAGGCCCACGACGCCGAAGATCAGGCCGATGCCGATGGCGGTGAGGGCGTAGAGGCCGCCCACGCTCACGGCGTCGATGATGAACTGGACGAGGAGGTCCATCACGCGCTCCCTTGGGCGGCGACGTCGCTCGGGACGCCGAAATAGGCGGCATCGATGTCGCCGGCATGGGCGATCTCGTCGGGCGTGCCGGTGAAATGGACGATGCCGGCGGACAGCAGATGGGCGCGGTCGCAGACCGAAAGGGCGCGCACCGCGTTCTGCTCGACCAGCAGGATGGCCATGCCCTGGGCCCGGAGCGTCCGGATGCCGGCGAACACCGCATCCGTCACCACCGGGGCCAGGCCCAGCGATGGCTCGTCCAGCATGAGCAGGCGCGGCCGGGACATCAGCGCCCGGCCGAGCGCGAGCATCTGCTGCTCGCCGCCGGACAACA
>VFQN01007963.1_pt1 | contig 11049 bp, 19 predicted proteins | sample 3512371 | NCBI WGS metagenome assembly VFQN01 (sample SAMN10412370, study PRJNA504923) | tailings metagenome | isolation source: Replicate 2 from Balatoc abandoned mine | place: Philippines: Itogon, Benguet | collected 2017-08-28 | reverse complement strand
TAAGACCTCCTGCATTTGCATCAGACTAACCGCTTGGGCGGGCGGCGGTGCAAAAAATGCGCTCTGTAAAATGTGGGTAAAACTGGTCTGGCTTTGCCAGTAAAGGGCAGCTTAGCAAGCTCCCGCCGTGGCATCGCCCTTGGACATGACCTGTGCGGTGCGTGCCGGTACATGGTTGCCGTACGGTACGCACAAGGGGCAGCAGCGACTGGTTTGCACGCCTTGAGGCAGCGTAGTGCAGCGAACAGTGACCGCAACATCCGTTGCCCAAACCACCGTAACCAAGTACTGGCAGCTACGAGCAGCTGCCTAAGCAATACTTCGCAGTACAGGACACCACAGCCTGACAGCAGAGCATGGGACCCTTCAGCTGTCTGCGTGGTCTGCGTTGCAACTGTCTGCGTCCTACACCATACCGCAATTGCTTGTATCATTGTGTTGATCACGCGCTATGTTAATGCCCCTCAGCGCAAGCACTCCCCTTGCGCAGTCATCACCAGCGCACTCCCGCACTCGCTAGTAACCCCTTCCTGCCCCTAGCGCTCAATCCACACTCGTACCCCAACACCCCTCCCAGCCGCTCCCACTCAGCCGCCACACGAGCTGCAACCACCGTAGCGTGCTTACCTGGCATTGGTACCGGGCATGCTTAAGGGCGGCAGCCACCTCCACATCCACTGGCGGCCTCTGGTCCACCATCCACGTCGCCACAGGCAAAGGGCACTTCCCGCGCGCGGCAACCGGCAGCAGTCCCTGAGGCCATGGCACGCCCATGCGGCGCAGGCAGCAGCGGGTGGTGAGGTCACCGTTATACGCGGGCCTCACCCAAAGGTGCGGGAAGTCATCAGGACCATCAGGCCCCTGATACGCACACCCGTGGCCCAGCAGCCACTCACCAGCGCCTCGCAACCAGAGCGAGCGGCTTCGAGCAACACTTCCGACCCCAGGGGGCCTTGCAGCTGCAGTTGCAGCTGGCTGTGCAGGTAGGTGAACAGGGGCAGGCTGCTGCGCCGTGCTCCTCAGATCCCCCGTTGCTGCGCCAGCGCCACCGTTATTGCTGCTGCCGCTGTTGGCCCCAGCAGGTCCCAGTGGGCTGCTGCAAATATAGAGCACCACCTGAGCAGCTTGCAGCAGCGCGGCCACACGCAAGGAGGCCACCCGCCAGGCCCCCAGCTCCACCTCCGAATCGCAACCGTGCACCAACTTGGGCCACCACGTAACCAGCTCACACGCTGCCTGCAGCTCAAGGTACAGGTACCGTCCAGCCCCGTATTGCTCTCCCGCACCATATGTACGCTCCCGCTGCGCGCATCAGCGCCCCACACGGTCTCACCATCTGCTGCAAAGAGCTCCCTTACCCCCTGTGGGGTCGTTGGGCGCCAACTGAAGCTGCTGCTGCCCCTTTTTCCCCTCTTCCTGCCGCTGTCCTGCATCGCCCACACCGTCAGCGGCAAGCAGCAGCCCACTCACCACCAGTGCACGAGCCAGGGCATGATCCGGCGCACATGGCACCCTTTGGTAGCTCTACCTACCGGTACCAGGATTAGGGCTGAGCATAGCGCCGTCCCAGCGTCAAAATACGAGTGTACTTGAGGTGCAGCGGGGTAAAATGCGACCAAAAGTGTTTCATTGGCCTTCGAGTGGGCTGCGCCAGGTGCAGGGGAACGTGCGACCAGCTTGCCACGGGCACGACCATGGATATGCTTGCGAAAGGGGACCGCGTCACCTGCTCCGTTGCGTCCCAGGTGCTGACTGACACCTCGCCGTCATGCTCTGAATGCATTTATCGCCCGGCTATAAACATTGTCCAGGTTGGTGCTTATGTTCTGTGACGTCTTGGTATATCGGCGCGATCTGGCAGGGAAGCTCAAAGCAGCCCGAAGTCCCTATAATCCAACCGAAATTTGCACGGTCCAGCATTGCGTCAAGGTATTTGGACTGAGTAACAGGTGGCGAGTCGCAAACGTACAGTACTTGCTAGGATGGGGCAGTAGCGCGCCCTTCCGCGTCCTATGACCCACAGGGTTTGGCGCTAAGGGTATCCGCCACAGCGTTATTGCAAGGCTACAAGCAACTGTCATCAACTACAAGTTGCAATTCCATTAAGGGGTGGTTTCAAGCAGAAGAGTGCCTGGACGTACGTGTTCCGACACGTGGCACGCATCACCCCTTTCACCACCGTACAACTCAGCGTACACCCCCATCCGCATCAACACCCAGTCTACACTCAGCAGTAGCTTAGCCATGCAGCACCTCTCCCCACAACAAGGCCTTGCTTGATACACTGTGTTGCACCAGGTTGCACCTATGCCACGCAACAGCTAGCAGCACCGGTGCTGCACGCCGAGCTCCGTCTCGCTGTGTGCCACCGACACCCTGTTGTATCCCAACACCTCTTCTCTGGCCAGTGGAGTCACCAGGGGGGCATGCATAGGCCTAAGAAGGCCACCCCGTCTGCCCAATGCCACATCCCCTTCACCTCCCTCCCTTTCCCACGTACGGTTCGGTGCTTAAGGGTCCATTCCAAATGCAGCAAGATGCCCCTCAGCACGTCAAAACCTGCCTCCAGCTGCTGCTGTGCTGCAGCCAGCTGCCGCTGTTGGTGCGCCCCTTGCACTGCTCTGCAAGCATCAAATCGCTCAAGTGTGTGGCCAGAGTGGCTTGAGGGGCCTTCCTCATGACAGTGCAGATGCCCCTCAGGTGAATGCGCATGCAAGACGTGCTCAGAAGGTTACCGATACCCTAAAACACTAAAATTTAGATGCGGTACCGGATCTTAAGCAGCATATCCAGCTCCGCCTCGTAGTGCCGCTGTTGCTGCTCCAGCAACTGTTTGAATAACTCGGCCTGCTGCTTTAGGGCCGCCTCGTGTTGCTGCTGCTGCCGCTCCAGTGCGGCCGCCTGCGTGCGCCCAAGTTCCGGTACAACCACGCACCGTGTATGAAACAGGTCGGGGAATGCTGGAACCGGTATCACAGAGGAACCTAAGCAGGTCAGCACAGGGGCTGCGACGTACAACCGTACTGGTGGGCACCAGGTCTGATGCCAGCAATACAAGCAGGCCAGCACAGACCTCAGGTGCATAGTCGTGCAGGGTAAGCCCAGGTGAATACTTGTGGAGTGGAGCGCAGTTGCGTTGGCTGCTGCAGCGTGCAGCCATCCCGTATCCGTTCCTCTTGTCCCCCACCCTGCCCACCTGCCCCTCCACCAGTGGCCTCAGCGCCTCCTGCAGCAGCGGCAGCACCACCTCAGCTGCCTGCTGCTGCCGGGGGTCCATCTTGGGGCCTCCCTCCGGGGCACCGCCGCCCTCGGCACCGCGCTCAGACCCCTCGGCTCCAGTGGGCTGCGGGCGGTCCTGCGCGCCGAGCCTGCTGTCTCCTCCGACACCGCTGCTGCACTGCACCACGAAAGGCGGACTGCCCGCCTTGCTGTTATACTGCTGTAGGTGCCGTCGAGGACCCCTGGCCGCTGCTTGGCGCGGCCGCGGGGCGACGGCGGAGGGCACCTGCCGAGGTGCCGCAGGGCAGGAGGAGCGCGAAAGGAAGGGCGATAGATGCATCGCAGAAGGTGAGGTATAAAGATTGAGAACTGATGCTAGTGAATGTGCTCAAAGCAATACCCCATTGAACTCGTTTCGGCATGCCGCATTGCTCATCGGCGGACCCATGGGCCACTCCCGTCTGGAGGCGAACAGCCCTACCGTGTAGCCGTCAAATGCTCGACCAGGCAAGCCAAAGTCGTGCTGCTTCGCATGCAATTATAACCTTTGTGGCCCATCACGTCGACCAAGGGGCACATACCCCTAGATTGACGTCCTCCCTGACAATTTCCCGCCGTGACATTTGGCCGCTACACATGGCCTGTTCAGTGTGTGTGCGATACATGGTTGCCGTACAGTACGTAAAAGGGGCAGCAGCGATTGGTGCCATTGGCTTGCACACCAAGGCAGCGTACGGCAGCAAACAGCAGCCGCAACATCGGTTGGCTTAACCACCGCCGTAGCCAAGTACTGACAGCCACTGGCAGCTGCCGGAGCAACACTTCACACGGCAGGACACCAGGGCCTGACAGCCGAGCATAGGGCGGCAACGCAGACGGTGCAACTGCCGTTTCGTGCATCCACATGCAGCACACTGCTGTATCAACACCATGCTGGTACCGGTACCGGACCGGTACACTGTGACATACACAGATGCACCTCTCCGTGCATATCGTTCCGTACATGATGCAAGGGAGGTTACCTACACCATACCGCACTTACTTGCTTGCATCACGATGTTGATCACGCGCTGTAGGAATGCGCCCCAGAGCAAACTCCGCTGAAGCACTCCCCATGTTCATCACCAGCGCGCTCCCGCACTGGCTCCTAACCTCCTCCTGCCCCGCGTTCACCCCCCACCCCACCACTTACACCCCAACACCCCTCCCCAGCCGCTCCCGCTCAGCCACCACACGAGTCGCAGCAACCGTAGCGTGCCTACCTGGCATTGGTACTGGGCATGCGTGGGGGCAGCAGCCACCTCCTCGGCATCCGCCGTTGCCCCCTGGTCCACCATCCACGTCACCACCGGCATAGGGCACTTCCCGAGCGCGGCAGCCGGCAGCAGCCCCCGGGGCCAGGGTGCACCCATGCGACGCAGGCAGCGGAGGGTGGACATGTCTTAGTGTCAAGCGGGCCTTACCCAAAGGTGCAGGGGGTCAACAGGACCACCAGGCCCCTGGCACGGACACCCGTGGCCCAGCAGCCATGTCACCTGCGCCTCGCAGCCAGAGCGAGAAGCTTCGAGCATAAGTCCAACTTCAGGGGACCCTGCAGCTGGCTGTGCAGGTAGGTGAGCAGGGCAGGCTGCCGCGCCCGGTGGCAGCTGCCAGCAGCTCCTCAGTTGCCTCACTGCTGCCCCCACCCTCGGCGCCTACAGCGCCTCACCGTTACCGCCACCAATGCATGCTGCAAGTGCTGCCGCTACTGCCCCCAGCCGGGCCAAGCGGGCTGCCGTGCGTCTCGAACACCGCCTGAGCAGCTTGCAGCAGCACGGCCGCACGCAAGGCGGCCACCCGCCAGGCTCCCCGCTCCACCTCCGATCCGCCACCGCATGCCATCTTTGGCCACCAAACCGCAGCCAACTCACTCGCTGCCTGCCGCGTACGGTATCGGTACCGTCCGACCCCGAAATGCCTTTCCCCGCCAGCCACAGACCATGCCCATACTCCCGCTGTCTGCAGCAGCAGCCCACACTGCCTCGCTGTCTGCTGCAAGGAGCTCCCTTTCCCCCTGTTTAGGGGCCGGTGGGGAGCTGTGGCACCACGAGCCCCTTTGGGCCGCTATCCGGCAATGAAAAGTGCTTCGCAACAGCCTTTGTCTCTTTTTAGTTGCCCCAAAGGGGGCTGCTGCTGCCCCTCCTTCCCCCTCTTCCTGCCGCTGTCCGGCATCACCCACGCCACCAGCGCCAAAGCAGCAGCCCACACACCAGCAAGTGCACAAGCCTGTGCAACACCAGGCGCGCAGGGCAACCTTGGACCTACCGCTGCTCCACGTACCGGTACCCGGCTTAGGTCTGTACCGGTCTGCTCAGAGTACGGCCAAGTGCTGAGGGATTTCAAGGATGCAACGAGGGAAGGTTGCAACGTTTCCGTGCATCATGGTCCTTTGAGTGGGCTGCGCCAGGTGCAGGGACACATGCGCCCAGCTTGCCACTCTTGAGAGGGGCCCCAAGAGGGGACTCCCGCGGCGTTCCAGGTGCTGACTGACACGTCGTCGTCATCTTTGGAATGGATCGTTGCCCAGCTGCAAAACACTAGTCCAGGTTGCTGTTGGCGCTTATGCTCCTGCGACGCAAATTAGTTGGTGCAGTTTGGCAGGGAAGCCCGAAGCACCTGTAATAATCCGATCGAATTCCGAGCCTATAAGCCCTGCACTAAAGGATGCGTATTGTGCAACAGGTAGCGAGTCGCAAACGTACTTGCTGCAATGGGGCAGTAGCGCGTTCTATGGCATATTCACATTAGCGTCTTTTGAAGGCTACAAGCAATTCTTATCAAGTTCAATTTGCCATTTCACGAACGGTTAATTCCAAGCTGAAAGAGTCTTGAACGTGCTCCGACACGTGCCGATGCGCACCTACCTCCTTCACCACACGCACTGTGCAGCTCAGCGTACACCCCCATCCGCCACAACACCCTGCCTACGCTCAGCGGTAGCGAAGCCATACAACTCTTTTCCTTACAACGAGTAAGGCCTTGCTCGCTACATACCGTTCGGCTACAATGTATTGCACATATGCTGCGCAACAGCAGCAGTACCGGTACTGCACTCGCTCCGTCTCGCTTTGTGCCACCGACACGCACCCTGTCGGATCCCAACACCTCCTTTCTGGCCAGTGGAGTCACCAGGAGGGCATGCATCGGTCTAAGAAGGCCACCCCGTCTGCCCAGGTCTGCCCATTGACCATCTGCTTCATCTCCCCCGCCCGCCCACGTACGTTTCCCGTTCCACGTGCAAAACAAATGTGCAGCAGGATGCCCTCAGCACGTCAAAATCCTCCTGCTGCTGTGCTGCAGCCAGCTACTGCTGCTGGTGCGCCCCTTGCACTGTTCCTCAAGCAACAACTCGCGTGTTCAAGTGTGTGGCCAGATAGAGTGGCTTGATGAGGGCCCCCCCTCATGATAGTGCAGATGCCCCTATGGTGAGTACGCATGCAAATCGTACTCAGAAGGCTACCCTAAAACACTGAACTTTACTTGTGATAATAAATGGTCGACCGGATCCGGTCCAGCATTGCCAGCTGCGCCTTTTGCTGCTTGAGCTGCTCCTCGAAATGCTGCTGCTGCTGCTTCAGCAACTGCTTGAAGAACTCGGCCTGCTGCTTGTGGGCCGCCTCGTGCTGCTGCTGCTGTTGCTCCAGTGCGGCCGCCTGCGTGCGGCCAAGTTACGGTACAACCACGCCCTGCTAAGTAACAGGTTGGAATTGCAGAATAGCAGGCCTAGCACTGGTGTTGCGACGGAACAGGTCAGCACAGGGGCTGTGACGCACAACCGTACCGGTTGGCACCATACCAGGTCAGCGGTTTGGGACACGGCAGTTGGCGCCAGCCGTCCCCCTTCCCAGTTACCCACCTGCCCCTCCACCAGTGGCCTCAGCGCCTCCTGCAGCAGCGGCAGCACAACCTCAGCCGCCTGCTGCTGACGGGGGTCCATCTTGGGGCCGCCCCCCGGGGCACTGCTTCCCTCGGAGCCGGGCTCAGACCCCTCGGCTCCAGTCAGCTGCGGTTGGTCCTGCGCGCCATGCCTGCTGTCTCCTCCGACACCGCTGCTGCACTGCACCACGAAAGTTGGGCTGCCCGCCTTGCTGTTGTACGGCTGTAGGTGCCGTCGAGGACCCCTGGCTGCTGCTTGGTGCGGCCGCGGGGCGACGGCGGAGGGCACCTGCCGAGTTGCCGCAGGGCAGGAGGAGCGCGAAAGGAAGGGTGATAGATGCATCGCAGAAGGTGAGGTTATTAAGAAGGGCTGAAGCTAGTGAAGTTGCACAAAGCGGTACCAAAATTGAACTCGTTTCGGCATTCCGGTACCGTGCGTCGGCGACATGCCGCATTGCTCATCTGCCGACCCGCGGGTCCATCCTGGAGACGAAGAGCCCTACCGTGTGGCCGTCAAGTGCTCAACTAGGAAAGCCAGTATCGCATAAACATTTTCGGTGATCACAGTGTGTCTTCAAAGGAAACCATGACGCCTGCCTGTACGATGCGTTGCGTCCTGCCTCGTGTACTGTGCGTTTCGGGGTAAGAGGGTACCCACAACTGAACAGGGCATGTGCCGTTGCTTGACACTTGCGTGTACTCCGTCTTCCCGGGCACCTGTGAAGGGTTCGTCACGACCTTTGACCGAACGACCGCTCCTCCGATCGGCGTAGTTGCAGGTCTGGACACGGGCGCAAAAGCAAGTGTCAGTCTTACTGCATGCCTGCGACCACTTGCTTGCGACAACCGCACAGTAGCACATACAAGCTACCGTACCGGTGCCCTGTCTCCAGTGTGAAGGGGATGCGGTGCGTTTTGGTACCCTTCCAGGGGCCAGCCCCGTCCCAGCCGGGAACTAGGACTGGTCCTGGCAATCAGTGACACGCGGTTCCCACCCATCTCGCTTTACGGGTGGGAGCCAACAAAAGGAAGATAAACTGCATAACCCAACAGTCGGGCCTCCAGTCCTCGCCCCTTCAGCCTCTATCTTGAGCACGAGTGGCAACACCACCGTCAACTCATAAGACACAAGTACTGCATGCATCTACTGCAGCACAAGGAGATGCAGTAGCCGGCGCTGTACAACCAGGTACACCTGTCACGGTGTTGTCAGCGGTGTGGTGCCTCCTCACGCCAAGTCCATGGCAATACCGCTGCTGCCTTCCTGCCCGCCTCCTACTGTGATGGCCCGGCCGACCCTGGGTCAGCACCCTACCGGTCGCCGGCGCAGCCTTGTAGCACCGGTACCCTGCTACTGCCTTCCCTGCCCTTCGTTATGCGCTTGGCGCCCCTGTGCCGCCCGGGGTCGGCACCTCTCTGGTTGCCGGCCTTGCAGTACAGCCGTTACTCATAGCCGCTCCTTATCACAGCCTTATAAGCCGCCGGTCGCAGGCAGGCTGCTGCTACACCGCTTCCGTGCCGGGCCCACAGCCCCGCCCCACGCTGGTCGCCGGCCGTGCAGTACAGCCGCTCCTCACAGCCGCTCCTTACAGCCTCACATGCCGCACGGTCGGAGGCTGCTGCCACACCGCTTCCGTCGTCCATGCCCACATGACGCCGTCCTGGCTCAGCCACAGGGGCCTCACGAGCACGCCAAGCTCCATGGGCCCGGCTATCACCCTCAGCCCCTGCCGCGCCGTGAACAGGGTGACGGGGTCCCCGGGCCGTGCCGAGTAGCACAGGTCGTAGCCGTGGGCGGGGGAGGCGCGGTGGCGAATCGTCTGTCCGTTGGGCCATTCCACGGTCACCCAGCCTGCGTGCAGTGGGTACCGTATACACATGTCAGTCGAAGGCGTTGCACACAGGGAAACGGGTGTGCGGCCAGCATTAGTTAGCGCGAACGACGCTGCGCGCGTGCCGTCAGCCTTACGGACAGGTGGACACCCACGGCCGCCCTGGCAGCTCGCATTCGCAATGGTGACCTAGCATGAAGCTTAATGCGACAGGGGCGTCGGGATGGAGCAGCAGGATGCGCTGCCAGCTAGGAGCCCGCTCACGCAAGTAGGGCACAGGGCACCCTCGCTCACACGCGCATGGACTGCAGCCGTCTTGGCCTCGGCAGCTCACCTTGCTGCACACTGGTGCCCCCCTTTCCGCTATCCACCTCGTCCTCAATGCTGCCCACCCCCGGCTCCGCCCCGCCGTACGTCCAGTGCGTGCCGCGCTCCACCGCAGCCCCGTACCTGGCACCAGCCGTGGACAGGTCAGCGGGTCGCGGCACCGGCATGCCGCACCACAACACCGCCGAGCCCTGCCCCTCCCCCTGCTGCTCCCCTTTCCCCGACGCGCCCCAGGCGTCCCCCGCCACCACCGGCGCCCCGCTGGTGGGTGACACTTCCAGGTGCACCAACTGGAAGCGCTTGGCTTTGCCCGTGCAGCACTCCTCCTGGCGGCCGCTAGCCCACTCCACCAGGCACGTGTCGCCCCTGAAGGGGCCTGGCTGGATGACGCCGACCTGTTGCATACGTGTGTGTGTGTGCCGTTTCAGTGGAGTCGTTTCAGCAGCAAGCGGTCGTCCTTACCCGTGCACAACTGCTACTACTAATCCAACTACTCATCCTACAACTCCAACTACTCTTGACTGCCGTTGTGCGGCACCACCAGTGCACGAGCCACTGAGCGAGGTGTCAGGTGGTACGACGCCAATCGGCTGTGCGCATGCATGGGGAGCAAACAGCGGCCCCGAGCACCAGGCGATTACCGCAAGCTTACGTGCTGCTCTAACCCACACGACACAAAGGTACACTTAGCTGGCAATCGCAGCTACACACTGAAACAGCATGATTAGCGTGTCTGGAGCGCTATTGTGCATATACCGGTAGTGCACGAGCCACGCCAGGCCAATGTGGTTTGTTCCTCTGCCGGTCGCATGCAGCCCGCAGCCACACGCACCAACTCACCTCGCCTGCCAGCACTGAGCTGCTGTCGCCACCCACTAGCCCGTCGTACCCCCGGCGCACCAGCATGCCGGGGGCGGCGGTGTAGCAGGTCACGGGGACGCCCTGGTGCTCAGGGTCGTACGGCAGGTACTGGTCGTACGGTGCGTGGCGGCCGGAGCAGCAGCGTTTGAGGCGGGGTGTAGCAGAAGGGACATACATCAAACCGGTAAGTGAAATGTGTACAACAGCTGGTACCCGCATGTAAGCTGCGCAAGGGCTCTACAGCACGTACAGCTTCCGGTCGGGCCCGAAGACTCGCTGAAGGGACAGCATGCCGTTAGTACTCCTTGTGCTAGCGTGCAGGTGCCTGTCAACACGTATGCTCCTGCATGGCCGTCTGCTTACATGTGCACAATAGGTCAACGATTTAGCTACACCAGGCACACACACCTTCTAGGGCTCGAGCAAGTATACTCGCCGGAGGGCAAGCTGAACGACAGCTACGTGCTTACGTGTACCGGCCGACCGCCATGATCCTGCTACGCAACGCGTTGACGACGCGCCCGGCACTTTAATAACTATCCATGACACTGTCAACGCTTCACATCGTGCCCGTCTGCTCCCTGCTGATGTGATCCCAGCAACAGCAACAATGGAACACACCTGCACACGGCCGGAGCTGCTCGCCAGTTCGCTCGCCGCGATCCTGTCCAGCCCCCGGCCCCGCTTGGCGAACGTGCTGCAGCGCGCGGGCCCATGCAGCGACCACACCTGCAGTGTGTGTGTACAGCACCCAGAGCAACGTTAACCCACAGTTAACCCACGACAGGGGCCATGCAGCGACCACACATGCAGCGTGCGTGTACAGCACCCAGAGCAACGTTAACCCACAGTCAACCCACGACAGGGGCCATGCAGCGACCACACCTGCAGTGTG
>VFQN01007962.1_pt1 | contig 11052 bp, 12 predicted proteins | sample 3512371 | NCBI WGS metagenome assembly VFQN01 (sample SAMN10412370, study PRJNA504923) | tailings metagenome | isolation source: Replicate 2 from Balatoc abandoned mine | place: Philippines: Itogon, Benguet | collected 2017-08-28 | reverse complement strand
GCCCTGGTCGACCGGCTGATCATCGCCTGCGCGGTCAATGTCGGCAAGGAGCCGTTGTTCCCGCTGGAGGACCGGGTCGCGATGATCCGTGACGAGATCGACGCGCTGAATGCCGGCGGCCGCAGCAACGGCGCGATGATCGAGGTGATCCCGTTCGAGAACCTGCTGGTCCATTTCTGCCAGAAGCACGGCGCCGGCATCGTGATCCGCGGCCTGCGCGCCGTTTCCGACTTCGAGTTCGAATTCCAGATGGCGGCCAACAACAAGCGGCTGGCACCCAAGATCGAGACGGTCTTCCTGATGGCGGGCGAGAACTGCCAGTGGATCTCCTCGCGCTTCGTCAAGGAGATCCACAAATTGGGCGGCGACATCTCCAGCTTCGTCGGCCCTCAGGTGCTGGCACGGCTCGATGCGCGGCAGGGCCGGGCCTAGGAAGTTGCGCGTCGCCGATTTCGATTTCGCGCTGCCGGAAGGCGCCATCGCCCAGGCGCCCGCCGAGCCGCGCGAAGCGGCCAAGCTGCTGCACGTGGCCGAGCGGCTGGCCGACCTGCGCGTGGCCGAACTGCCGGACCTGCTGGGGCCGCAGGACCTGCTGGTCCTGAACGATACCGCGGTGCTGCCCACCCGCTTCTTCGGCAGTCGCGGCGAGGTGGCGGTCGAGGTCACCCTGATCCGCCCGGACGGCGGCGATGCCTGGTGGGGCCTGGCCCGGCCCGGCAAGCGGCTGCGGGTTGGCGACCGGGTCTGGCTGGCCGAGGAGCTGGATGCCGAGGTGGCCGCCAAGGACCCGGAAGGGCCGGTCCTGTTCCGCTTTCCCATGGGCGGGCAGGAGCTGATCGACCGCATCAAGGCCAAGGGGCACATGCCCCTGCCGCCCTATATCCGGCGCCCTCGTGGCGGCGATGCGGCCGACCACCGGGCCTACCAAACGGTGTTCGCCCGCCATGACGGCTCGGTCGCGGCACCCACCGCCTCCCTGCATCTGACGCAGGCGCTGCTGGAACGGATCCGCGCCAGGGGCGTGGCCACCGAGTTCGTGACGCTGCATGTCGGCGCTGGCACCTTCCTGCCGGTCAAGGCCGACGACACGGCCGATCATGTGATGCATGCCGAGTGGCTGGAGCTGCGCGCCGAGGCCGCTGCCCGCATCGAGGCGCACCGCCGCGCTGGCGGGCGGGTGGTGGCGGTGGGGACCACGGCGCTGCGCACGCTGGAAACCATGGCGCGCGACGACGGCACCCTGGCTGCCGGCACGACCGAGACCCGCCTGTTCGTCACGCCCGGCTACCGGTTCAAGCTGGTCGACCGGCTCCTGACCAATTTCCACCTGCCGAAGAGCACCCTGTTCATGCTGGTCTGCGCGTTCGCCGGCCTCGAACGGATGCGTGACGCCTATGCGCATGCCGCCGCGACCGGCTACCGCTTCTTCAGCTATGGCGACGCCTCCTTCCTCGAACGAAACGACCAGGACTGACTTGACCCAGTTCCGCCACGAGACTGTCGCCAGCGACGGCGCCGCCCGCGCCGGCACGCTGTTCACCGCGCATGGCAGCCTGCCGACCCCGACCTTCATGCCGGTGGGCACTGCCGCCACCGTCAAGGCGATGACGCCCGAGATGGTGGCCTCCACTGGCGCTGGGATCGTGCTGGGCAACACCTACCACCTGATGCTGCGGCCGAGCGCCGAGCGGGTGGCGGCGATGGGCGGGCTGCACCGCTTCATGAACTGGCCGGGGCCGATCCTGACCGATTCCGGCGGATTCCAGGTCATGTCGCTCGGCAAGCTGCGCAAGCTCACCGAGAAGGGCGTCACCTTCGCCTCGCACATCGACGGCAGCCGCTACGAGCTGACGCCCGAGCGCTCGATCGAGATCCAGCACCTGCTGGACGCCACGATCACCATGCAGCTCGACGAATGCCTGAAGCTGCCGGCGGAGAGACCCGAGATCCTGCGCGCCATGGAGCTGTCGCTGCGCTGGGCGGCGCGCTCGAAGGACGCGTTCCAGCGGCGCGACGGCTATGCGCTGTACGGGATCGTGCAAGGCGGCACCGACGGAGAGCTGCGCCGACGCTCGGCCGAGGGACTGCGGTCGATCGGCTTTGACGGCTATGCGGTCGGCGGCCTTGCCGTGGGGGAGCCACAGGCGGAGATGTTCCGGACGCTGGAGGAGACCGTGCCGTTCCTGCCGGCGGACCGGCCCCGCTACCTGATGGGGGTGGGCAAGCCCAGCGATCTGGTGGGCTCGGTGATGCGCGGCATCGACATGTTCGACTGCGTGATGCCGACCCGCTCCGGCCGGACGGGGCAGGCCTTCACCCGGCGCGGCCCAATCAACCTCCGCAATGCGCGCCACGCCGACGATCCGCGGCCGCTGGACGTGACCTCGGACTGCCCGGCTGCGCGCGACTATTCGCGGGCCTATCTGCATCATCTGGTCCGCAGCGACGAGATCCTGGGCGCCATCCTGCTGACCTGGAACAATCTCTGGTACTACCAGGACCTGATGCGCCAGATGCGGCGCGCCATTCTCGAGCAGCGGCTGGCCGACTGGGCGGACGGGTTCGCCGAGGAGCAGGCGCTGGGCGACATCCCTGCGCATACCGGCTGAAGCAATCGTTTCAGCGGTCGTTGAACCTCCCTGAAGAAATGCTGCGGTTGCCTGACGCAGGTGGGCCGCTAAGCCCATCCTTCGCAGATCGGGTGCAATCAGGGGGGCAACCATGGCGCAGGATCGCCGCACGTTTCTGGCCGGAATCTCGGCGGCCGCGCTCGCTGCCGGCAGCTTCGGACGTGCCGCGCGGGCGGACGATCCGTCCACGCTCACCCTCGACTGGGCCTACTACAACCCGCTGAGCCTGATCCTGCGCGACCGGCAGATCATCGAGAAGCGCCTGGCACCGCGCGACATCGAGGTGCAGTGGGTGCAGTCGCTGGGCAGCAACAAGGCCGTCGAGTTCCTGAACTCCGGCAGCGTCGCGTTCGGGTCCACCGCCGGCGCTGCGGCACTGCTGGGCCGGGTCGCCCAGGCGCCGATCCGCACCGTCTACGTCTATTCCAAGCCGGAATGGACCGCCCTGGTCACCCGGCCGGACACCGGGATCACCAAGGTCGAGGACCTGAAGGGCCGCTCGATCGCGGTGACGAAGGGGACCGACCCCTATGTCTTCCTGCTGCGTTCCCTGAAGGGTGCCGGCCTCGACCAGGCGGATGTCGAGCTGGTGCTGCTGCAGCACGACCAGGGCCGGCTGGCGCTGGAGCGGGGCGACGTGGATGCATGGGCGGGGCTGGACCCGATGATGGCGCAATCGGAGCTGACGGCGGGTGCGGTCCTGTTCCATCGCGATCCGGGCCTGAACAGCTTTGGCGTCCTGAACGTGCACGAGGATTTCCTGGCAAGCTCGCCGGACCTCGTCCGCGAGGTGCTGGCGGCCTACGAGGAAGCGCGCGCCATCGCCCATGCGGAGCCGGCAATGCTGACGCAGTTGCTGGCGCAGGTGGCGAAGCTGCCGCCGGAAGTCGCGGCCCGGCAGTTGGAGCGGACCGGCCTCGACGAATCCTGGCCGACCGACGTCCACGTGACGACGATCCGCGAAGCCGGCCTAGCGCTGCAGGAGGCCGGCGTGATCGCGGCCGACATCGACGTTCCGGCGGTCACCGCCGAGCTGGTCGACCCGAAGGCGGTGGGCACGCTGGTCGGGCAGGGCTGAGCCATGGCGACGGTGGTAGTGACCGGCGCCAGGGCCGAAGGAAGGCGCCTGGGGCTGGCAGGCAGGGGCGCTCCGCTGGCGGGGCTGGCGCTGCCGCTGCTGGTGGCGGCGGCGCTGGAACTGGGCGCTGCGACCGGGTGGCTGCAGAGCCGCTTCCTGCCGCCGCCGTCCAGGATCTTCACGACGCTGGCCGCCTTGTGGGCGTCCGGCGACCTGCAGGGACATGTGCTGGCGACGCTGGGCCGGCTCGGCGCCGGGTTCGGCTTCGGCGTGCTGGCCGCCACGGTGCTGGGAACCCTGGCCGGCAGCTCGGCGCTTTGGCGCCGCTGGGTCGACCCGAGCCTGCAAGGGCTGCGCAGCATCCCGTCGATCGCCTGGGTACCCCTGTTCATCCTCTGGTTCGGCATCTTCGAAACGCCCAAGGTCGCCCTGATCGCGCTGGGCGCGTTCTTCCCGGCCTATCTTTCCCTCTCCACGGCGCTGGGTGAGGTGGATCGCAAGCTGGTCGAGGTCGGTCTGGTCAACGGCTTCGACCGCTGGGCGATCGTGCGCCGGATCATGCTGCCGGCGGCACTGCCCGGCTGGGTGGTCGGGTTGCGCGGCGGGTTGGCGCTCGGCTGGATGTTCGTGATCGCCGCCGAACTGATGGGGGCCAGCGCCGGGATCGGCTACCTGCTGCTGGACGGGCAGATGACCGGCAACGCCGCGCAGATCGTGGGCTGCCTGATCCTGTTCGCGCTGTTCGGCAAGCTCACCGACATGCTGCTGGTGCTGGTGAGTCGGCCCTGGCTGGCCTGGCAGGACAGCGTCGCGGAGCGGGAGCGGTCGGCATGAGCCTGGCACTGCTGGAGGGCGTGCGGCGCCGGTTCGGGGAGCGGATCGTGCTGGACCGGCTGAGCCTCGCGGTCGGCGAGGGCGAGGCCGTCGCGATTGTCGGGCGCAGCGGCTGCGGCAAGAGCACGCTGCTCCGCCTCCTGGCCGGGCTGGACCGGCCGGACGGCGGAAGGGTCGCGATCGGCGGGGAGCCGGTGACGGGGCCCCGCCCCGAAGTGGCGGTCGTGTTCCAGGAGCCGCGCCTGCTGCCGTGGCTGAGCGTGATCGACAATGTCGCGATCGGCCTGGGCGGCGGTACGGTCAGCCCTGGCGGCCGCGCTGAGGCCGAGCGGGCGCTGGCGAGGGTCGGGCTTGCCGAGGCGGCCGGACGGCTGCCGAAGACCCTTTCCGGCGGCATGGCCCAGCGCGTCGGCATCGCGCGGGCGCTGGTGCGCCGGCCGAGGCTCCTGCTGATGGACGAGCCGTTCTCGGCCCTGGACGCGCTGACCAAGATCGAACTGCAGGAGGAGCTCAGCCGGATCCGCAGCGAGGATGGTCCCGCCCTGCTCCTGGTCACCAACGACCTGGAGGAGGCGACGGCGCTGGCCGACCGGGTGGTCGTGCTGGAGGGACAGCCCGGGCAGATCGTCCTGGACCTGCCCGTCGATCTGGCTCATCCACGCGACCGGCGTTCGCCGGCCTTCCAGCGAATCGAGGCGCTGCTGGCAAGGGCGCTGGGTGGCGAGGTCGAGCGCCAGCATTCCAAGGCAGCGATGGAGCGAGCGGCATGAACGGTGACGAGCTGCGGGCAATGCAGGCGCCCTTGAAGGACCGCTACCGGTCGGACCCGGGCGCCGCGGTGGTCACGCTGCGCGCTTCGGGCAGCCTGGATGGCGAGGGGATCGCCTGTCGGGTCGAGACCGGGCGCGCCCTGGTCGAGGCGGGGCTGCATCCGGCCACGGGCGGCAGCGGCCTGCAGGCCTGCTCGGGCGACATGCTGCTGGAGGCGCTGGCCGCCTGCGCCGGCGTCACGCTGCGGGCGGTCGCGACGGCGCTGGGCATCACGCTGCGCGGCGGCGAGGTACGGGTCGAGGGCGACCTGGACTTCCGCGGTACGCTGGGTGTCGACCGTGCGGCGCCGGTGGGCTTCCAGGCGATCCGCCTGGATTTCCAGCTGGACACCGATGTGGACGAGGCGGCGCTGGCCAAGCTCCTGCAACTCACCGAGCGCTATTGCGTGGTCCTGCAGACCATCGCGACGCCCACCGCCGTGCAAGCGCAGGTGCGCGCCAGCCGCTAGCCCCGATCAGTCGTCCTTGACCTGGTCATAGATGAAGCCACCGGCGCCGCCGACAACGGCCCCGGTCGCGGCATTGCCCAGCACGCTGCCGCCACCAAGCGCGCCCACGCCGGCGCCGGCAGCGGCACCGATGGCGGCACCCTTGCCGGTATTGCCGCAGGCGGAGAGCGTCAGGGCAGCGACCAGCAGGCTGGAGGCGACCATCGCGCGATATAAATGCATGTCGATTCTCCTGATATTCGCGTCATTCATCTGGGGCACGGCCACTTGGCGACGGCTGCGCGCATCAGTCCCTGGACGGCTTTCTCCTGCATCAGGTCGCCATGGTCCCGCGCCCATGCCAGGAACACGTCGGCCATCTCCTGCTGGCTGACCAAGTGTTCCGGACAGGCGATCGGCCTGATCCCCTTGGGGCCGAGAACCGCCTCGTAGAACTGGCCGGCGCCGCTGATGAAGCCGTCGCAGAACCTCAGATCCGCGGCGTCGGCACCCGGCGCGCACGAACGTGCGAGGTCGCCACTGCTGGTGGTAGAGGCGCGCTCACCCTGCTGGGCATGCCCGACCGAGGCGACACCGACCGTTAGGAGGGTTGCAGCAAGGAAAGAATGAAGAGGGGCCATGATCGTCCCGGCCGGAAGTGATGCCGGATCAACGTCCGAACCGGTAAAAGGCTCCGCGCCACCCATGCTTTATCCGGGCTCGGGCGTGGTGATCCGCGACATCCGACCGATATCCAGCCGCGGCGTAGCTCGTGGCACATCCAAGCCTGCCCACATTCCGGCCACGGCCATCGTCCTCCCGCCAGAATATCGGCATTGAGAAAACTACCCGGCGGGTCCTGAACTATCGATCAGCCGGCAATGACCGCGGCAAATGTGCCGACCGTCGCTGGCCCAAGCGGCACGGCGGGCAAGAGGCGCACGGTCCGGTGGTCAGGGCGGCAGCGACGGATGACGCCGTCGCCTGGAATGCACCGCAGCCGCCTCCGCAATGTTATGGCCGTATCAAGACGATGACGCGACCACTCTGGAAGAGTGGTTCCAGCTTGGGAGATGCACCGGCGGCGGCCTGGGCGCGACGGTTGGACCGCACCATCTAGAAGCCAGGAAGGCTGTGGCCGACGACGGAGATGCAGGCGGCTGGGCCATGCGTGCCGACCGAAACCGCAAGCCACTGCCTCAATTTTAATACATTTTTATTATTGTAATTTATCTCAAAATACGTGTGCGATTCCGATATTTCATGTTGACGGAAGGGCGACGGTTTCCGATCCATCCTGCAGCAAACTTCCGGCGAGCCCCGATGCCGCGTCCGATCCATCGCCTGCCCCCGCTCAACGCCCTGCGCTGCTTCGTGGTGGCGGCAAAGCACCTGAGCATCAGCCGTGCCGCCGAGGAACTGTTCGTCACCCCGGCAGCGGTCAGCCAGCAGATCAAGCAGCTGGAAGACCATCTGGGATGCCTCCTGTTCCGACGCACCGCCCGCTCCCTCCTGCTGACCGACGAGGGGCAGGCCTGCCTGCCGGGATTGGCCGACGGTTTCCAGAAGCTCGCCGACGCCCTCGACGAGATCGATCTTCTGCAGAAGGGAGGGGTGTTGACCGTCTCGGTGGCGCCGTCTTTCGCGGCCAAGTGGATGATGGGCCGGCTGGAGGATTTCCAGGAGCAGTATCCGGACATCGACGTGCGGATCTCCGCCTCGAACCAGATGGTCGATTTCGGCAGCGAAGATGTCGATTGCGCGATCCGCTACGGCGCCGGCAACTATCCTGGCCTGGAGACCGACCATCTCCTGTCGGAATCGATCGTCCCGGTGGCGGCGCCGGCCCTGGTCGAGCAGTCTGGGATCCGCGAGCCGAGCGATCTCGTCGGCGTCCCGCTGCTCCATGACGACGGGCCGGAGCGCGATGCCAGCTGCCCGGACTGGCCGATGTGGCTCAAGGCGGCCGGGGTCAAGGATGCCGACGGCAAGCGCGGGCCCAGGTTCGACCAGTCCGCCCTGGTCCTGGAGGCGGCAGTCGCCGGACGTGGCGTGGCGCTGGCCAAGGCACGCCTGGCGGAGCAGGATCTGGAGGCCGGACGGCTGGTCCGCCTGTTTGACCTGGAGCAGCCGCTGCGGTTCGCCTATTTCCTGGTTTGCCCGGCGCGCAAGGCCCGGCTCGCCAAGGTCGCCGCGTTTCGGACGTGGTTGCTGAGCCGGACCCGCGAGACCGAGAACGGGCCGACGCCCCAGCCGGCAACCGCCGGCGTCGAGGCATGAGCGGCCGAACTCCTTTCGCTTCTTGAGGCAGTCAACATGGTCCATCCGCTGCAAAAGCTGATCGAGGGTTTCGAGCGGTTCCGTTCCGATGACGCCAACGATCCCGATCTGTTCCCCCATCTGCTCGAATTCGGCCAGCATCCCGAGGTGATGGTGATCGGCTGCGCGGACAGCCGGGTCGATCCGGGCGTCGTCACCGCCTGCCGTCCGGGCGAGCTGTTCATCCTGCGCAACGTGGCGGCGATCGTGCCGCCCTACGGACCGGACGAACAGCCGCACGCGGCATCCGCCGCGATCGAGTTCGGGGTCAAGCGGCTGGCGGTGAAGCATATCGTGGTGCTTGGACATCAGGCCTGCGGCGGCATCCGCGCCCTCCAGGAGGGGACTGTCGGCCTTGAGTTCATGGCGCCATGGGTCGGGGTCATGGAGGACACGCGCCGGGCCGTGGCCGGAAGCGGCCTCGAAGCGTCCACGGAGCTCGTCCTGCTCGAGCAGGCCGCGGTCCTCGGCAGCCTGCGCAACCTGCTGACCTTTCCCTGGATCATGGAGCGCGTCGTCCGGGGAGAACTCGCCCTGCATGGCTGGTGGTTCTCCTTGTCCGAGGGCCGGCCGATGGCGTTCGACCCGCTCCACCTAACCTTCGTCCCACTTACCGCCAACGTGCGCCCCATCGACCACCGCGTCGACGTGACCGCCAGCGGACGGGCATCGCCCTTGTCGCTGGAAGGCTTCGTCGCCCGCGCCGTCGAGGAAACCAACCGAAGCGCGGCCTGATCGCCTCAAGCTGGACCGGCCGGCTCGCCCATGCGCGAGGGCATGCCGCTGCCGATGCTGAAGGCCCGGCGTCCTCCCGTCCAGACATGCACGACCCGAGGTGCTTGGCCCCCATCGTCCACCGCGATCAGGTCTGCACGAAGGCCCTGGGCGATCCGGCCACGGTCTTCGAGTCCGGCGACCTTGGCTGGACCCTCGGACACGAGCTCGAACGCCCGAGGCAGCGGCAGCACGCCATCGCGCGCGAGCCGGAACGGCGCCTGCAGGAGCGACGGGTACCAGTAGTCGGTGGCGAGCGCTGTGCAGCAGCCGGCCGCCACCAGCTCTGCCGCGGACACCCATGCGAGGTGGCTGCCGCCGCGCACCACGTTGGGCGCTCCCGCGATCACGGGCTCGCCATAGGCGGTCGCCTCCGCCGCCACGTCCATCCGCATGGGGAACTCGCAGATCCGGACGCCGCGCCGCCGCCAGGACTGCCGCTGCTGCGGGTCGCGGTCGTCATGGGAAAGCATGGGTACGCCGGCCGCGCCGGCCGCCATGACCAGCCGATTGACGGAACCGGCCAGGGAGGTAGCGCCCAGGCGCACGGCCACCAAGCGGTCACGCAACGCGTCGATCGAGACCTGATTGCGCTGCGCCAAAGGCGAGAGCGCCACGTCGTCCTCGAACTTGCCGAACATGCCGGGCGTGTGATCGTTGAAGGCGAGCAGCCCGATCCGGCCATGGCGGATCAGCTCGATCGCCTCGTCCAGACCCTCCTTCGCGTAGGCCTCGAACCGCAGATGAACCCGGTGGTCGGCGCCCAGCCGGGACTGTTCGGCCGCCATGGCCTTCATCCAGCGCCGCCCGGTCGCCATGCTGCGCAGCCCGCTCTCCCACGACCAGGTAAGCCCGTGAAAGGCGGTGGTGATGCCGCTGGACAGCAGCTGGCTGTCCGTGTCGAACAGCGCCGCCACCGGATCGACCAGCACGCCTGGGCGCGGCATCAGCTGGCGCTCGAAGGAGTCGCCGTGCAGGTCAACCAGTCCGGGCAAGAGGAGGAGGTCGCCCAGGTCCTCCGCGCCAGCCGGCTGCTGGCCCTCGCGGATCTCGGCGATCCTGCCATCCTCGATCAGCACGGCCGCCGGCACGAAGCCGCGTCCGTTCACCAGCACCCGCTCGCTGAATACGATGCGCACCCGCTCTCCAATCCTCAGGTTCCGGATGAGCGTCATGCCATGTCCGCATGGCGAGTCCACGACGGAGCGGCGTGGCTTTTTCGCGCGGCTAGTGTAAGCGCCTCGGCCCATGGCAGACGACGACATTGAAATGGACTGGCTGCGCGAGGAACGCACCGCGGTGGCGGAGGCGGTCCTGTGTGCGCCCAAGACGGACGCGCAGATCGAGGCGATCCTTCGCCAGGCGCAGCAGGTCCGCCACCGACTCCTGCTCACCCGGCTGGGCCCGGACCGCTTCCCCAGGCTGGCGCCGGACCTGCGCGCGGCGCTGGACTACGATCCGGTATCGCGCACCGCCATCGTTGGCGGCCTGCCCGAGCAGGGCCGTGCCCAGGTGGCGCTGGTCGCCGCAGGCACCTCCGATCTGCCGGTGCTGCGGGAAGCCGCCCGCACGCTGGCATTCCATGGCCGCGGATCGGAACAGGTGGTCGATGTGGGGGTCGCGGGACTGCACCGGCTGTTGCGGCGGATCGAGCGGTTGCGCGGGTTCGACGTGGTGATCGCCTTCGCGGGTATGGAAGGCGCATTGTTCACCGTGCTCGCCGGCCTGATCGACGTTCCGGTGATCGCGGTGCCGACCTCGGTGGGCCTGGGGGTGGCGCAGGGTGGACGCGCGGCGCTGCAATCGGCGCTGGCGACCTGCGCTCCCGGCGTTGTCGCCGTCAACATCGACAACGGGTTCGGCGCGGCATGTGCCGCAATCAAGATGCTGCATGTCGGTGACCGGGGCCGGATCGCCCAGGGGAGCCGCGGCACCGCCCACTGAGCCCGCGCGACCGGTTAGCACTTGCGCCCGATGGCTCGACGCGTTCTTTCCCAGGGCGAACGGGCTCGGGAGATCGGAATGAGTGAGCTGCGCGACGACGCCCTGGACTATCATGCGCGCCCGATTGCGGGAAAGCTCGAGGTTCGGGCGACCAAGCCCCTTGCGACCCAGCGCGATCTTTCCCTTGCCTACAGCCCGGGCGTGGCCGCCGCCTG
>VFQN01007961.1_pt1 | contig 11052 bp, 8 predicted proteins | sample 3512371 | NCBI WGS metagenome assembly VFQN01 (sample SAMN10412370, study PRJNA504923) | tailings metagenome | isolation source: Replicate 2 from Balatoc abandoned mine | place: Philippines: Itogon, Benguet | collected 2017-08-28 | reverse complement strand
GCCGTCATTCTGGGCGCTTCTACCTCGGTTTTCCCACCGAAAATGTCGAGGAACCAGTCCTTACCTGGGCATGGCTCCCCGGTTGCTGCCTCAGACGGGCTTTCGGTCGTGGCGTATTACTGGACGCGCACAGCCCCGTGCCCGAATCCGAGTTGCCAGGGAACCGTTCCTCTCTACCGTCAGACGTGGTTGCGACAGAAGGAATCGGGTTACGTGGCACTGAAGCCACTGCCCGACAAGAAGCGGAAGATCGTTCGATTTCAGCTTGCGGAATCAGATTCTGTTGCTGGCCTGGGCTTCGATCCCGGAGAAGGCAGCGAGAGTTCATCCACGGTCTGCCCGTTTTGCCAGGCGGCGGTCGAAGGGGCTTACGTCCGGGATTACGGCAACACCAAAGGCTTTGGCCAGCAGTTGATGTGCGTGATAGCCCTGAATCCAGAAGGAAGCGGCAAGCTCTACATTACAGACGAATCGCTGGCTGAGGGCGAAGCCGAGCTTGAAGCCATCGCCGAGCGGCGTGCTGTTGAATTGGAGAAGGAACTTGGAAACAGCAGCCTCGATGAAGTCATTCCACCTACCGGCAACGCTGGTCTCGCCACGGGCAACAGTTACCTATATGGCATCCGCACATTCCGTCAGATGTTTACACCCCGGCAGCGATTGACGCTGCTAACAATGGCGCGTGAAATTCACCATGCCTATCAGGCCATGCTCCAGGACGGCATGGTGGAGGAGCGAGCAAGGGCCGTGGCAACGTGCCTGTCACTCTGGCTTAGTCGGTTGACAGACAGATTCAACTCAATCGCCCGATGGGATAACACATGCGAGAAAATCCAGGGTCTGACCTCGATGAAACGATTTGCGATGATGTGGGACTTTCCAGAGGTCAACATCTTCGGTGGGGCTTCAGGAGATGCGTGGGGCAACCTCGATTACATCACATCGTCAGTTCGACAAGAGGGGAATTACCGGCTGCCGACACAGTGCAGTCGCGGTTCCGCAACGGAACTGTCCTTTGAGGACGGCTACTTTGATGCCGTAGTGACCGACCCGCCATACTACGACAACGAGAGCTATTCCGAGTTGTCGGACGTGTGCTACGTCTGGCTCCGTCCAACCATCGGGTTCCTTTACCCGGAGCATTTCGCTGGTCAGTTGACACCGAAGAAGAAGGAGTGCGTTGCCGCCGCTTATCGCCAAGGCGGCAAGAACGCGGCCAAGAAGTTTTACGAGGACAACCTGTTCAAATCGCTCCAGCAGGCGCACCGGGTGACCAAGGCTGGCGGGGTGCTAGTCATGGTTTACGCACACAAGACCACGCTCGGTTGGAGCACGCTGGTTGATGCGATTCGCCGGGCTGGCTACGAAGTGCGTGAAGCTTGGCCGCTGGACACCGAGGCGAAGGCCAGAGTGGCACATCGCGGCGACGCCGCACTTGCCTCCAGCATATTCCTCGTCGCCCGCAAACGCGGAGCCGCGAAGACGGGGAACTTCGAGTCGGAGGTTCGTCCCGAACTGGAGGAGATTGTCAGCGAGCGCGTGGACACCTTGTGGGACGCTGGCATCTCCGGTGCCGATTTGGTGATTGCCTCTGTCGGTGCTGGCCTCCGGGCGTTCACACGTTTCGCCCATGTGGAGTATGCCAATGGTGAGGAGGTGCCTGCCGAACGGTTCCTGACCGAGGTCGAGACGGCAGTCCTAGAGTCCATTCTCGCCCGATTGTCAAAGGAGGTCGGCGGCAAGCGCGGCGAAGTCAGTCTGGCTGGATTGGATGCGGCCTCACGCTTTTACATCCTCTGGCGCTACACCTACGGAGCGGTGGAGTTGGAGGCTGGTGAGGCCATCATTTTCTCCAACGGCACCCACGTCGAGCTGGACGGCCCTCAAGGTTTGACGACTGGCTCGGACAACCTGGTCGAGAAGAAGAAGGGCAAGTATCGGCTGCGCGACTTCTCCGAACGGGGCGACGATGAAGACTTGGGGATGCCCACCGAGGACGGCCAGGCAGCGCCGCTGGTGGACGTTTTGCACCGGACACTTTGGTTGATGGAAAAGCGCCCGACCCAGTTGGCGGAATTTCTCACTGAATCGCAGGTCAACGGGGAGCAGCTCCGGCTTGTCGCCCAGGCCCTGGCCGGACCAGCTCTCAAGGGCGGCGAGCTGGGCGACGTATCCCCCACCGCCGAGCTGTCCGCCCTGGCCAAGCTCACGGCCAACTGGCAGAGCGTGGTCGAGGGGGCGCTCGTTTCACCCGTTGAACAGGCCGACCGGCGCAAGGGCCAGGAGCGACTGCTATGAACGCTGAACCTGTAAGCAACACTTACACGTTGCCGCCAGCGGGCGTGAGCGGAGCAGTCGGCGGCGTGGGATATTTGGCGTTCGCAAGCGTTCCCAATGGCGGGAAGATGCGACTGGTGGTCGCAGAAAAGCATTTAACATGAGCACAACGAACCCTAAACCCTGGGTCGCATCCGTCACCCTGCATCCCGATGTCCTGGCCGAGAACTTCTCCGAGGACATCTTCGCGCTCGACCTCGGTCCTCTGAGCGATGGTAATCCGCAGGTGCCAGCGGTCTATCGTGACCCGGAACATTTCTTCCGGTCGTCCTACCTGACCAACGGGCTGCGGTCGCTGCTCCAGGATGTTCTGTCGCGCCTCGATGGCGGATCAGGCAACCGGGTGTTGAAACTCATGACGGCCTTCGGCGGCGGCAAGTCGCACACCCTGGCGGCGCTCTACCATGCGTCGAGGAAGCGGAAGGCCCTAGATGTAATCGCGGAGGGCAAGGCCCTGCCGCACCCCGGCCAGGCGCGGACTGCTGTATTCGATGGCCAGTTCTTCAGCGCCGTCAACGGCAAGACGATCCCCGGCACCAAGAACGTCGCCAAGACGATGTGGGGCTGGATCGCCTGGTCGTTGGGCCAGGAGGCGGGCTACGAGATCATGCGCCAGGCCGACGAAGCCAAGGTTGCTCCAGGCGGCGATGACATCCTGAAGCTGTTGGGCGACGTGCCCAACTTGATCCTGCTGGACGAAGTGCTCGAATACCTCATCAGCGCCGGGGGCATCAGCGTTGGCGATACCACCCTCCGGGACGAGACGATCAACTTCGTGAAGCGGTTGACCACGGCGGTCGGGAATTGCCCAAAGACCGCCCTGGTGTTCTCGCTCCAGTCCAGCAAGCGCGAGTCGCTGGAATACATCAACCTGCTCCAAACCCTGGATCACCTGGCAGCGCGGAAAGACCAGCGCCGGGAGCCGGTCGAGGGCAACGAAATCCTGCTGGTCATCCAGCGGCGGTTGCTCGGCAGGCTGCCGGAGGCGTCGGAAGCCACGCCAGCGGCGGCGGCTTACCAGGAGATCGTCACCCAGATGCGCCGGGCTTACGCCAAGGGCGCTGCCGAGCAGCAGCAGGCCGAGCAGGAGGGCATCGAGCTGCGCGACCGTGTTCGGGCGTCTTACCCATTCCATCCGGCCTTGATTGACCTCATGCGCGAGCGGTGGGCCGCGATCCCGGAGTTTCAGCGCACCCGTGGTGCCCTGCGGTTCCTGGCGGCCTGTTTACGATCCGCGCATCAAGCGGGCACCAGCCGGGCCGTCCTGGGGCCGGGAGATGTGCCAATCCACGATCCCGCCGTCCGGTTGGCTTTCTTCAAGGAAGTCGGCCAGCAGTCGGACTTCCAGGCTGTCCTGGAGCACGATCTGATCGGCGCGAATGCCCGTGCCCGGCGCATTGATGAACGCCGGGCCAAGGAGTTTCCGGTCGAAGCCCTGAAGCGCCCGGCGAGCCGGATCGCCACGGCGATCATGATGTATTCGTTCGGGGGCAAGCGCCGGGAAGGGGCCACGGAGACGGAAATGCTGCCGCCCGGCATCAGCGAGGCGGAGCTGTTGGCCGTGTGCGTGGGGCCTGACCTGGACAGCACCACGGTCCTGGCCTGCCTCAAGGAACTGAAAGACCAGTGCCTCTACCTGCACTTCGACGGGGTTCGCTACTGCTTCAAGAAAGACCCGAACGTGACGCTCCTGGTCGAGCAGGAGGCCGATGCGGTGGGGCGTGATGAAGCCCAGACACGGGATAACATCAAGGAGATGTTGGAAGCCCGGCTCGCCGGGCATCGGGTGGAGATTTGGCCCACGAAGTCCGGTGAGATACCCGATAAGGAACCGGCCTTCCTGATCGCCTACCTGCCACTGGAGTTTGGCGCGGAGCCCAAAACCGAGCAGCAGAGGTTTGGGAAGGAGCTGCTTGAGAAGTTCGGGGACAAACCCCGGCAGTTCCGTAATGGCCTGGGCCTGGCGATTCCGACCAGCGACCAGATTGAAGTGCTGCGCCGGGCGGTGCGGTATCTCCTGGCCATCGAGCGCGTGAAGGCCAAGGGCAAGCAGCTCAACCTCACCGACGAGCAGAAGATTCAGCTCCGGGAGCGCGAAGCGACCGAGAAGGCGGCAGCGGAGTCGGCCTTCCTGAAGCTCTACACCCAGGTCTGGCTCCCGAAGGTGGAGGGTTCGGGTATCGGGCTGGAACCTGTCGCCGTGGGCGGCAGGCCCTTACAGACCACGCTGAACGATAGGAAAGAAGCCAGGATACACGAGCGCGTGCTGGAGCTGCTGACCATCGTCCAGCCCCGCGTGTTCGACAAGCTGACCCCCACCAAGATCGTGGACCTGTTCAAGCTCGGTGAGGGCACGCCCCCGACGTTAGGCACGCGGACGAATGAAATTGTAAACGGATTCTACTCGTTTCTGGGCTTCACCCGGCTCGTCAATGGCGTGGTGATACGCCGGGCCATCGTCCGGGGCGTCAAAGAGGGCGTCTTCGGCTACACCAGCGGCGCGGTTCCCACGTTGGGGCCGGATGGGAGATATCAGGTTGCGGTGAACAAGGTCCGGTTCGAGTTGGACATCGCCGAGGACGAGGTTGACCTGGAGGCGGGCTTCATCATGGTGCCGCAGGCGATCCCGCAGGCCGCGCCGGTCACACCACCGCCCGCTGGCGGGCAGCCGGGTCAGCCGCCGCCGCCTCCAGGGCCGGGACCGACGCCCCTGACGCCGGGGACCGGCACGGGGGCCGCAGTGATCTCGGAGACCCCCACGTCAGCAGCCGGTGCTGCCGCGCAAAAGGTGGTCGAGCTGAACTTCACGGCTGATCGGGACGGCCTATTCGCCGCCTGGAATGCCCTGGCCAACCTTGCGGACATGTCCGGCAAGGTCGTCGTCAGCGTCCGTGCTGAATCCGAGCAGGGCTTCGACCTGAGCAAACTCCAGAACGGTGTTCTGGAGCCTCTCAGGGAGGCGGACCTGATCTCCTAAAGTGATCCATGACTTCCGAAGGCCACATGATCTCCGTTGAGACAGCCAACGGTATTTCCATCCGGAACGGACCGATTGAAGTGGACCGTAATGCTCCTCTGTGGCGTTACGTGACACTACCAACGCTTCTGTCTTATCTGTCGGGCAGACTTCGATTCTCCTCGGTTAAACGGTTGCGCGGGCTCGATCCGTTTGAAGGACTGTCCATCTGGGATCACGTAACCCAAGCGTCTGCCTTCAGCCACCAAGAGTACAATGCCCTCTTCGACTACATTAGAGACCGTCACCTCTCGAAATCAGATCAGGAACTTCTTCGGGTTAACGCAGGGTGTCCAGGATATAACCAGCAGATCATATTCCAACGCTGGCAGGCGCTGACAGCAAGTACGAGATACTGTCTGTGTTTCTTTGAAAACAAGCATGAATCCATGGCGATGTGGAGATTGTACGCTCCACACGGTTTCGCGATTCAAACAACAGCATTTCACCTGGAGCATGCGTTGAGGGCCACCAACCATTGCTGGCGCATTACTCGGCTCGCGTATATTAATAAAACCCGCGAAGTCGTAGCGGATCAAGTCTATCGCAATCCATTGTTGATGGAGGGACTCAAGAGGCCATGGATTCTCAAAGGGCATGAGTATGAGTACGAGCGCGAGGTCCGGATTGCCACAGTCGATCCAAGAGGCGAAGAGAATCTCGTAGTAGACGATGTAGCGCCGCACGATTGGATTCGGCAGATCCGGATCTCGTCCGAGATGTGGCCCCAGGATGCCGATGTCTTACGGACACTCATTAGCGAACGATGTCCGCCACTTGCCAGCGTGGTCCATCAATCATCCGCGACACGACCACCCCAAGACGGAAGTGAAATGTTCTGGGCCGAGGCGGAATCCGATGCGAAGGTCGATGAGGCGAAATCGCATTGGCCAGATCTGCTCTGGGAACCTTGATGTCCGCATTCCACTGCCGGGTTTCAGAGTTCCGAGTGAATTGATAGGTGCCCACAAGGCGGTGTATTGGGAGGCAACGTCGTCAATTTGCAGAGGGAGTCCATTGCCAGATCAACTATTGGAACTTTCCAACTTCGACTTTCTTGCCGCAGTGGACGGCTTCGCGCACACCGTCGGTGCAGCGTGAAAGGATGCCCATGCCGGATGGATTTCTTTCGCGCAAGCCGCATTGATTGCGTCCAGCGGAATGGCGACCTCGATGAGCTTTCGCGGCGACTTGATCCTGGGGGCATACGCGAGTTGGGATTCAATCCTTTCGCCAGGACGGGTGACGACGGAGCAGTGCCACCTTGGCGAGAGCGGGAGCCGCCGCGGGGAATCCGTAATCACTGCAATACCGTTCGACGACTACGGCTGCCTCCTGCCAAGAACCCGCAATGGCCTGCTCGATAAGAGCGCGTTGGAAGTCGATTGCGCCTTCCTCGGTGTCGGCGTCCACGCTTCCAGCCTGCCAGAGTTTAAGCTGAGCCTGACGAGACGTGATCCGCGGCGCGGTAATCCAGAACCAAAAGCGACCGCCCCAACGGTCAAGGCCATTGAAGGCAACGATTGCACCACGCAAGAACGGGTGCTTGCGGCGTTCGCGGGGGCTCAGGATGCGACCGTCGTCCTCATCTAAACAACGCTGTTTGGATTTACTCATTGGCTATTGTGCGACGGCACTGGCAAGCAGTTCATAAAGGCCAACGTTCACAGAAGACACACACAACCGGAGTCGGCCTGCAAGGGGCTTGTCAGGTAAATTGTAAGCGGTAAACGGAACGCATGCCCCGGGACGTCAGACGGGGATGGACGCCCTCGGGCTTGGGAGCCGCCCGCGGCGGTCAGGAAGGGGGCGTCGAGGAGGCCGTCGGTGGTCTCCAATTCTCGGGAAGCAGCGGGTCGATCTGGTTGATCGTAAGGCCCGGCAAGCGGTTCAGGATGTCCGTCAGGTACTCCTGCGGGTTGATCCCGCGTCGCCGGCAGCTGACGATCAACGAGTAGATCACCGCGCTGCGCCAGCCCGCGTCCGGATGCCCGATGAACAACCAGCGACGTCGTCCTACCGCCGGGATTCGGATCGAGTTTTCGACCAGATTGTTGTCGATCAAATAATCGCCGTCATCGAGGTATCCGGTCAACGCACCGTACTCGTTGAGCAGGTAGCTCACCGCCTTGCCGAGGCTGCTCTGGGGCAGCAACCGCGGCTGCAGCGCCTCCGCCTCCCGCTTCAATTCCTCCCAGACGGGCTTGGCCTCTTTCTGGCGGAGTTCGTGGCGACGAGCGGATTCCCAGTCCCGCCACTCGCGTTCGAAGGCATACAGCTGGCGAAAACGCCCCATGAACGCGATGGCCCGCCGGTCCTTGTCCTTCACAGCCCGGTGGAACTTGCGCCGGGCATGGGCGGCGCAGCCGATGCGCTTCAAGCCGGGCAACACCTTCTTGAGGGAGTCGTAGACCTCGTAGGCATCGGTCTGGATGGTGCCCGTGAAGCCCTCCAACTGGCCATGGGGCGCCTTGCGACCCCGCGTGTCCTGGAAGTCCAGATACACGTCGCCTCCGGGAACCGCGTAGAACCAGAGATAGCCCCGGGCGCACTTCCCCTTCACCTCCGGATCCATGACCTTCACCGGCGTCTCATCGATCTGGAGGTAGCCGCGTTCCTTCATGCGCTCGAACATGCGGCGCACGAGGGCCTGGGCGAGGAGGGCGACGTGTCCGGTCCATTGCACCATCTGCTGGCGGGGAACGACGACGCCGTGGCGTTCGAGGAAGATCCGTTCCAGGGTGTAATAGGCGACGTGGTCGTCGAAGCGCGCCAGGAGCAGGTGCACGGCCAGGCCCGTGCCGAGCTTGCTCTGCGGTAGCAGCCGCGGAGGCAGCGGCGCCAGATGCACCCCACCGCATCCGCAACCACAGGCGTACTTGGGGCGCACGGTACGGTTCACGACGAGGCGGGCCGGGACGTAGTCGAGTTCCTCGGTGACTTCCTCGCCGATTCGTCCGGGCATCCGGTCGCATCGGGAGCAGGGTGCCAACCCCTCGGGCTCCAGGATCGTGGTCCGCCGTTCGAGATGTTCGGGCAGGGGATGACGTCTCGGCCGGGATCGTCGGCGCGGCGCCCCGGCACCCTTGCGATCCTCGTTCTCGCTGTGCTTCTCGTCGTCCTTCTCGTCCTCGTCTTCGAGAACGCCGTCACTGGCGGGAGGCTCGCGCCGGGCCTGCTCCTGGAGATCGGCAGCCAGTTCGGTCAGTTCGGCCTCCTGCTCGGCACTGAGGCGCTCGGACTTCTCGCCGTAGAGTTGGCGCTTGAGTTCGGCCACCTCCTCCAAGGCCTCGCGCAGTTGGGCCTGCATGCCGTCGTTGAGCGTGCGCAACTCGGCAGATTGGCTTTGCAGCGCGGTGGCCTGCGCAAGCAGTTGATCGCGTTCGGCCTGGAGACGCGTGTTCTCCGCTTCGAGCGCCCGCAGTCGTTCCAAGGCTGCGGCCAATGGGTCCGGGGAGGCGTTGGGGTTCATGCCAGCAACTCCCGGCGAAAGTCCGTCCGCAGCGCCCGCACGAACACCTCCTTCACCGGCACCGTCAGCGCCCGGTGTCGGTCCTGCCGGCTGCGACCGGCCGTCGTCCCCACCGCCTGCCAGTTGGCCGCCCGGTAGCACGTGCCGCGGAAGCGCCCCACTTCCACGAAGGTCTCAAGCAGCACCACCCGGTGGCCGTACTTATGCGCCCAGTCGTCGGCGATCCGCCGGCTCACCGCGCCGAGGACGTGACTGGCCAAGTGCGGAACCTCGACCCATGGCAGGATCAGGAACCGGCTCTGATTGGCGATCTTCCCCAGGTTCGCTTCCCGGTGCGCGACCGGCCAACCGATCCACCGATCGCGCGCCGCGCACTTCCACGCCGCCGCCCCGAAGACCATCACCGACACCAACCGCCCTCGCGCATCGGCGATTGAATACTGGAGGTTCTCGCCCACGGGAGCGCGGTAACCGAGGTAGTGAAAGCTCGCCAGGGCCGAACGCACCAGCGCCCGTGCTTCGGACTGGCCGCTGACTTCCTCGATCCGCAGCGGAGCCAACTCGCGCAGGCTCGCCCGAATCGGCGTTGCGTCCCAGGTGCGGGCTGGCGGCGCCGCCAGGCGATGTCGATTGGGGGAGGTCCGACGTCGCGCGGGAAGCCGGATCCAACCCCGGGCGTCCAGTTTGGACAGCAGCGTGCGCGCGGCCATGTCCTTCCAGGCTCCGCGTTCGGTGCGCCAATCCCACCGGGCACACAGTTCCCGCGACAGCCGGTACCGACTCCACTCCGGGTGGCCCTCGACCAACTCGCGGACCAGCATCAGATCGGTCGGCGCGATCCGACGCCCTTGAAGCGTTACGACCTCGCTCATGACGGCAGCGAGCCTGGGGGAAGGGCGGAACAGAGTCCAGCCCGAAATCGGTATCCGACTCAGCGTCGGTACCAACCGATCTTCTCCTGGACGATCAGTCCAGACATCAGGGCGGTCAGTTGTTCCGGGCGCAGCGTCACCGCCGCACCTTCGCCCGCGGGCCAATCGAAGCAATTTTGCTCCAGGCGCTTGGTGGCCAGCCAGAGTCCGCTGCCGTCCCACCAGAGGAGGCGCAGGCGGTTGTGGCGCCGGTTGGTGAAGACAAAGAGCCCGCCGTCGAGCACCTCGCGCTCCAGCACGCCTTGGACGTGGGCGCACAGTCCGTCGAACCCGCGTCGCAGGTCCACGGGAGCCAGCGCGACGAAAATCCGGGTGCCGGTAGTCAGCGGGAGCATGAGCAGCGCAGGTGCTCGATCAGGGCTGCGATCCGAGCCGGGTCCGCCTCGTGAGCAACCCGCAGACTGAGGCCGTCGGGCCAGGTGATCTGGGCTGCCCACTCCGCGGCCTGCTGGCGGGCGAGCAGGACTTCGCGGAACACCGGAGTGGTCACAGCCGCGGATGTGGGGGTGCGCTCCGGGGCCGCGGGCCGACGAGCGCCGTAGATCCAATAATGAAGTTGCGCGGGGCGCAGGCCGTGTCGTTCTGCGAAGCGCTTCAGCCCGAGGTGCCCTTCCCGGTACCGACGCACCCACTGTTCCCGATCCGCGGGCGAAACGCCTTCGCTCCGATGTCCGTTCCGTTCCTGGTTCACCCGGCCATCCTCGCACGCCGGCTCCCGCCCCGAACAGATGTGCTGCGCTTACCGCTTACGGTAAATTGGCACATCCACCCGCAGGCTCAACCACGAGTACGGTCGTGTTTTGGTTCAGCGGGAATCGCCGCTTCGGAGTTTGAACTAAGCTACTTCTCCGTCGCGGTTGATGGTTGAGTTTGGAGGCGTTCCTTCGGGGGACACCATCCCCCAAGCCCCCTGGGATTGGTCGCAATGGGATTGATCCCACTGGTACCGACCTGGGATACCTCGCCCGCCTGACGGGCCAGTCCGTAAGACGCGGCGACGCAGGCTTTGGTTTGAGACGTGCAAGGGTTCGTTCGCTCGATGTCATCCACCCTTGGCCCTGAATAGCCCCACCGCCTCCTCGTACTCCCGGCTCAGATCAAACCCGATGTCAGCCTCCGGTTTCACCTGCTTCCACGTCACGTACATGTAGCAAAGCAACTGAAGTCCGCTGAACTCGCCCGGCAACGTTCGTAGCGTGTATTTCCGAGCGGTATCGTTCGGATTGATGCCCTTTACTAATCAGTCCGCTGCATAGACTACACTTTTCGCTCGGAACAGCGATCGAAGGAGAGGC